>OLWF01000812.1_pt1 | contig 12049 bp, 6 predicted proteins | sample 1644131 | NCBI WGS metagenome assembly OLWF01 (sample SAMEA103958163, study PRJEB25191) | human gut metagenome
TATTTACTTCTGCATTTGCAAAAAAGCCTCCGTCTTCTGCATAATATGCCGGAATTCCCGTTTTCTGCATGCTCCGCGCATAGGTCTCCCCTGCTTTGTCAGAAGACGGCGCCCGCATCAGGATCACAATATCCCGATACGTAATATCACGAAGCGTTCCTTCCGCGCGGTCGTATACCTGATATTTGCGGTCAATCAGATCCTTTACAATTTTTGCCGTTATTTCCGCTTCATAATTCGGCGCATCTTCTCTTTTATTTTTTGCTCGCCGGACAATATAAAGCTCTGTTTCATAATTTTCCTTTCCCTCCGGATAATAGGAAGCACCAAAATGAAGAGACTCTTCTTCACTGTACGGGATGCCACACGTATTTTCCGTCATAATTTTACGAAACACCCGGTTGACAGAAGCGATCACTGCGCGGCGGCTCCGAAAATTTCTGTTTAATATAACAAGTTTGTCAGCATTCGGAGATCTGTTGTAGTTCTTATACTTTTCTATAAACAGATCCGGCCTTGCCTGTCGGAATCCATAAATGCTTTGCTTTACATCACCGACCAAAAACAGATTCGCATACGTATTTTCTGCCGCATTCCGGGATACTAGAGACAAAATCGCATCTTGCAGCTCATTCGTGTCCTGATATTCGTCAATGTACACTTCTTCAAAATAAGCGCTGTAGCGCTCCGCAACTTCGCTTTTGCGCACTACACCATCCTCGCCACGTACAGCCAGCGTCCGAAATGCAATATGTTCCAGATCGTTGAAATCCAAAATATGCATTTCATATTTTCGTTTTGCATACGCTTCCGCGAAATCCAGTGTAATATCGATCAGGCAAGCCATGTCGTCCTTCAACAATTTCAGATCCTCATACGGTGCATCCGGAGAGTCTCCCATTTTAGAAAGAAATACATCTTTAATCTTATTTACAATTTTCTTGCGTTCTTCCTGAACAGATGCGATCACCGCAAGCCCTGCTTCGTTATACGCCGCTTTGCGCTTCGCCGTCATTACAGGAGCTTTTTCAAATTGCATCGAACAGATTGCCTGATAGAGATCTTGCCATTTAACAGGGGGATCTTTATGGGCCGTTTCACACTCTTGTAAAATACGAAGCGGGTTCTCTGTTATTCGGATATCCTGTTCCAGCATTGCAATATATTCCGTAATTCCATGACGTTCACACGCGTCTTTCATACGCAGGAAATTTTCTCGGTAAGATTCCGCTGTAATATACAAATCTCGTATGATATCAGAGCACCATTTTGTTTCAGAAAAATCTCCGATCTGCGACGGATCAAAGGAGTCTTTCTGGGCCTTCAGCCATAGCTTCGGCTCCGGGCTGCTCTGTGCGAAATCATACAGCGAAAAGATCTGATCTACTAAGCCCTGATCGCTGCGGTAACTTCCGTATATCTCTATCAGACGAGAAAAATCGGGAAGTTCCTTTTGATACCAGTTTTCTATGACGTCATCCATTACATCCGCACGCGTCATAGCAATCTCTCCCGTATCAGCAATTCGAAAGGAAGCATCAATCCCACTTTCTACAGAGTTGCTTTTAATGACATTCTGACAAAACGCATGGATGGTGGTAATATATGCCTTGGACAGCAACGTTTGCTGGCGACAAAGACGTTTTGCCTGTGTCGCAGTCAGCGCTCCTGATTCTAACTCTTTTTGTAAAGAAAGATAAAGGCGTTCCCGGAGCTCTGCTGCGGCTGCTGAAGTAAATGTCACGATCAAGAGTCTATCAATATCTGTTTTTTCTTTGATAATCCGTAAAATGCGTTCGATCAGTACGGCCGTTTTTCCAGATCCCGCCGCCGCGGAAACAAGTACATTTCCTCCCGCCTCACAAATCGCCCGTAACTGACCCTCCGTCCATTTTGTATTCATAGATATAATCCACCGTAAATTCTCTAATTACCGAAATGAGCGCATCCTGATATGCATCTGTGTTGAGACGTTCCCAATCCGGATCATTCGTCAAGTATCCCGGACAAAGAGACATCGCCGGGCTTTTGACATAATTCAGGAAAATTGACCCTGTCCATTCTGTTACAGGCGTTTTCTGCTTGCCCGCTACCTCCCCAAGATCATCCGCAAGAATCTCTGCGCACTTTCGGATAGGGGAACCAGGTGCCAGCCAAATCTGAGGACCGGATTCACTTGGTACAGGAGAGGAAATCGCATTTATCTGATAGATAATATCACAATTATATTTATTAAATATTTCCGCCCTGACAACAGCGTTCACGAGTTCGTCGCTCTCAAAGGAAGTACGCGGCATAATAACAACAGCACCTGCCGCTTCCAATACACTTTTCAATTTCATGCCTATTTTTAAATTAATCTGGCCAGCCCATGAGACACCGCTACGTGCATCATAACTTCCCACAACATCAATCCCAATATAGACTCCGTCTAGACGGTTTGCCGCAAATCCCTTTTCATCGATAAACAAAGAGGAATACACATAACCTTCAGAATCGTTATATTTAACTTTATACCATAACCCTTTTTCGAGAACTTCTAGACGCTCGCAATCCGTAATATTCATCTTCACCGGATATAAAAACCCCGGGCCAGTACGCAATGTGATTTGCGTTGTATTCGTAGGAATGACAAGTTTTTCTTCTTCCATATCAAAAACAGCTTCTAATGTTCCCGACTCGCTGTATGATCTCATAAATCCGCAGAAAACGGCGGCAAAAGCCAGAATAAAAATACTACATTTTATAAAAATTCGGTAAATGCCGCCTCTTCGTGTCATTTTTTCTTCAGCTCCTTGATCGTCATACCATAAACAGAACTATTGATCAACGCATAGTCATCGCTCCAATGATTGCCGCTTGTTACAAAATGTTCTGGTCCGTAAACACCAAACTCCGCAGGCACTAGATGAAGCGGTCCAAATACATTACGTCTGGAACAAACAAGGGTAACGCCGATATCGAAATCCGCTTTGACCCAATCTGTAACATCAGCTTCATAAGGATCCCACGCCAGAACTTGTGCATGATCCTCACATTCTCCAACTGCAAAAATTTTTAGCAAAGAACCGCGATATCCGTCAATCTTCAAATAAATTTTATCCGCATTTTTCGACGCTGCAAATACGTCATTCGGAATATGGTACGTAATTTGCCCCGTATAAAACGGCATGTTATATTCCTTTAAATTTTTAAATCCAATCCGTTCCGGTCTCCGATCCAGAATCCGTTTATTGCCTTCCAGACGCACCCCGAAATCGCCAACTAGATACAAAGCTTCAATATTCGTGGTACGACGAAACAGCGTTTTGTATGTCACAACATTTCTGCCTTTTCGGATCAACCCGGCAGGGATCACCATTTTCTTAAAGCAAACATCAATCCAAAAATCATCCGGATCCACACACTCCAGGCGCGTACCATTTAAATAGAACTGACAGAACTCCGGGCGTTCTCCTGCAAGGAACAGATCCCCTTTCGGTAAAATATCCGCGTAAAATTCATATTCAATTTCGAGATTGCCATATGCGTCGTTACAATATTTTTTTGCGTACCAGGGTTGCAGCATATTTCCGCCTCTGTGCTCAATTCCCACCATATCCCTGATTTTTATATCAACGCGCAAAATTTCTTCTTCCGGCTGCCATTCCCCATTTCCGAATTTCCATTTGGCAAAATCCAATACGCAAACATTCTTTTCATCCAGCTCATATGCGAATTCACTTTCTTGGGAGAATTGCGTTTCTTTCTCTTCTTCCAATCTTTCCGGTGTTAGCAAGGAACAATCCTGCTCCTGTGTAAACACAAAAATCTTTTCTCCCGCCGCTTCCAGATCAAAAGTGACAAAAGGAATCCCGTTTTCAAAAGACAGCTCTTTCCGATATCGCTTTCCGGTCGCCAAGTCCCACTGCTGTGCAAACACATCCTTCGCCGGCGATATAAATAAATTTTCCAGATCATGAAGGGAAAGACGAAGTCCTTTCAATGAATTCTCCCGATCTGTATTAATCAATGCCGTATACAACAGTTTGTTCTCTGCATCGTATCGCACCTGTGCATAAACATGATCCGCTCCCTTACCTTCTATCTGTGGATAAAAAGCAGCGGTCTTCCGAATTTCATCTGCAAGCGCATATTTTTCAAATGGTACGGTTACTGTATTCGGATGTTTTGCAAGTAATAAAAGTGCGTCGGAAGCTTTTCCATCAACATATTCGGGGAGATCTCCAGCAAATATGACGTTTCCTCCAAGATCTAAAAATTCTTTCAAAATCTGAACGGTGGAGTCCCGCATCGTAATTAAGCCGCTGACGAGGACCGTACGATAAGATGCCTTTCCAATCCGAAGTACAACGTTACCAGACGTATCATGTTCCACAGAATACATCTCACGCATCATAGATTCTTCACCGTAATCAAAATCCAACTGGCTTTCCATCAACATATGGAATAACTGTTCATAATGCTTTTCGATATCCAATTCATCTTTGTTGTCCGGAGCTGTATGAACCCAGTGTGCCCAGCCCGGATACATCATTGCCCACGCCGATTCGATGGGATTCAATACCAACAGATCACAAAGCGGCCGCCCCTGCGTCATGACTACGCCGAATCTAGCGAAATATGTTTCTACATAATCATAGTCTTTGTAATAAGAGGATTGATGAAAAATGCTTGCCGGATAATCTCGTTTTGACTCTCCCTCCATCGTATACCAGGATAGATGCTGACAGCGCACGTTGATGCCGAGAAGCGCCTGCCAGTCTCCAACTGCCTTATGTGCTTTAAAATCAAACTGCCAGCCTGTGCAGCCGTAAAGCTCAGACAGCAGCCATTTCTGACCGGTCTGTCGTGCCGCGGAAGCGAGCTGTTTAACAACCCAATAGCAACGATTATTCTCTGTCAGCAAATCGATCCCGGGATATGTCATATGCGAATAGAAACGCATCAAAGAACCGTTTGGAACCGTTTGGTTCGTCAGCGTATCTTCGTGCAGAACATGCCCTGTAAAAATCATATTATTTTTCTCGCACCATTCATGAATCGGATCTGCAAAACGTTCGATAAACAAATTGTTTCCAAGATCTACAAAATCCAGCTTAACTTTTGAAACTTTCTGTCCGTCTTTCCGATAGAAAAGTTCCGGCAATAGTGGTTTCAGTTCATAACCATATCTTTGTGCAAATTCCTCAAACAAATCGTCCGTATAGGCAGCAGAACAAATTGCGACACCGTTTTCCACACGATAATCATCCAGCATATGACCTCTATGTGGTTCATCCGTAAAAATCCCCTTGATGCTTGTGCCGATTCTGCTTCCGCAATGCGTTTTATACGCTTCGTGCGTCAGTTCAATGAAGCGTTCTACCGCTTTGCGACTCATGGTATCAATATACGTCGTGCCGTTATAAACACTTGCCGGTGCATCCGGTACGATTCTGAATACAAGCACTTTATTATATTTCGTATCTTGCAGAATTTCTTTCAATTCGTCCCGGTTATTGCAGGGGACGTATGCAAACACGCTGATTTCTGTGATCTGTGCTGCGAAGACTGCGATAACATCGTGACCTGTTTCTCCAGGAATTTCTTTGTTCCAATCGAATGTATCGCTGTCATAACAATACATCACCAGCGATTTCATGCGGTATTGAGGATCGATTGTCACCTTTCCTCCTGCGCTTCCACTCGGCCAACGATCTTCATCATATAGCCATGCTTCAAGTCCTAGCTTTTCCCCTTCGTCAGCAACCACATTGACCAGTTCAAACCAGTCTTCCCCGAGGTATTCCGTCATTAAGCCGGCACGTGAATGCATAAAGAAACCGCCGAAGCCCATCTCCTTAATAATAGAAAGCTGACGCAGTAATTCTTTCTTCTGGAGTTCTCCATTCCATGACCAGAATGGTTTTCCACGGAATTCGATTCCCGGGTTTTCAAACAACGAAACAATCTTCTTTGTATTTTCCATAACGCATATCCTCACATTCTATTGATTTCTATCTAAATATATTCAATTTGTCGATTTTCTTAACCAGCTGCTTTGCCTCGCTCTTGTGCACAGAAACAAGCGGATGACGACTATATGCCGTGCTGCGCTTCCAGAATGAAATTTTTTCGTCCCCCGTTTCCTTCGTATATTCCGAAACAGCTTCTTTCTCATAATTTGCCAAAGTAGACAGATCCGTGCAAAGAATATAGCATTCCGGATATAGTGTACGAACGGTTTTGAGCAATGTAATATAATCCGCCTGAAACTGATCGTACGTATAGCTCCCATTTGATCCACCGATCACGTTCGCATCATTGATTCCCAAATTGATAATCACCAAGTCCCGCTGACGCCCCGGAAGTGTTGTATCCCATATTTCCAGGATACGATTGAAAGGGTCTACGTATTTTATCATATTTTCTGGAAAAGTAGAACAAATCATTTGGGTATAAAGTCCATTTTTCGCAACGACTTCAATATCGGCATCATATTGTCTTGCTGCGATAGCCGCCATTGTTATCAGGCCGTCTTCGGAGGCAGAATAACTGATGGGAAGGTCTTCTCCCAGATTATTTGAACCGCAGGTAATCGAATCGCCGATTACTAAAATACTCTTATCCTTCGCTCCAGGAGGTTCGAGAATCGCACCATCACCCGGAAGCAATTTCACACTTCCTAATTTATTCAAAGAAGATTGATTTGCTTTCTGTACCGTAATTTTATGCACGCCGAATTCCAAATTCTCTGCCAATGTTACAATATTGCGGCCTTCTTTTAATAAAATACGGCTGTCATTTTCCAGGCCGTCTTGTGAGCCGTCTGCTTTGACGCTGTCAAGTGCGTCGTAATGATCATCAAGAAATACATGGATATACGTGTTATGATCGCTGTCTACAGGTTCAGAAATAAGCTCGGCTTTCAGTTCGTTCCCTTCAAAACAGACTTCAAAACCGGAGCAACTCATATTGGTGTAATATATGCCGTCTGCCTCATAATATCTTCCTAAAAATCGAACTGTTTTCTCATTTACCGGCACTTCACCCTTTGCAGGAAAAGCAAGTTCTTGTGTTGATGGATTAGAATCATAATTTTCGGTTCTGCCGCAGGCAGCCATAGCTACCACCATAATGATTGCCAATAATATAATCGCTACTCGCTTCATTTCAACACTCCTTCTGTGATCTTGTTACATATTAATGCCTCGCAAGTTAAATTGCAAGCAAATTCCTCATTATTTTATGTATATTTTTTCCTGAGTGGTAAATAATACTAAAGAGAAATTATTAGAACAGCTTTGATGAAGGAGTTTATGATATATGAGTGAAAGCAAAAATATAAATTTACTAAAGGCTACAGGTATTGTAAGACGGATCGATGAACTCGGAAGAATCGTAATTCCAAAAGAAATCCGCCGGACGCTCCGCTTGCGAGAGGGGGATCCTGTGGAAATTTATACAGGAGAAAACGGAGAAATTATTTTACGCAAATATTCAGTTATGAGCGATCTAAATGAATTTGCAATACAATTTGCAGACAGTCTTGCAAAAACAGCGGGATACCCTACCTGTATTACAGACAGAGATTCCGTTGTCGCGGTATCCGGTATCTCCAAAAAAGATTTTACCGGAAAACGAATTACGCGTCAGTTGGAACAAGCGATGGAAGACCGCTCCACATTAATTGCAAAAGACAAACGAAGCGATTATTTTCCGATTTTGGAAGACGTAAACGGAGACAAAATAATGTCTTATGTCGTTACTCCCATCATTTCCCATGGAGATCCTGTCGGATCCGTTATCATGTTCTCGCCGGATAATCAAAATACTTTAGGCGATACTGAAGCAAAACTAACGCAATCAGCAGCGGCCGTAATCGGCAGACAGCTAGAACAATAAGAAAACAAACCAAACCGGGAATACAGCGGCAGCCGTATTCCCGGTTTTTATGATACTTTTGAGTTTACACCCTACGTAACAATACTCCAGCGAAAAAGCCTTCTTCCTCAAAAGCTTTCATAATCACTGGGATCCCCATTCGGATCAGATCCATCGTCATATATTCCAAAAAGTGTCAAAAGGGCATTCAGTTCCTCTTCCGTTAAAATATTCTCAGGCGCGGTAATTTCTCCGATTTTTTGATTTTCAACTTTAACTTCGAAAACAAAGCCCATTTGAGATATACTTGCCGACGTATCTTGCGTTTCCAATTCGGAAATAAACAAATCCATTTTAAAAGAACAAGAAGTATCTGTTGCTCCTATAGTAAGATAGAAATGTCCGTCTCCAATTTCCTGTTCTAATTCTTCTGCCTCCGCCTGTACAGATTCTTCTGTGAGCTCCTCATTGAGTTTTTGCTGGAACTCCTCTTTATTGAATCCGGAAAGAAGTTCTTTGAGTTCTTCCGGAATTCCTTCCGCGTCTTTCAAAGAAGCAGCTACTGCGTCTGTCAAATCGGCCAAATCTGTGCGGAACAGATTACTGCAGCCAATAAGAAAGGCTTTGGCATTCGTTTTATCAAATTTGAATTCTATTTTCTCGTTATCCGCTTTCAATACATTTGCCGCTGTGGTAACTGTTTCCATTTTATTTAGAAATTCCAACACTTTATCCATTGGAACATTTTTTTGTATTGCAGTAATAATTGCCTGAAGTTCTTCCGCATCCAATTGGACCATACCGACTCCCGGCTCAGACACGGAACCTTCGAGAATTTCGGAAAGCTTTTCGGAATATTGTGTAATGTCAATATACTCATTTTCATACGGCCATTTCAAAAATTCAGCATATGCGGAATCCATCGAGTCGCCCATAACAGCCTTTATCAGTTCAACATAAATGTTAAATATTGATTTTGCATTTATATATATTTTTCCGTCCTTCTGCACACATTCCGTAATCAACTGATCCTTTAAAAGAATCGTGTATTTTCCGTCTTTGCTTCCTTCTCCCATTATTTTAAAGGAAAAATCATACGATCCATCTGCTTTTGTTTCTACAAATGAGCCGCACGCCTTTTCAAAATCTTCCTTAGAAAAAGAATTTTCATCAAAAATAGGCTTCACATTGAGTATAAAAGTAAAATCAAACTTTGCCCCCTCCGACATTTTTGCTATTGTGTTTGTAACATCTGTAATTGTCAGTGCTTTTGTCGTGTTATTGCCGTCCGTTTCCTTCTGAACTTCATCCTCCCCACAGCCTGCAACACAGCCGAATGCAAGGAGAAACACGAGCATAAGCGTTATAAACTTTTTCATAAAATACGCTCCTTTTAATTTTTTATTCCTATATTATATATTTCAGCAATGAAGATAAGAAGGATTATTTCAATCCGTTTTTGTTTTGTGCTCCGAAATTTTCGTCTCCCAATGCAGCTCCGATAAATTTACCGATTTCAAAGCTTTTCACACTTTCATCATTGAAAATCTCCGTTCCGTAGCCAATTGCAAAGACCTGCACTTTATTGTTCGTATGCGCAATCGTTGTGAAACGGTATGGTAACGTGCTGAGATCAATATCGGGATTTGCCTTCTGAAGCTCAGCTTCATATTCAAGCATCGCCTTCGTATGGTAAGCCGTTTTATTTGCAGAAACAAATTTGTCTGCTTCCGCTTTCGGCTGGAGTCCGCCTGTATCATGGTCCGCCGTCACAATTACGATCGTATCCGGATTCTCCGCAGCAAAACGAAGGCCCAGACTTACCGCGTCGTCAAACGCCCGCATTTGTTTCGTCAGTTCGATAACATCCGAAACATGTGCGGACTCATCCATTGCGCCGCCTTCTACCATCAGAAAGAAGCCCTCTTCCGTTCCGCTCAGAAGTGAAATTGCTTTCTCTGTCATCTGTGCAAGTGTCGGGTTTGATTCTTCTGCTTTTTCGAAAAAGTCATCTGTCAGTGTCGCAATCAAACGTCCTTCATTCGAATAAGCGTTTACCTCATCCCATGTCGTGGCGTATGTAATATTATTATCCGTCAGCATTTGTTTATATTTTGTGTCTTCGAATACCTTGTCATACATCGCTTTTCCGCCGCCTATAATAATATCTGCAACGGATTTTTCGATCTGCAGTCTAGCGATATCCGATTCATCATTTCTGTTGGGCGCATGGATTGTAAACGCAGCAGGAGTGGCGTCCACAATACTTTCGTTTGTAACGACGCCTGCCTTCTTTCCCTTTGATTTAGCAAGTTCCACCACGCTCTGTACTTCTTCCTTCTTTGTATTCAACGCCAAATATTTCCGGTTGCTCTTATAGCCGCATGCAAGCGCCGTACCACCAGAAGCGCTGTCTGGTTCACCCTCGTTACAAAGTGTGATCGCTGTGCCTTTGTTCGTCATATATTCGATTGCGAGCTTTCCGTCATATTTACCGCCTGCAATCGCATCTGTTGCTTCAATATGATATTGTCCCATACCGTCACCGATGAATAATATCACATTTTTTGCTTTTGTGAACTCGATATTTCCAAGTTCCTTCAAATATTCAATCGTTTCTTTCACCGGTGTGGGGGAAGCCACCGGTGGCTGCGTAGCTCCGCCATCGCTCTTTTTATCCGTATTACAGCTGCAAGTAATCAGCATTGCTGCCGCTAGCACGAATCCGCTCATACTTCTCAGCATTCGATTCATTGTATCAGACCTTTCCAAATATTTTAAATGTATTTTAACATGTCACGGCCTGTTTTGCAATAGATTCCAAGGATAAGTTATACATATTTATTTTTTCTTAGCATTTCACCCGTTTGCCGATTAAAAGAGCATTTGCAATAGCGATCATGGAAACACCCACATCAGCAAATACAGCAATCCACATATTGCTGATTCCCAAAGCACTCAATAAGAGAACCACACCTTTCACTACAAGAGAGAATATAATATTTGTTTTTACAGTAGCAACCGTCTTTTTGGCAATCCCTATGGCTTTTGCTACAGAAGAAATATCGTCTTTCATAATAACGACATCTGCCGCTTCGATTGCGGCGTCTGAACCAATACCGCCCATAGCAATCCCAACATCTGCAGATGCAAGCACTGGTGCATCATTCATTCCGTCGCCTGTAAAAGTCAGCGCGCCGCCCGCAGGAATTTGCTTTTTTATCGCTTCCAGAATCTCCACTTTATCTTTCGGAAGGCAATTGGCATGGATTTCATCGATTCCTGCCTCCGATCCGATTTGATGTGCCACGGCTTCTCCGTCGCCTGTAAGCATCACAATTCTTCGAACATTATATTTTTCTTTCAATTCACGGATTCCCCTTGCGGTTTCCGGTTTCATCGTATCGGAAACGGAAAAATATCCTGCATATTCACCGTCTATCGTCACAAATATTACAGCGGATGTATGCGCAGAAGCAATCTTACGCATTTTCTTCGCAGATTCCGCGTTCGGTGCAATTTCCGGATTCCCTACAAAAAATATTTTACCTGCTACACATGCACGAATGCCTTTACCAGGCAGCTCTTCAAAATCATTTACGATAGATTGGTCGAGTGTTTCCCCCGTCTGCTGCGTAAAATATTCTTGGATGGAACGTGCAATGGGATGGTTAGAATAACTCTCGGCATGTGCGACACCGCACAGCAGTTCTTCCTCAGAAAAGGGGTTTATCGGAGCGACTTCCGTTACTTCAAATTTTCCTTTTGTAAGCGTGCCCGTCTTATCGAACACGGCAGCCTGCGTTTTTGCAAGCGTATCGATATATTGGCTGCCTTTGATCAAAATACCTTTTTTAGATGCGCTGCCGATCCCCATATAAAAACTAAGCGGCACAGAAATCACAAGAGCGCAAGGGCAAGAAACGACCAGAAAAGAAAGCGCTCTGCTAATCCAGTCAGACCAGGGTTCCCCCATAATGAGAGGAGGGAAAAGAGCTAATATTACAGCACAAACTACAACTGCCGGCGTATAAATCTTCGCAAATTTTGTAATAAAGTTCTCAGATTTTGATTTTCGTTCCGATGCATTTTCCACCAGCTCCAGAATCTTTGCGACTGTGGAATCCTTATATGCTTTCGTCACTTGTATTTTAATGGGTTTGCCGACTATGATGGAACCACT
>OLWF01000820.1_pt1 | contig 11958 bp, 10 predicted proteins | sample 1644131 | NCBI WGS metagenome assembly OLWF01 (sample SAMEA103958163, study PRJEB25191) | human gut metagenome
TTTGCAGGCTTCTGTAATTGCCGCTGCAACAGGCGCCCCTTTTAATTCTGTCATTTGCGGGTTCCTCCCATCAGATATTCTTCCACCGTATTATAAACTTTCTCACAGCGCGGAAGATTTTTACTACAGAGCAACCTGGTTTCTGCATTCATTTTCTCTGCATATGCGCGATCTTTCATTAACTTCGTATTAATATATACATTCAAAGCCGCACCTTTTATGGCCGCAGCGCATGCAGCAGCGGACACGCCTACGTCACTGACGGCAAGCCGTGAACCTTTTACGGTTAGTTCTTCTAATATCGGAATTATTTTACATGCTTCGCGTAAAATGTCCATCGGTGCACTACAAGCCGTTCGCAACGCCTCTTCCAGGATTTTTTCACGCTCCGGATCTTCCTTTGGAATGCCATATGCCCGGGAAAGCGGCTCAAATGCGTCCGCGTCCTTCTGAATGAGCTGCTCCATCGTCTGCGTAAGCTCTGTTGTTTCTTTTAAAATGCGCTCGATGTCCTGTTGATATTGCGCGTATTTTTTCTTGCCTGTTGTGAGGGATGCTACCATGGAACAAAGTGCGGAACAAATCGCACCTGCCAGCGCCGATGCGCCGCCACCGCCCGGAACGGGCGCATCCGTGCTGAGTTCTCCAAGAAATTCCTTTATTGTCAAATTCACCATATTTTCTCTCCTAATATTAAATTTCCGGATAATATTATCACAAAACGACAAAAACCACAAATTAAACCTTTCTATTTTCTTTTTGATCCATGAGTCCCTCAATCTAAAGAATATCATTTATGATATTCTTTGCTTTTAAAAAGTCATAAAGATTTTGTATGCAATCGTTCGTGATAGTATATTATAAAAAAACAGCAGTCGTTACAAGCAAGAAAAGAAGAAAATATTTAAATAGTAAAATATTAATATTCATTTTTTATCGTGTTTCGGATATTCAAAATTTATAATTTTCCGAATAAATGTCTGTGTCACATTCTTAGAAGTTCTCCTTCCGGATCTTATCGTCCTATGCGTGCATCACGCAATTCAACGCTGGATTCTTCAATATTTCCAAAACTGGTATTCATTTTCCGTTTCAATTTCCGAAGATTGGCTTCTGCAGCTGCAGCTATTTCTACTCTTTTATTCCATTATTTCTTTGCTCTATTTATCGCTCCGTCATTTTAACATTTGCCGCTAGCGCAGAATATAATAAAGTAAACGTTGTTGCGAAATTTGAGGTGTGACAATGAAGATTGTTGTGATAAAGCCCCCGAAAATCATCAGCAGCCTGCTCAGAGTTGCGTTCGGCATGAAGAAGGCAGACTAAACAAAATTCATACGTAGATCAAAGGATGCGTCAGCTCGGAATAGCCGGTGCGCTGATCCTCTGCGGGAAATCCCAGTGCATACAGATCTGCAGCCCGGTTTTCCGCTTGCAGAAATAATTTTGCCGGTGCACTCTCCGGTAAATCCGCGGCAGCCTTCCAAAACTTAGCTTTTGAAGTGATCACAGGAACGCGCGCGCACTTCTTAAGCGCGTCTATGAGCAGACCACAGCCACGGTTCATCCCAAGAATCCGGATATACGGCACCGGCATTCTAACCATTTCATGGGGAATGCCCAAAAGTGCCGCGAACAGGATGCGGCGAATCCGCGACGCCGTATAGCGGAGCGAAGTACATTCTCGGACCAGCGCGCCGAGATCAGTACAACTGCATGCCGCAGAATAAATTTTATATTCCAAACCTTCTCCCACAAACGGACAGCTGCGCAGCCCTTCCGCTCCCAGGGAGCGGATCGATGTAAATACGGCCTGTGTAAAATATTCTGGTAAAACGGGGCATCTCCCCGATTCCACTTCTCTTTTCAACAAGTTCATGGCAGGTTGCGGCAGCAGCGATTTCAGTTCGTCCCAGTCTCCTGGACTATCTAGATCTCTCATCAGATTGCGGATATATCGTGCGCTGCCAGGCCGATCGTGTTCAGAGCCGATTCGTTCAATGGCAATCGGGCGGATATCAGAATTCTGCTGGCGCAGTGCCCGGATATATTCGGCGCCAAGGATGTCATTCGGCGCAGCACTGCCGGAAGTTCGCGCCGCTGCCGCGTAAGAATGACCTTTTCTCAGACTGACTTTATCAATTTCCGGTCCATGGAGCGTGCGGCATGCAAACCGTTCCAATTTTGCAGTCCCCGCTTCTCCGCCAAACGTCTCACTGCCAAAAGAAAGATACGTCACCACCGACATTTTACAGATCAGATCCACTGCACCTGCCGCAAAAAATTGTGCCGAAGAAAGTGCGTACGGCACGGGAAGTTCCACGACCAGATCTGCGCCGCACCGGAGTGCCATTTCAGTGCGCGCCCATTTCCCGACGATCGCCGGCTCGCCGCGCTGCACAAAATTCCCGCTCATAATTGCAATGATATAATCTGCGTCGCAAATTCGGCGCGTCTCTTTTAAATGATACCAATGTCCCTGATGAAACGGATTATATTCGCAGACCACTGCTGCCACATTCAAATTTTTCATATTGAAGACACTCCAAAAAACAATAAAAAATTTCACAAAAATGATTGCATTTTGCTATCTCGTGTAGTATTCTAACCGAAGTTCATTATATATATTTTCTAGCAGGAAAGGAAGCACAATTATGAAATATAATTTAGCAATCATCGGCTTCGGAGGCATGGGTTCTTATCACTATAGTTCCATTTTGGACCAGCTGCCGGAAATCAAAGTGGCCGGCATATACGATATCCGGGAAGAACGCCGGGCCGCTGCGAAAGAACAGGGATTAAAAGCATATGAATCTCTGGAAGAACTTGAAAAGGATCAAAACATCGACATCGTACTCGTGGCTACCCCGAACAATTTTCACAAAGAGCTTTCTATTCGGATGCTCCGGAGCGGCAAGAACGTCGTATGCGAAAAGCCTGTAACAATGAACGCGGGAGAACTAGAAGAAATCATCGCAGTTATGAAAGAAACAGGCAAGCATTTTTCCGTACATCAGAACAGACGTTGGGATAAAGATTTTGTCATTATGAAGAAAATCGTAGACGACGCTCTTTTAGGAAAACCATACGTCATCGAGAGCCGCGTACAGGGTTCCAAACGTGTTCTCGCGGGATGGCGCGGCTATAAAATCAACGGCGGCGGCATGGTGCTGGATTGGGGAATTCACCTGCTCGATCAGATTATGTGGATGATCAAATCTCCGGTTGTAGAGGTACACGCCGATCTTTTTGAAATTTACAGCACGGAAGTAGATGATAACTGCCGTTTGATGATTAAGTTTGAAAATGGGCTTTCCGCTCTGATTGAAGTTTCTACAAACTGTTTCATCAATCAGCCGAGATGGCATATGCAATGCACCGACGGTACGGCTGTGATCGACGGTTGGGATTGTTCGGGTAAAATGATAGAGCTCGCGGATGACCGGGATCTCGGATGGACGGATGAAATTGTTTACACGGAAGCAGGTCCGACGCGTACGATGGCACCGCGTCCGCGTGAAACCACGAAAGAGCTCCCATTGCCCGAAGTAGAAACACATTGGAGTGATTTCTACCGCAATTTTATCGCAGTCATCGAACATCAGGCGGAACCGATCGTCAAAGTTTCCGAATCCCTTCGCGTAATGAAGGTGATCGATCTTCTTTTCCAGTCCGCAGAGGAAGGCCATAGCATCCGCTGCAATTTGTAAGCTACCCCGTTTAGTGCTAAAATATCCGAAGGTGATTGCAAATGAGCATGAAAGTACACTTCAATACAGTAAAAATGTTACGTCGTATTTTCGATCCGAGCAGATGCACCGATGTGTGCATTCCTTACGAGCCGCAAAAACCGAATCCGCATAAATATTCCGGGCTCAGAGGCGTACATTTTGAAAATAATATAGATGTTGACGCGGCGAAAGCCGCGTCAATTGTACATAAAAACGCCGCGTTCTATACGGAAGAGCAGGCGTTTGAACGTTGCACACCGGAAGAGCAAGGGATCGAATCCAGCTATATTGCACGTTTTATCGAAGAAATTTCTCTTGACCGTTCGCTGAATCTTCATGAAATTACGATTCTGCGCGGCGGTAAGATCATATTTGAGTCTTCCTTCGGCGCCTATCTTCTGAATGTTCCGCATGTTTGTTATTCTTTAAGTAAAAGTATCACAGCAACTGCAATCGGAATGCTGATAGACGAGGGAATGTTGACGCCGGAGGAATCGATTACCGACATTTTTAAGGACGAACTGACGCCGATCCAAATTTCTACACATAAAAAAATAAAAGTTAGGCATCTTCTCAATATGACGTCAGGCGTGGTATTCAACGAAGCCGGTTCCATTACCGAGACCGATTGGGTGCGAGGATTCTTCGATTCACTCGTATTAACGCCGCCTGGGAAAACGTTTCATTACAACAGCATGAATTCTTATATTCTGTCTGCAATTTTGAAAAAAATTACAGGGGTTGGCTTGATGGAATATCTGACACCGCGCCTTTGGGAGCCGCTCGGAGTTAAGAATGTCTTTTGGGAGCTTTCTCCGTCGGGCATCGAAAAGGGCGGCTGGGGTCTCTATATTATCCCGGAAGACTTGGCAAAAATCGGTCAGCTTTACCTCCAGGGCGGCATTTGGAACGGAAAACAGTTGATCTCACGAGAGTGGATTGAGGCTGCAACTTCTAAGAAAGTAACTGCACCACAAGGCTTTGGCGATTTTAATTACGGCTACCATATCTGGGTCGGACGCCAGCAGCACTGTTATTTATTTAATGGCATGTTTGGACAAAATATGATTTGTTTTCCCGATACGGATATGATTATCATTGAAAATGCAGGGAATAACGAGATGTTCCAGCAGAGTGATTTCTTTCGTCTTGTCAAAAAATATTTCGGAAAGAATTTTCGGCCCGGTGCGGCGCAGCCGTTCCATTCCAGAGAGACGGAACAGCTGCGTATTGCGAAAGAGAATTTGCGGTATTATAAAATGGGGCGCAGTAAGCTCCCCGTGGAAAAATGCTGTAGAGCGATCGACGGGTTAAAATGTGTTACAGAACAGGCGCAGGCTTCTACTGCGGGATTATTGCCGCTGATCATACAGGTGCTGCAAAACAACTATACCACGGGAATTCATAAATTTTCTTTTCATTATAATACGGATGGCGAAGAACCCGTGTTATATTGGGAAGTGGAGGAGTGCGGACAGACAAAGGTAGTTCCTATCGGATTTGAAAAACCGGAATATACGACAATCAACTTTAACGGAGAACGATATCTGGCCGGAATCCACGGCCGTTTTACGCGTGTATCTGTCTTGAATTATCTCGAGGTGGACGAGGAATGTGCGGAAAACGACGTGTACGATGCGCTGGAACTTCGCATTTCCTATATAGAAATGGCAAATTCCCGTACTATCCGTTTTATTTTCACAAATGACGGCAGTGTTTTTGTTCGTTTCAATGAATACCCCGATTCCAATTTCATACTGCTCAATCTGGAATATTTTACTTTGGAACGCATGAAAGGGAAAGGCAAACTGACAGAGCAGTTTGCGAATAAAGTATACAACGATGTATTCAAAGCGCGGATCCGCGCCGCTTTAGATTTAGATATCAAATATAAAATAGAGAGTAAAATGCTTGATGAATGATATTTCTTATGTTTCGCTACGACCCATTCTGGAAAACTTGGCGGATGAAAAATACCGCAGATTTCATGCCCGTCTTGTGCCCGGGATCCATGACTTTCTGGGAATCCGGCTTCCTCTGCTCCGAAAGCTGGCCCGTGATCTTTCCAAAGAATTTACCTGTGCCGCAGATTGGCTGAATTTTTTGGACAAGATCCCCGTGTTATATGAGGAAGTGATGCTGCGCGGCATGATCATCGGTGTGATGCCGTCTAAAGTACTCCGAAACGCCGCGCTTTTCGCGCAGCAAGACACCGAAGATTTTTATTTCAGCCTGATCTCCTCTCACGTAAAATATATCGACAATTGGGCACTCTGCGATTCTTTTTGTTCCGGGCTGAAGCAAAAAGAATTCTTAAACGATACATTTTTTCATAAGCTTCAGCAGGAATTTCTGTTTTCCCCCGCTGCTGGCTGTTGGCCGATCCGCGTCGGTCTGATCCTGATGCTCGCACATTATACAGATGACGCTCATATTTTACAAATACTGGATTTTTGTAGCCGCACGGCGAAAAGAATTCCAGAGTTTTCTTATGAGGATACATTCTACATCCGGATGGGATTGGCATGGCTGCTTGCAGAATGTTATATCAAATGCAGACCAGAAACTTCGGCATTTCTCTTTGGCCCCACCTCACGGGAAACGCTGCCAAACGACTGGACTTTCAATAAAACGATCCAAAAAATTCTTGAGTCGAACCGCGTCCGACCCGAGGATAAAGCGTCTCTCAGAGCGCTGAAAAGGTAACAAGCGCTATTAACCGACGTTCGGATCCGTACATCGAAAACCCAATTCCTGAGAAAGATAGCTGGTGATCCGTAAGGAGCGATCGATCCGTTCCAGCCAGATTCCGTCGGGACAATGCACATAAAATCCACTAATTTCATATTTTAATACCGTTCCGTCCTCGCACGTTACAGTAAAATACCCTGTCGGCGAATCATAATCACTTTTATAGTTTTGACATTCAAGACACGAATACATATTCAGTCTGTCCAATATGGTTCTGATCTGTTCCTTGTCCTCTGTTACACCGTATTCTGAGGCTTCGGTAAGCGGAAAATATTCCAATTTGACTCCTGTTTTATCTGGATCCCAGATCCTCCCAAACTCTGCACGCCTCTTAATACCCAGTAAATCCGCGATATAAGAAGCATTCGGATAATCCTGGCTTATAATCTCCTGTCGGCTTCCATCAGGCATCCATATTTCACCGTTATATATATGATATTTTGACTGTTCTTTATTTTTATATTTGATTATAAAGGTATAGCAAATGCCGCCGGCGACAGCCTCCTTCTCCTTCCTGCGGGATCGGAATTCAATCTGATTCAGCTGGTCAACAATTTCCTGAATCGTCTCCTGATTTGAAGTTTTGCCGCCATTTAAATGATAATCGGCATCCGGCAGCAGTTCAAATTCTTCCACCTCTTCTTTGGGTATATTTAAGCGAAGAATCTTTTCTTCTTTTTCCCCGCAGGAAGAGGCAACAATCATCAATGTAACAACGATAAATAATAAGTTTTTTGATATTTTTCTCATAAAATTCGCCTCTTGTCATGTGATCGGTCTTGGAATCGTACTATTCGCTCCATTTACATTTCTTGTCACAATACCACTCCAACGCTTTTCTCCAAATCTTACTAATTCATTATAAGAATAAAATGTGTCTATTCCATTAGGGTCTTTTGTGTAAAAATAACGTATTCCATCCGACAATCCATAATAGTAGCCGTAGACAACCTGCACGTGTCCTGTATTCTCTATTATATTACCCCCGCTATCGTAAGAATCATTTTTTATAATTACAGGATTCCCGTTCATAATGATTTTTGTTAACATATTTTCCGAATAAATATCATTTTGTGATGAATAGAAATCTAATTGATTATTTGAAATATATTCGGCAGCACGTTCTGTTTCATTCATTGTTCCTCCATCATCTATTGAGGATCCTTTAATATAAATTACAGCATCCTCCTGCGTTCTGTTATAATTTATATTATATGTTTTTGCCACCATTTCTGCGCTTGCCGCCCAACACCAACTATAGTCGTTAGGCTGTAAAATCAGAGGCGTATTTAAAAGTATTTCCGCTCGTTCAAAAATCCAATCGTCATTCCGATTCCCACCTACACTGTAATCATATAAAAACACATTTGCGCCATTTGTCGACGAAGCATTTTGTACTACCATCGTTCTTCCTAATCCATTTTTTAAAATCAGTCTATATGTTGAATCTGCATAATCATTATAGGTTATCGACCATAGTACATCATCCCCCGTATAATTCTCACCATAAATTGTAATATTACTTTCATTAATAATCCCATTTGCACGCAATGAGCAGTTTGGTGCAACCACTGGATGAATTGTATAGAACGAGCCCTCCTTTTTCACACGCCATTGCTGGGATAGTTCTCCTGAAAATTCCCATTGAAATACATTTGCTCCGCTTGAGATACTTTTATTCTCTATATCCAGGTACATTCCACTTTGTTTATTTTTAATAAAATATACGCCGTCTGCAAGCGAATTATTTTCTGTATATGTAATTTCAAAATAAGGTTTTTGTTGTACCATCCAATGGGAAGAAAGAAAATTTCGTCTTTCACATGTTTCTCCACCATTTGGCAGAAACCCCCGCATCAAAAAACTATAACCATTATTGATATTTGTACTTCGGTACGTACGCAACCAAGATTGAAATAATCCCCGAATTGGGAAGGTATAATATCGTTTGGACGAAGAAATGAGTTTGTCGCAGACAAAATTCCCGACGCGTGGACAATTATTCCAATTCACTGTCATCTGATCCCATAGTTGTTCGACTTCATACAACCGCAGCATTATCTTATTTGTATAATCCGACGATTCATAAATATGAAATTTTGCGTCTATTATATTTTCCGGAATAATATTTTCAAATTTATTGATATCTTTATATTTAACTAAAATGCGCCCTTCTCCGTAACGCGCATCTGTATATCCAGCAACCAAATTTAAATATGCAGAGTAATTCTCATTAGAGTTACTATAAATAGTAGTATCTTCAATACTCGCATCCCCTTCATATTTTGCAACGATAGGATCGATAACCACCGGATATACTGTAGTATCATTTTCCAAAAAGTTTTTATCGATTACAATGCTTAATACCCAATTTTTCTTTTCTTTTGTAAGCTTTAAATGGTTTGACAGCGTATAATGACATACCCCCTCCTTGTATTCACCTGTGTACGAATCTCTTGCATCAGGTTGCCCTAGAATTGCTACAACTTCTTTTGTCTCCGGATCCAGAAGTGGAATCGATTCTGCCTCCAAAGTAGCAGGTACCAAATGATCAAGATCAATATAAAATTGGAATATGTTTTGTCCTTTATATTCATTTAATATAATATTTTCTTTTATTCCATTTATTAGCGCCTTATATTGAAGTGCTGTTCCTTCACCAAAAACATTCGGATATTCAACAATTTCTTCCGTACTACTATGAAATATCGCAATTTTCCGTTCTGCTTTGATATTTTTATTTGTTAACGGCCGGAAGTTAATACTGTAATTTCCCGTTTCCAACAATATCCCATCTTTAATTTTTTTTGGAAAATAGACGTTAAATGTATTGTTTCCATTTTCATACGCGTATGAAGAAAACAGCTTTTTAACTTTTACCAATTTATCATTTTTAAATTTTATTTTATTATCAGAGTCTTTGAATTTGATCGGCTCACTAAAAGCAAATCGGGTTTTTGTGCCGTCGGGATTTCCGAGCGTTAGTGAGTACAAATCATCATAGTTATCATTTAGCAATATCGCGCCTTCCGATATATTTTTTTCGATAAGTTCCCGTATATGATTCGGAGCATTTTCAAGAACGAGAGAATCTTTCTGTTCATTTATTTCTTCCGCTATGATCGGAATCGTTCCAGTATAAACGATACTAATAATCATAAATAGAATAACCAAAATACCAATTGATCTATTTTTCATAGTATTATCTCCTAAAATATCATTATCCAAACCGGAGCTATAAATTAAATTCTTCAAATTTTTTATGAACTGTCTTCATTGTTTCTCCATGTTTATAGAATATATTTTAGTATTATTCAACTATATTTTCAATCTTTTTACTATATGCTATTTATTCGCACTTAATCGTGTAGATTTACAAGTTTTCTGCAATTCAGCATTCATCGACGTTCGGATCCGTACACCGAAAACCCAATTTCTGAGAAGGATAGCTGGTAATCCGTAAGGAGCGATCAATCTGTTCCAGCCAGATTCCGTCGGGACAATGCACATAAAATTCGCCCCTTTTCATGATTTTTAAAAATATGACCTCATCTTTCCATTCGCATTCGAAATAACGAATTGTTACTTGACCATCCCCCACACAATGGCATATTGCTGATCGGCGAAAGGCGAAGACCATCTGTCTAAGGTTTGAATCAACTCCTTTTTTTGATTTTTTCTTTGAAAGAGCGTAATATTTCCATTTCCCCAAAAGCCCTGTCTCACTGTAACGACAATAGAATACTTCCCGTCTTGCGAGCGAAATTCAAAATATTTTGTACTCTTCTCGATTCCATTCCGAATTTCCAGAAGGCCGAAATGGATAAAAGCAAAAACACAAATAGCAACCGCAATATTAACGCCACTCTTGAAATAACGTTTTTCTTTCGCAATGATGGCAAGCAGAAACGATAACCCGGCAAGCAAAAAGGCCATAAAACACAGCTGTTTATTATATAAAATGCCGTATCTTTTAGATGTCTATAATAAAAAGAAATTTCATCGAATCTGTTCGAAAAGGCATTAATAAAATAAATAATATGAGCGCAGTAACAAACATCGCATTCCTTGCTTTTCTCATAGCCACACCTCAAAAAAACGCTTTCTTTTAATTTATCTAAAAGAGATCATCCGCAAAAGTAGCCGCCTATGGGGTAAATTTACCTTCTAAAAAATCGAGTTATAGACAAACGGGACCACATATGTAAAAATCGGATCTTTCCTGTTTCCTTTTGTTACAGAAGCAGGCACTTTCTCTGAATTCTTTTGTGCTATATCTATGTATCACCACAGCTGAACACGCTGCTGCATTTCAAAAGCTCCGTTTCCTACTAAAGAATACTACAAATTCAAAACTGTAAAGAGTTATTTTTCATAGGTTCAACACATATATGATTTTGACTAGCAATCTTTCGGCATAGAAATTATATAAAAAACCTGCCGGATAGCGGCAGGTTAAGAAATTTTTCCATTATTTCCGTATTATTTTGCAACGTGCGCCGGATTCCAGGCCTCTGCATCCGCAACCGTCTTGAAGAAACCGAAGTAATCAATATATACGACGAACGGTTCCGCGTCGGAAAATGCTTCTTCTGCCGTTGGATTTTTAGCACTGGTAAGATTAACGGTGTCTACTCGAAGCGCAGATACATCGCCAGCGCTTACAAAAGATTCACCTTTCAATTCTTTCAGATTGACAATATATTCCTTAAATTCTGTGTCGTTGGCCGTAATATCATACTGTATTTCATCCCCTGCCGCTACATTGTTCTGCCCGTTTCTGGCAATAAAGAATTCTCCTGTCGTAGAAGGAGATTCGTTTTTGATTCGAATTTTCAAAACCGGATATTCTTCCAAGCTAAATGTTTCGCCGGTGTCACTTGCAGGAACGATCAGGAAATAAGGATCTCCTGATTGTACCGTAATCTTTAGTCCCGCATCCTCTTCAAATTCCAGCTCTGCTGCAACTTTCAATGCATACTCCGGAAGGCCGGTTTCATCTGCGGCATTTGTGATATTCTCCCAACCGTACTCTTCTTCCGACCAAAAGCGGAACAGCATCGCATCCACTTCCGGATCGGCGTCTGGGGCTTTTGTAGGAACCACTGTCGGTGTTGTTTCCGGCGTTGCTTTCGCTGATTCCGTTGTTTTTGCCGTTACAGAAGCGGTTGCTTTCGGCGAAGCAGTCTTCTCAGGCGCCTCTTGCTTCTCCCCACACGCAGTAAACAAGGACACTGCAAGACAAATTGTCAATATGAATGTTATCCATTTTTTCATATAAAATCCTCCTCAATTGTATGTAAAATCCATAATCATGTTACCATCGTACGATGAAATTAGCAACTGTTAATTTTGTACTCACCGGGATTTTCATAGGATGTTTTTCCAAAATAAAAAATTCACATTTTAAAAACAAAGCGTAAAATTGACAATGCTGCATCACTTTCATTATAATAAATAAAATTTATAAGGGAGG
>OLWF01000838.1_pt1 | contig 11661 bp, 10 predicted proteins | sample 1644131 | NCBI WGS metagenome assembly OLWF01 (sample SAMEA103958163, study PRJEB25191) | human gut metagenome
GCTTTCCAATACCGCAGTACGATATTTCCCACTTTATCGGCATCAAGGATAATCTGATTTTTTTCTATGAAATCCGGTTGCTTCAATAAAATCACTTTCTCAATACACCACTGACCAAGATGCTCTATCAGCCGTTTTACCAGCTCAGATAATACAGCCGCTGATGTTCCGACATTTTTTAATTTTCCCGCCGGAATCCGGTTCTGCGTGCTCCCTTTATAAAAAATGGCCTTTCCATATTGAATCTCCAAAAATGTTCCTGATGAAGATGTGACACTTCCTGTTTTGCCGGCATCAATCAGAAATATAAACTTCTCAGTTCCTTCAAAACTTGGAATGCGCCCCGCAACCATGCAGCAGATCTTTCTAATCACTCTGCGTTGTAAAGCAATGTGCAATACGAGAAAATATGCAATGAAAAAAACACACTTGTCGTTATCATGCTCTACGCAGGAAGAAATAAAGACATCCGCCTTCTCCTCCATAAACAAATCTTCCTCACGAAATATATCTGCTGTCCGCCGAAGAGACTCCGTTACACGCGGATTATATGATATCAGTTCCGGAACCAGTGATAATCGGATACGGTTCCTAACCGCATCTTCTACATCATTGCTTTCATCATGACAGGGCACATAAGAAAAATCTTTCAAAAAATCTTTTATTTCATTTTTACTGACACATAAAAAAGGGCGGATAATATCCCCATTTATTGGCTTCATTCCCGAAAGTCCCGTCACACCGCTCCCGCGGAGTAAATGATATAAAACCGTCTCTGCCTGATCATCACCATGATGAGCCGCTTCACGAAGCGCTTTATAGCGGAGATCTCTTGCTGCTGTTTCGATAGATCCCCCATTTCTGACTGCAGACTGGACATCCACTTCTTTTAAAATGAACGGAATATTCCACTCACGACAGACAGACTCTACAAATTCAGCCTCTTTTCCCGCCGCTGCCCGTAAATGATGATTGACGCAGCAGCAGCCAATGTTTATTTTTTCTTTTACTGCCAACAACTTTAAAGCCAGCAGCAGCGCAAGGGAATCAGGACCACCGGATACCGCCGCAAGGATCCGCTCCCCTTCTCTCCAAAGAGCATGCTTATGCGCATAGGAGGCGACCCTTCCCAAAAACTTTTCGTTTCCCTGCATATCTCTGCTCCCAAACTCAGTCTTTCGGCATCATGGTATCAGCATTCAGCAAACCTTCACTCAAATCTCGATCACTGACTTTAACTTCAGAAACGGCAAAATACTCCATCAGACTGTCTAAAATAGCCACACCTGCCACGATAATATCCGCCCGTTCAGGACGCATCCCCGGCAAATTACATTTCTCATCGTAGGACATATGACAGAGCCGATCCAGCAGATCTGTCACTCTGGACTGATCCATCACATAGCCCTGCACTTTTTCCGCATCATATACTTCCAATTGCTGCAAAACCGCTGCCATAGATGTAACTGTTCCGCCGACAACCACCCAGTTCTTTACCGCTTCTGCTTCATCTATCAGTTTTGTCTTCCTGAATGTTTCGAAACAATATTTTTTTAATTCACCAATACCTCTTGCCGTAGTCGTATCAAAGAGATGAGAACAACGCACCGCACCCAGAGGGAAACTATACCGCATACCGATATCCGCGCTGAAACCGATACATATTTCCGTAGAACCTCCGCCGATATCCACCACAGAAGTCACGACGGCAGAAGTGCCTGCCGCGCCGATATAACTATAATACGCCTCCTCCCGTCCCGATAAGATCCGTACGGGCACACCGGACGTGGAAGTGATCTCATCAGCAAATTCGCTTCCTTCCTTTGCATCACGCATGATAGATGTCCCGTATGCCCGGATATCCGTAAATCCATCCGACCTTGCCATCGCTGCAAACTCTTCTATGGCCTTAAGTGTACGGTGACGCGAACCGTCAGCGATGGAAGCGGATTCCGTCATTCCTTCTCCCAGGCGTGTGCTGTTTATTTCCTTACGGACGACATCCCATTCACCCGTCTCACTTTTGCGTGCTTCAAGCAGTCTGACTGAATTGGTACCGATATCAATAATCGCGCGATTCATAATTCCCTCCGCAATATTTTCTTAGTATATCCCACTGAACTTTTATCTTTATTATTCTATAGGCATTTTAACATACCATGAACACTAAAAGACATAAAAATAAACCGAATCCCACAATATGGAAAACGGCTATTTATCTGCAAAACATCAGTCAGTGCGTCTGGCTCCGCGGCCGCCGCGTTTAGACTCCACATTACGTTTAAGATCCAAGAGCCTTTCATCGCTGTCTTTCAGGAATCGGCTCAATTTATCCTCAAAAGAAGCCGGATTATCATGTTTGCGGCTCGGACGGGGATTATCATTTCTCCCTGCGTAGGAATAGCGCATCTCTTTTCTCTGCATTACTGCCCGATCGATACGGGAAGCGCCGCTGTCACGGCGAATGTCAGCAGAATGTTCACAGGTATGCTGATCAGGCTTCCGCCTTCCGCAGACTTCCGCCTGCGCCTGTTTAATGGACAAAGCAATCTTTCCTTTTTCATCCACAGAAATAATTTTCACTTTTACCTTATCATGCAATTTAAGGTAATCATTCACATCGCTCACATATTCCCCGGCAACTTCCGAAATATGGACCAGGCCGATTTTTTTATCGGCAATTTCCACAAACACACCGAATTTTGCCAAACCAGTGACAGTGCCTTCAACGATACTTCCGACTTCTAAAGCCATGTAAGAATAAATATCCTTCCTGCAATACATAAAATAATATATCCACCATTATACGAAACTTCATTTAGGAGTGCAATACAAACAGTTATAAAATCTGTAAAATATCTGCATGAAAAACTTACTTGATATAGGGGATCTCCCGTTCCTTGACAAGCCCCAGATCTTCCCTTGCCTTTTTCTCTATGACAGAAGGATCCTCCAGATCTTTTTTCTTTTCCTGCAGCGCTTCCTGCATTTCCAAAAGGTGTTTCTTCTCTTCGGTAAGCCGTGCTTCCTGCACTTTAATCTCGTAAAAATGGTACATACTGTATCCTGCAATATAAACTGTTGACATAACCACAATTACAAACAGAATTCGCAAGAAAGGACTATAAGGAAACAATCGTTTCAGTAATGGCGTTTTCTTTCTTCTTCCCATGAAGACTCCTTTCCCGTAAATTGATTCATAAACTTATAGACGGCAGATTCTCCCGCCATTTCCTGTTCATATTTTTCCCAGGCCCGGATGCAGGCGAACCCATAATCAAACCACGCTTCCACATCCTTCCAGCGATTTTCATCGTCATAAACTGCCGCAATCAAAAGCTGCCCATCACGTTCAGCAGAAGCAACAAGACATTCTCCTGCCGCCATCGTCATTCCCGTCTTGATTCCGTTTGCCCCGCGGTAACCATTGGATAGAAACTCATTCCTGTTTTCCACATTACGATATACCCCGCTGCGATACCTCATGGGATACACCTTTTCCCTTACGATTTTTCTGAACTCAGGATTTCCCATGGCATAACGGGAAATTTTCGCCATGTCAATAGCAGTTGTATAATGGTTCTTGTCTGTCAGACCATTAGGATTGGCAAAATGGGACCGGGTGGCACCAATAGACACCGCCTTTTCATTCATCATCTGAATAAACCCGCCATAGGAACCACCTACCGTTTCCGCCACAGATACAGCTGCGTCATTTCCGGAAACAAGCATCATGCCATACAGCAGTTCATGAAGAGAAATCGGCATGTCACTGCGAAGCCCTATATTTGTTCCGTCCTGCCCAATTGCCAGCGGCGTAATGACCGCATCCGCCTCCAACTTCTCTCTTCCCTCTTCCAGCGCAATAATACAGGTCAAAATCTTTGTCGTACTGGCAGGATAAATTTTCAGTTCCCCTTCTTTCTGGGCAATGATATCTCCTGTATTTCCATCCATTAATACAGCGGACACAGCGCCCACGGGAGGAAGCGGCGGAAACACAGGCGGCTTTGGCGGTGGAGGTGTCATATATGCCAGCGTACCGAAACCAATCCCCGTAAAAATAACTATACAAGAAATGATTGTTAAAAAATATTTCAGAAAATTCCCTTTTCTTTTTTTTGCTATGCCCATTGATTTCTCTGATTCCTTTTGTTCGTTTAACGAACAGCTGTTTCTATCCGTTTTTCTTTGAGCTTATCTTTTCTTTTTTCCACTTCTGATTTCTTTTTCCGGGTCACCGCGATCCAGCACGATTCCTTTATTCAGAGCCGCCTCGATTTCCATGCCGTTCTCTCTGGAGGAAACGGTGTAAATCGGTACATTGCCAATCTGTATCATACCATCTTTATATCTTGCATTTTGTACATTACCATCATGATATACAGCCGCCAGCTTGCCTGCCGTCAGATACGCCCGTTCCGTCTGCGTATACCGTTTTGTTTCTGCCGGCTGAAATGTTTTTTCCCCGTTGATAAGGATCCAATTATCCTTTGCTTTTACATGATTTCCGGAATACTCGTACAGACGTTTTCCATTCTTTTCTACACGTTCCTTTGTGGATGGATGGTCAGCCGGAGCGATAACGCCCTTAAGACCCGTTCTTGGTTTATCTCCATACTTGTCAAGAAGGACGCTCATGGATGCTGCCGCCCCGCCAGGATTGTAACCGGCTTCCACAAGATACTGGAATCCTAAGCTGTCAGCTTCTTTCTCCTGATCCTTGGTAAATACCGCATTAGAAATATAATTGGCCGCGATATTCCCAAGAATCACACCGCCAACCCCTTGTTCGCTTCCAAGATAAATACTGAGCGCCGTCTGTAATCCCACTCTTTTCTTCACGCCATTCACACTATGCCGTTTTTCACCATGGACAAGCTCATGTGCCATGATATAAGCCAGCTCATCATCATCCATAGCATCAAGAGTCCCCTTATTGATGCACATGACCCCACCAAGACTCATAAACGCGTTGATGTCCTCATCAGGAGAAACATATACAATATAATTTCTTTCTACCGCTCCCGTTTCCACAAGACGATCATAAATATCCGCCACCCGTGTCTGGGCTTCTGCCGATTCATAAACACCAGTTTCCTTTTGACACGTTTCCAAAAACTGCAACTGCTGATGATCATCCATATCTGAAAAATAACGGGAAATAAAAACCATGGCTGCCGTCCCATATAAGACTTTTTCCAGTGTACTTGCCGCCTGTGCTTCCATAGGAACTGCTGCACCGGAGATAAGAACGGCTGCGGCCAACATAGCGGTTACAATTTTTTTCAGACGACGCATGATTATCCCTCCGTCATACTTATTATCTACTGGTCTTATTTTACCATTTTCACCGTATACCACAAATATATAATTAATCGCTGTTGAAATTCATTTAAAATTTATCCCTTCTCCTCTTTTGGGATTCATATCGATATGATACAATGTGGATACAAGAAATTGGATATATAAAGGAGCTTCTTATGACTGCAGACAACCTTACTTTCGCGCTGGAAATAGACTTTATTCCGGATTTACAAGAAGGACGCGATGATTTTAAAAAGAAAATGAAATCCGTTGCTGAAAAAATAGACGGCAGCTATACCTTAGACCAGAAATCCCGTCCTATTATTTCCGGACTCACAAAAGAAGATATTGAAAAAGTGCTGACGGAACTCGGACTGCTTGCCTTCGGCATGTGGCCATCCTGCATACTCACCTGTTCCGTCACAACCGCTCTTCCCATGCGTGCTGTAGGCATGTCTGACGGTTGGGATATATACACGGGAAAAAAGACTTTCTTTGCCTTTGCCCAGTTCCCTGCAGATGCGCTTTCCATCATGGTCAAAGCCTGTACCTACTACCTGGATCACGAAAATTACCAGTCTTTAGAAGAATTTATCGACTCCATGGGATATGAAGCATTCCGTGACACTGTCCTTGGAAACACCATGTCCGATATGAACGGTAATGAAAATTACTACGGAAGTTCCTGGGGCATGCCGAATGTTCCCCCGTTAAATGAAGGCGATTTTGTGAGACCGGAACACAATATCATGCAGGTCATCGAAGTATATCCTGAAATGGGACAGTTCCTTATGGAATACGGCATGTCTTGCGTAGGCTGCTTCGTCTCTTATGATGAAAACCTGTGGCAGGCGGCACAGACCCACGGTATGGACGTCTTTGAACTCATTGGCGAAATCAATGAATACCTGGCAGATAAATTCCAAAAACCCCTTTTAACGGAAAATACGCCTATGGAAGAAATCCTCACTCTCTATCCGCAGCTCCTCCCTCTCTTTCAAAATGAGAAAATACAGATGCCGTCCGAAATGGCAACGCCTATCGGCGAACTTTGCAAAGAAGCAAATGTAGATTTTACTTCTTTTATTCAAAAATGCGATGCCCGACTGCGCGGTGATGAGAATAATTTATAAAACATAAAGTGCATTATATTTTTCTATTTCTCTTTTTATGATAAATGACTCCCTTCGCGGGAGTTTTTCTTTTTCCAGAAACCTTTTCCTCTGACTCTATTTCGTTTTCCGGAGAAGTTCTTCCGGATAAAAAGCTTTCCCCATACATATATTTCACAAAAGGAGAAAGCTTTTTAAATATCGTTTTATTGATTTATATTATTTCATTTTCCATCCTGATTTTTTCAGCATCATCACAATCGGAGTAATAATAATGCCGGATACCAGTGCTTCAGGAATACCATTCATCGTTACAATCCCCATAAGCAGGTATCCCACCCCCGCCACAGACATATCATGAGCCTCTGCATAAGGCGCTCCCACAAGAATAAAAATGGAGCCAAGGAAAAGCACTGTATTTGTGAGCGATCCGCAAACCGCAGCAATTGCGGTCCTTGTAAAATCTCTTACCGGTATATGTTTATACAGCCAATAAGAAACCAGTGCAATACAGATACGCGGCACAATACATATAAATGCATCATAGACTACACTGTACTGGAGAATAAACTGCATTAAAAGGCTTGGTGCACGGAGCGTCTGGATAAAAGAAAATGCCCCGAAGAGGAATCCGACGACAATTCCCACACGGGGACCCGCCACGACAGATCCGATAATCGTAGGAATATGTAAAATTGTGGCATTCATAAAAATAAGCGGGATAAACCCATATCCTGTCAGTCCGAGGAAAATGGTAATTCCCGCAAGCAGACCGGAAACAGTAAGTTCACGGATGCTCATAAACGGATTCATCTGTGATCCCAAACTCTGTGAAACACCGCCGGCCATTGCAGCTTCTGTGTACGGTCCTTTGATCTGATTTACTTTTTCTTTCATTGAAAAATACCTCCGTTCTCATTCCATATGGATACAAGGCGAATAAAAATACAGGCACAGGCTTTTCTGAAGTCCGACTCAAACGATATCGGCAATACAGATTCCTTCAGCCAATACCTGTATTATAAACAAATCTCCCCACATGTCAATCTTAAATTCATATTTCCATAATAAAAGATGACGACTTCTATTTTTTACGGGCCGTCATCTTTCCATTTGCAAAATCAAACCTACGAAGACATTCATTTAAAAATCCATTTTACCACATATCCGCCGATGATTATTGACAAACCGACACTCCATAAATCCGATAAGACCGGAAACAAAGAAATATAAGCAGGATCAGCATAAGCACGCCATTTCCCTGCCATCGGCAGACGGAGTGATATGATAATCGGAATATAAATCAGCATCAAATAAAACAAAGCGGTAAAAACGACTTGTGTTGCCCGTCTTCCTTTTGTCCCTGACAAAGCAAAATACAGATAAACTGCAAAAGATGCCATAGCAAGAAAAATTTTCAGGAAAAATGTTTTTTCCAAAATCGTTGACACAAAGAACAATTCCGTATAAGGATCAAGGCGCATCCCTTGAAAAAAGTAAATAAAAAGCACCGATACGATAATCGAGGCAGGAATCAGACCGATAAAATAACAGCATGCAAGCCAATGTGCTATATTTTCATTCTTTCTCCGCAAAAAAATATAAACATGGGCAAGTGCATCATCCAACAGCATGGATAAAAAGACAGCAGCTGCCATCACAGGAATCGATAATGCCGCAAAAATCATTTCTCTTTCCCATATTTCCTGAAATAGATCTAGAAAACACCAGACTATCGCAAGAAAGAATACAGACAGAGCACTCCAGGCCGCCAAATGCGCCGCACTATGATAGGGACCTTCTGCATCGCCCAAATCTTCTCTCTTCACAAAATAATATAGAAAAGGTCCTATCAAACCGCAAAGTATAAAGCCAATAATCCCCCAAAGAAAGGAATACGGCGTATGTAAAATGAATCCCGCAATGCCCGGAGGAACGGAAAGCGCCAAAAGCCACGAAAACTGTTTCCCTTTATATATACATCGCATCAAGCTCACCTCGAATGTTTCCATTTTACCATAAGCAGCGGCATGCTGCGCCCATAAATGCAAATACCGGCCACCTGTAATGGTAACCGGTTTTCATGCAGACGCTATTTCCCCCGGCGGCTTCCTTTCGCTTCCCTCTTCTTTTTCTTCTTTCTCATGTCAGCCCCTTTATGTCCAAGCACCTTATGTTCCTTTTTCTTTGTCGGTTTGTACATACCGGGCAGGATAACCTTTTTCTTCGCGGACGGGCCTTTGATCCGTCGGATATTCCCTTTTTCATCATACTTCGTGATGATTTCCTTGATTGCCTTTTCCAGTTTTCGAAGCAGCAGGATATCTTCAGGCGTTGCATAAGTGATGGAAACCCCTTGTGTTCCCGCTCTGCCTGTACGGCCGATTCGATGAATATAGTATTCCAGATTGCGGGGAATATCATAATTGAAAACATGAGTAATCCCCTCTACATCAAGACCACGGGCAGCGATATCAGATGCCACAAGCACCTGCGTCCTTGCCTTTTCAAACTCACGAATAACTTGGTTCCGCTGACCCTGGCTCATATTTCCATGAATTTCATCGACAACAAGATCCGTTTCCTCCTGTAGACGCCCCGCCAATTCATGGGCACCTTCACGAGTATTGCAGAAAACGACAGCCATATAGGGATTCATTTCTTTCAGATGACGAACCAGCAGGGAAAATTTATGTGTTTTTACTGTTTCATAAACACGCTGCTCCACCGTCGAAGCTACTGCCTTTTCTGCCACGTCCGCCACCACCGCTGATTTCATGTACTTATGGGCCAGTTTCTTGGCTTCCGGCGGCATGGTTGCGCTGAAAAGAAGTACTTGCCGTTTCTTTGGTGTTTCATCCACAAGGGCATCTATATCTTCTCTGAAGCCTGCTGCAAGCATCTGATCCGCTTCGTCAAGAACAACCGTTTTTACCCCGGATAAATCCAGACTGCGGCGGCGTATATGATCCAAAAGACGTCCGGGCGTTCCAATAATGATATGCGGTTCCCTCTTCAATCGTCCGCCCGCCGATGATATCCGCCACGTCCGCTTCCATAAGGATGGCAAAAGGACGCAGTACATCAAAAATCTGCTTTGCAAGCTCACGGGTCGGTGTCATAATCAAAACCTGCGTACCGCCTTTTTTTACATCCACACGCTGTACCAGCGGCAACAGGTACGCCAAAGTTTTTCCCGTTCCCGTTTCTGAACGGCCGATGATGTCTTTTCCCTTAAAAATCGCAGGGATAGATGCCTGCTGGATCACCGTGGGAATCCTGATCCCCTGCTGGTATAAAGCCTGCGCCAACGGTTCTATCACGCCAAGCTTAATAAATGCATTCATAGTTCCTCCCGAATCCCTTCGTTAAAATAATTTCACTCATTATACCATACCGATCTTTTTTCTAATTGGCCAATCTCATATGCAAAAAAAGATCATCACCATAAGTAATGACCTTATACAGCGCTGAGAAACTCCTGCTATTCTATCAGTTTCAGCATACTCTCCAAATCCGCCGGCTGAAAGCTGTTACATTTCGGCTTCTCTTTCAGTGCGGCAAGAACAAATGATAACGCCGCCGCCACTCCTGTCACCAATCCTTTTTCACCGATATCAAACGCAGGGGTATGATGTCCGCTGCCACTTCCTGCCGTTTCATCATAAATGCCTGTAAAAAAGAATACCCCCGGATAAATGGATTCCGTGATGGAAAATGTCTCCGTTGCCATCCACATGGGGCAATTCGGATCAAGCGCTTCCGTCCCACAATTCTCCCTGACCGCTTTCCGCGCAAGATCCACACATTCCCTTGTATTCACCGTCACAGGGAAATATTGATCCTCCACAAACTCCGCTGTACATTCATACATGCGGCAGGTATGCTCTATGATTTCCTTCATAACCGTCCGGAATGACAGGCCGTCTTCATTCTTTGTACACCGTGCCGTTCCTGCAAATGTCAGCTCTTCAGGAATAATATTCGGCTCATGCCCACCCTCTACACAGCCAAAAGAATAGGTCAGATTTTCCTCCGGCGCAACGGCACGCATACGATATGCCCGAAGTTCATTGGCAATCGTAACAAAACATTCAATCGGGCTGTGAGCCATATCAGGACGAGAACCATGGCCGCTCTTTCCATGGATTTTCACCCGGAAGAAATACGCGCCTGCCATGACCGAACCATAAAGGATTCCCACTTTCCCCGCAGATAAATCCCATTTCACATGTGTACCGAAACAGGCATCCACATGAATCCGGTTGTCTCGCAGATAACGGAGCAAGGGCGCGATACCACGCTCCCCCATTTCCTCCGCTTCTTCAAACATCAGAATGATCTTGCCTTCCCATTCTTCTTTATGCTCCGCCAAAATCTTGGCTTCTGTCAAAAGCATCGCCATATGCCCGTCATGCCCGCAGGCATGCATTACTCCCGCATTTTTAGAAACGCATATCTTTTTCCCTTTTAAATTACAGGAATCCTCATCAATCGGAAGCGCATCGATATCTGCACGCATGAGCATCGTCCACCCAGGTTTACCGCTGTCCAAAACACCAAAAATGCCGCCGTGGGGAATACGAACCGTTTCTATCCCCCACCCATTCAATTTCTTTTCAATAAAATCCATCGTCTTAAATTCTTTTTGCGACAATTCGGGATTTTCATGGAAATAACGACGCAGACCAACTACCAGATTTTTTTCATGTCTCGCCAGTTCAAGTATATTCAAAATATCTCCTCCATCATTTGCATCAGATGACTCCCATTATAGAAACGGCCATTCCCCATGTCAAACTTTCCTGCCCTGCCTCATTTATATACCTACATAAAAAATCCTGCCATATATTTAAGTCAATCGTCTTTCCGTATAATAAAATACCGCAGGAACGTAATAGTCCTTACGGTACTTATGGTGCCGGAGGTGGGACTTGAACCCACACGATATTGCTATCGGCAGATTTTGAGTCTGCTGCGTCTGCCATTCCGCCACTCCGGCATATATCAACGGCAATTATTGTAACATACACAAGAGCTATGCGTCAATGAACGCCGCTGTAAGTTTTCCTACTTCCCTCAGATTCTCAAAATCGGTTTGATTCCACTGCAGCGGAGTAATCGTTATATAACCTTTTCTCGACCAATAAACATCTGTTTCCGGTTCATATCTTTCCAGCGGTCTCCCTCTCATGATAAATTCCATTTCATCCGCTTTTATCTGCTTTCCCGCAATCACATT
>OLWF01000851.1_pt1 | contig 11412 bp, 8 predicted proteins | sample 1644131 | NCBI WGS metagenome assembly OLWF01 (sample SAMEA103958163, study PRJEB25191) | human gut metagenome
TCCCTGATCGGTTACGATTCCTTTCTTGACATCAACAAGATACTGCTCATAGCTCATATACTTTTGATTATTCATGCTGGTAATCTCCTTACAACGATGTAATGAAAAAGATAATACTTGATTTCATTTCTGAATATAGTATAATTAAAATACTAATAGATGTCAAGACGGGCAACCGATTTCCTCTGACACGGAACTGACCAAAAGAAAGAGAGGGCTTCCTATGCTAATTCAGAAGATAGACGTAAAAAGCGTTATGACAAAATCCAATCTACCGGTGGCGGATTACTCGGTAAATCCCTATGTGGGCTGCTCCCACGGGTGCAAATACTGCTATGCTTCTTTTATGAAACGTTTTACCAATCACCCGGAGCCTTGGGGCAGCTTCGTCGATGTAAAATACTGGCTGGAAATCAAAAATCCGGCAAAATATGCGGGGAAAGAAGCCTTTATCGGTTCTGTGACCGACCCCTATCAGCCCTGCGAAGCGAAATATCAGCGCACAAGAGCTTTACTGGAACAGCTTCAAGGCAGCGGTATCAGCGTCAGCATCGCCACAAAGTCAGACCTCGTTCTGCGCGATCTTAACTTAATCAAGACATTTCCGAATGCCCGCGTGTCCTGGTCGATCAATACGCTGGATGAAGATTTCCGCAAAGAAATGGATAACGGGGTCAGTATTGCACGCCGTCTGGAGGCCATGAAGCAGTTTTATGACGCCGGAGTACAGACTACCTGTTTTATCTCACCGATTTTTCCGGGTATCACCGACCTCAAGGAGATCATCCTTGCGGCGAAGGACAGGTGCAATCTTGTTTGGCTGGAAAATCTGAATCTGCGCGGCGACTATAAGGGCAGGATACTGGACTGGATTCATGAGAACTACCCGAAGCTAGACGAGCTGTACCACAGCATCTATACGCAAAACGACCGCTCCTATTGGAGTGCGCTGGACGTCGAAATGAGAGAATTTACTACCGCTAAGGGGTTCCCGTATGTCCGTGACGATGATTCAAAAAGATCGCCTTTTGGGGAATTACCGATCATTGTAAATTATTTCTTCCATGAGGAGATTGTCCCGTCTGCGAAGAAAAGCAAGTAGCAAAAAGTGTGAGGTGATATGAATGAACCCTGGATTTGCAGAGAGACAGGTATTAGAGAACTGATACTCTATTGAAGTTGGTAAACTTCGAGGGTTCAAATCCACCTGCCAAAAACGCAAAAATATCTTTTTCGTCCCGAATAGACAGTGGGAGTGTCCTTATAGGATTCTCCCATTTTTATAATTCCACTCCGACTATAACTGCACACCAATCTTGATACGATGGGGCGTCCGTTTTCTTTTATAATCGGGATAGTCGAAGGCATTTTATTATACATAAAGCTCATGTCTTTAATTGTCCCCATTATTTTGGATATTATCATTAAATTTGTAATGGCAGAAAAAGATAAACGCATCTATTTCATTCACGGAAAACATGTGGTAAGATTTTGGGAGGAGAAATCGAAACTTAAAGGAGCATAAGGATAATGAATCATTGGTTTACAATAGATAAAATAAGCGCAAATACTTATATCATTAGTGAATATCGACATTGGGAGGAAACGCATTGCTATTTGCTAAATGGAAGCGAGCGAAGCCTGCTGATTGATACAGGACTTGGTATTTCAAATATCTATGATGAAGTAGTAAAACTTACTAATAAACCCATTACGGCAGTTGCAACACATATTCATTGGGACCATATTGGTGGACACCAGTATTTTCCAGACTTTTATGCCCATGCTGAGGAATTAGATTGGCTGAATGGGAAATTTCCTTTATCAATAAAAATGATAAAAGAAATGGTTGTTGATCGCTGTGATTTACCTAGCAACTTTGATATAAACGATTACGAATTTTTTCAAGGGGTACCGACAAAAGTTTTGACAGACCATGATCTCATAGACATTGGCGGGCGACAAATTGAAGTTTTGCATACCCCCGGACACTCACCGGGACATTTATGTTTTTGGGAAAAAGCGAATGGGTATTTATTTACAGGCGATTTGGTCTATAAAGATATCCTGTTTGCCTATTATCCCTCTACTGACCCAGAAGCATACCTTGCTTCACTGAAAAAAATTTCAGCATTGCCTGTAAAAAAAATATTTCCTGCCCATCATTCATTGGATATCCAGCCAGAAATTTTGATGCGTATGCGAGACGCATTTGCGCAACTGAAAGTAGACGGAAAACTTCACCATGGTAGCGGTACATTTCACTATGGTGACTGGGGAGTATGGTTATAAGAAAGAGAGAAAAGATTGAAGGAAAGAAGTAAAAATGAAAAACAAGACGAAAAGAATACCATATTATGATATCAAATAAAATTATATCATAAAATCCAATGAAACTTCTTGAAAATGCACTTTTTATATGGGAGGCGAAAAAATGGATTATGAGCGTATTTCCACGATGATCGATAAAACTTTTGCCTGGTCGGTTGCCCACACCTTTTCGCGAGAGGAAGCGGAAGAATTGACACAGGAAATTCTGTATCAAGCAGTTAAGAGCATAGGCGAACTTCGGGATGAAAATAAATTTGAGCCTTGGTTTTGGCGGCTTGCCAGTATAACACTAAAAGTATTCAAACGAGAGATGAAAAAGAGCCGGAATACGATGTCATATGATGAAGTAACAGAGGCAGCGTCTCCTATTGAATCTGCTTTTGAAGATGACGAAGAATATCAGAATCTTCGAAGAAGAATCGCTCAAATGTCCGCTGCTTATCGGGACATTATCGTGTTGTATTATTACGATAATCTGTCTTGCAAAGGAATCTCTCAAAAGCTCGGATTGCCGGAGGGCACGGTTACATACCGACTCTCGCTGGCTCGAAGTAAATTAAAAAAGAGGTGTAGTCAAATGAAAGAAACAGCATTAAAGCCCGCACAATTGGAAATACGGATAAAGGGCGAGGGAAACTATAACGGAGATGATAAGCCGTTCCCGTGGCAGTATATTGATGATGCTCTGTCACAAAATATTTTATGGTACTCATACCGTGAGCCGAAAACAGTGGAGCAGCTTTCAGAACTGACCGGCGTTCCGGCGTTTTATATAGAGGACAGAATTGATAATCTGATAAGACGTGATGCGCTCATCTGTCCACAAACTAAAACAGTACAAACCAATTTTATCATTTATGATAAAGAAATCAATCGTTATGCTTCTCAGTATTCCGGAAAATTTGCCTCCAAAGTATCGAAACAATTTTTTGAATTATCCCAGCAGCTTACGGATAAAGTATTATCTTCTGGTGTTTGGTCTGCCGGGCGTTCCCGTGACGAAATGATCTGTTTGTTATCTGTGCTGCTACTTGATACATTCGTTTCTAATTACAGGCCAAGTGAATATAAAAAAATTGGTAAAAAGTATGACGGTGGGCTGTGGGAGTACATTGGATTTTTCCAAGACGGATCATACGAAAATAATGTAAGTATTGGGATTGAAAGATCTATGAATCATTTTGAAAGCGGAAAATTAGCGCATTACTCTTATCATTTTCCACCATTTTCCTATCGTAAAATGATGTTTGACCATGAAATTGATGTTTGTTATGCTATTCTGCAAAAAAATAAACTGACTGAAAAACAAAAGGAATACGCTGCGAAAATGATTGCTTACGGGTATCTTTCTAAGAATACAGCGGGCAACATTATTTGTAATATTCCGAGACTTACGAAAGAGCAGTACAACATGTTCATCATTTCAGCCAAAACAATATTTGTTGACTTTTTGCCATTTTATACGGAAGAAGTAAAAAATTATTTGAATGGTTATCTAAAATTGTTCCCGAAGCATCTCAAAGAAGCGACAGAACGGAATGGTTTTTATATTTTTGTCGCATTGTTCAAAGCAGTTGCTGCAGATTGGTTGAGGAATGGTAACATCAAGTTACCTGACGGTGCTGTCTGTGATGTATTAATTGAACACCAATAAACATAAATGGAGAAATTTATATAATGTATCAAGGAATAAAAGCACAAATTTCCGGAGCAGGACATATACAAGGCATTGCAATAGATCAAAACAGAGAATACATCTACTGCTCTTTCACCACGGTGCTGATTAAAATGGATCTGAAGGGACAGCTCATCGGAACTGTTACCGGATTGGCCGGCCACTTAGGATGTATTGCCTACAATATGTCAGACGGCTGCGTATACGGTTCTTTGGAATACAAGCATGACTGTATCGGCACAGGGATTTTAAAACAGCAAAACAGCCAGCTTGATTTTCAGGACGGCTTCTACATTGCAATTTTTGACGTCAGTAAAATCAACCGGATCGGAATGGATGCCGAGAAAGATGAGATTATGACAACCGTTTATCTGAATGAAGTCGCGTCTGATTATACAGCGATAAATCATCGTTATGGGTGCAGTGGGATCGATGGAACCACCTTTGGTCCTGATGTTGAAAATCCCGGAAACAAAAAATTTCTTTATGTGGCATATGGAATCTATTCAGACACAGAACGAGAGGATAATAACTATCAAGTGATATTAAAGTATGATATTGAGGGATGGAATCAATACAAAATGCCTTTATCTCAAGAAAATATGCACAAATCCGGACCACAAATCCCGGACGGTAAATATTTCGTTTATACGGGCAATACGACGTTCGGAATACAAAACCTGGAGTATGATCCTTATACCAACAGTTTTTTGGCAGCAGTTTACAGAGGCTCAAAACCCAATTTTAAAAATTATTCTCTTTTTATGATCGATGCTTCAATAAAACCACAATTTGAGATGCTCAAAGGAACAAATGAAGTCGGAAAAGTTCTTCGTTTATCTCACAAAGGATTATATGATAAAGAAAACAATATCTATGGCTGGCAATTTGAATACGGAGCAACCGGATTAATTGCGCTGGGTGACGGATATTACTATATTTCTCATGATTGGAATAAAGATCCTTACTTTGGAAGCGAAATCAAGCGATATCGCTGGGATGGGAAATCGCCGTTTCAGCTTTGCGAATCATTATATTGAATGTGCTTGCGTGAAAAAGCGCTTACATTTCCCTTCCCTTTTGCGACGTCACAAAATTGTGTTTCGATTCTGTTCAATGATCAATTATTTTTTTCTTTTCAGAGCAACCAAAGCACTCAGGAAAGGAACTGCTGTATACAGCAAACCGAAATCACCCGTACCTGGATTCGGATCTGCGCCGGGGTTCTCTGGGGTCGGATCGTCGGGATCCGCAGCATCGCCATTCAGTGCGCGCTGATATACGGCGCTGATTTCCTCGGCATTCAATGCTTTATTGTAAATATTTGCCACTGCAAGTTCCCCGGTAAAAATTCGTTCTCCTAGATTCAATTCATTGACATCTCCGCCGATTACAAAGTCGGTCGGCTCTCCCTGTGTTGGGTATTTAAAAGTATATGAAGAGTCATATTCCGCAGATTCAGCGAGTTCTCCGTTTACATAAACACATGCTTTCCCAGCTCCAAATGTAACCACAACGTGATAATATGTTCCGAACTCGATCTCAGCTGCATTTACGATATCCGCCCTATCTTCATTGAAATTCAGATAAAACGTAAGAGCAGCCGTTCCAGCGTCAGCATCCGGATTTTCAATTTCAATTCCGAGACCGCCCGCATTCTGGTAAGAAATAATATCTACATATTCTGCGGCAAAAGACTCCACCATGAAGTATGCCTCCAATGTAAGCGCGTTGATATCTGGGTAATTATCTTTGAACCCCTTCAGCACATATGCCGATTGTCCGTTTAGCTTTGCCACATCTCGATTAATTTTGCTACTGGTAATAATCTCCGGTGCAGCAGGATCCTCCGTATTGTTGTCACGGACGACATCAGCTTTGGTACTGCCATTATATGCTTCTCCTGCTTTAAATGACAGCTGATACACATCCGGCTCTGGCGCCTGCGTTTCCGCCGCTGAAGCATGCACCGTGAACATACAAAGTGAGAGAATCATCGATGCACAACATACTATGCTTTTCCATACTTTCTTCTTCATAATAAAACCTCCTGAAAAAATAATTTAATCTATATGTTTTACCATAAGATTCAGTTTGTTGACTTGTCTGGAATCCATTACACTACTGTAAATTCGAATCAGTGCAATTTCTCCAGGCAAACCGGTCTGTGCCAGACCGCCTTTCGTACTGTCCGCGCCGATACATAAAAACTGAGCATCCGGAACAGTTGTAAACATCAATTCACTGCCACATTCCAGTTCATCCTGAAGCGCCCCATCCTGATAGAGTTTCAAGGTATCTCCGTCATAGGTAACAACATAGTGATAGAAACGTTCCTCCTCGGCTTCCGCGGTAACGAAGACATATTCCCCGCCGACATACATGGAGAACGTCACCTGATTGTCCGGATACATTTCAAAGCCGAAGCCGCCATTTTCCATATTGGAAATATTATTTCCATAACCGTTCCCCGGGAAAGTTTCCACACTGAAATACGCCTCAAAAGTAAAACCCTTTTGCAATACAGGATAGGAATCCCCAAATTTCTCAACCCGGAAATAATCATCTGTTCCCCCGTTAAAATATAGTGTCGTGCTCTGAATGTTGTCATTTTCCAATATTTCCGGTTCCCCGATTTTTGTTATAAGATGTTTTTGGGCGGATTGATCTCTTATCGTATCGTTTTCAATGACCATATCAAAAAGATCTGCCTCCGGCACCGTTACACTTGGGTCATTTTCAATTTCTTTCGTTGTAAAATCAACAGTCAAAGGTTCCGACTTTTTATCATATGCATTGACGGCCGTTATTTCGGCAATGTATTTCGCGCCGTATTCTAATCCGTTCAGCGGCACTTCATACATTTTAGGATTTGGCATACAATAATATCCTGATAGCAAACTTTTTTTGAACACGGTCTTGCCAGTCTCGTCTTTCACAGCGATGTTATAATGATGCACGATTTGCGAATCCTTTGCCGCAGGAAATTCCAAATGATAAGTAAATTCTTCTGTCTCTTTTACAACTGCCTTTGCCTGATTCTCAAAAGCAGGAGTTCCGGCATCTTCCAGGCGTTTCGCAGTGGTATATTGAAAAGAATCGGGATTCCAGGGCTGTTCAATGGTATATGTTTCTCCGATATATTGTTCCACAATCAGATCATAGCAGCGGATCTGCACGCCGCCTTTTTTGTTTACTTCAACAATATACATCTGCGCTGCGTTTGTATAGCCGTCTGGGAATTGACCGTATTCACCGTTTAATTCTAGTTCAAAATAACTCAGTGTTGACGTTCCCAATGCGGTAAACGCTCCCTGCCAAATCGAACGCGGATCATTCAATGGAAAATGAGAATGCCCCGAAAAGTCGATTACCTGCGGATACTTGGAAAGAACATCCTTTAGGTCATCGATCCCCCAGGGAGCTCCGCTGCCATATACGGTATCCGTTACATGATGATGTTGAAATACAAATACTGGTTTTTCACGATCCTCTTTCACCGCTTGCTGAATCTGTGCATCCAGCCAATCCCTTTTCTGTTGGCTGTATCCTGTCCCACCGGAGGGAGAAAGTCCGATAAAATGAATTCCGTTTAATGTGATATGGACATCTTCCGTTGTTTCCAATGCTTCTTCATAACGATTTACTGTTTTTCCCGGATCCGTGAAAAACTCGTGGTTTCCCAATACCGTAAATAGCGTGGTTCCCTCTTTTATATTCTGATCACAGATTTCTTTAAAGGCCTTCAGCGATTCTGTTGTACCCTTGTCGCTGATATCACCGGCAAAGCAAACTGCGTCAATTTTGGAATAAGAAGAATTGGAAAAAAGCTGATAACTCCGCGTGAATAATTTTGCAAGTCGCTGCCGTTCTACTTCATCGCCGCTGTCTTTGATGTGCACGTCACTTGCTACAATGAATCGTAAAATCGGAGGCTCATCGTTTTCTATTTTTCCCAAAGAAGAGGCAGAAGGCTTCCCCGTTCCCTTTGCGCCTCCGCAGGCGGTAAACAGTGAAATACCAAGAGAAGAAACGAGCGCTGCCATTAATAATTTTAACACTTTCATCATCTTACCTCCATCTTTTTAGTACGTGACGATAATAACACAAAATACAACATAACACAACATTATTTTTTGGAATTTATAAAATTTATATCAATTTACGCAACAATTCAACATTGCTGTTGTTTCACCAGAAAAAATATGTTACTCTAAGTAAGATTCATTTACAGAAATGGAACTTTAAAATGCGGAGGAGAATATGCTGGCAATTGAGCGACAAAGATTTATTGAAGAATGGGCAAAGTCACATGGAGAAGTACCGATCTGTACGCTTGCAAAGGAGTTGAATGTTTCCGTTGAAACCATCCGGCGTGATATCAATCTTTTGTGCGAGCGGAATATTTTAAAGAAGGTACATGGTGGCGCCGTTCCCTTAAAGAAAATGCTGCGTGAAGATGCATATGAAATACGTAGAATGGCAAACCGTGAAATCAAACAAGCACTCGGTATTTGCGCAGCTAAAATGATCGAAGATAACGATATCTGTTTTTTCTCCAGCGGAAGCACCATCGAATTTGTGGCCGAGGCAGTACAGGATGTGCATAATGTTACTTTTATTACGAATTCCCTGCAAACTGCGAATATTCTGCAAAAGAAAAATATCTGCGGAGATTTTACCGGAGAAATCATTGTCATTGGAGGACGCCTGAATCCCTCAGAACGATTTATGTATGGTCCGGTTTCTTATGAGCAAATGGAAGAATTGTATGTCAATAAAGCATTTATCAGTGCTTCTGCGATCTCCTGCGAAGGATTGATGTCAACGGTTATAGAAGAAGGTCATATTGCCGGTTATTTCTTTGCAAAATCGCCGCAGCGCATCGTAATTGCAGAAGGAGAAAAGTTAGGCAGAGAATCCATCTACCGTTTTGCTCCGCTCGACGGTGTCAATTGTCTGATTACAGATAAAAATGTATTTTCTGTTGAGAATCCCCAAAACAGGAAATTGAAAGAGCTCAAAGACAGGCTTGCAAAGTCAGGTGCTGAAATCAAATTAATTGAACTCTAATCCGATATCTGTTATTCGATACTTCCCTAGCAAATTTGATTTTTTCTTAATAAAACTTCACATAGATTTATTCAACGATCCTATCTTTTATGATAAAATATAATGTTGTGGAATATTTTTCATTTGAAAGGACATGATCGCTATATGAATTATGCTACGGAATCGCTGAGAAAACATCAGGAATGGAGAGGAAAAATCGAGGTAACCTGCCGCGCTCCTCTGGAAACGCGGGAAGATCTTTCGCTTGCGTATACCCCCGGTGTTGCAGCACCTTGTATTGCAATTCAAAAAGATATAAATTTGAGCTATGACCTAACGCGTCGTTCTAATCTGGTTGCAGTCGTTACAGATGGAACTGCGGTTCTGGGATTAGGTGATATCGGCCCAGAAGCCGGTATGCCGGTAATGGAAGGAAAATGTGCGCTTTTTAAAGCTTTTGGTAATGTAGACGCTATACCGCTATGCATTCGTTCTAAAGCGGTAGATGATATCGTCCAAACGATTCGTTTGCTTGCAGGCAGTTTTGGCGGTATCAATTTAGAAGATATTTCTGCTCCCCGCTGTTTTGAAATTGAAAAACAACTGAAAGCATGTTGTGATATTCCGATTTTTCATGATGACCAGCATGGTACTGCCGTTGTGGTTTTAGCTGCAATGCTGAATTCGCTTAAACTGACTGGAAGAAAATTGGAAGATGTCCGCGTGGTCGCAAATGGAGCCGGAGCCGCAGGGATTGCAATCATCCGGCTCCTCTTGAAAATGGGTTTGAAAGACGTTGTATTGTGTGACCGTGCAGGCGCAATATATCAGGGCCGCCCTCACATGAATCCGATTAAGGATGAAATTGCTGCCATCACAAATCAGGAACATCAAAGCGGAAGTTTGCAAGATGTGATAAAAGGTGCCGATGTATTTATCGGTGTCTCCGCCCCCGGCTGCGTCACATCTGAAATGGTCAAATCGATGAATCCAAATCCGATTCTTTTTCCAATGGCAAATCCGGAACCAGAAATTCGGCCGGAACTTGCAAAAGAGGCCGGCGCTGCCGTAATCGGTACTGGCCGCAGCGACTATCCGAACCAGATCAATAATGTACTTGCGTTTCCCGGTATTTTTCGTGGTGCTTTGGATGTGCGTGCTTCCGATATTAATGACGAAATGAAAATTGCAGCAGCTTTTGCAATCTCAAATTTTATTGCGGAATCAGAACTTTCCCCGGAATATATCATTCCAAGCGCACTGAATCGCGATGTTGCGCAAGCAGTCGCTCTCGCGGTTGCTGACGCGGCTAGAAAAACAGGGGTTGCCCGGCTGTGACGAATATAAATCTTAAAAAGAGTAAAACAACAGACGTTGCTTTTTCAAGACGTCTGTTTGTTTTTACTTTTTATTTTTCTGATTGATCCATTCTGTTGAAAGATCCATGGCGGCACGGCAGGCATTCGTCTGATCCAGTGCGTTTAACATTACAAAGTCGTGGATTGTCGCTTTGATCCTCACCGCAGTGACATTTACTCCTGCACATAAGAGTTTTGCTGCATATGCTTCTCCTTCATCACGCAATACGTCTGCTTCCCCGTTGATGATCAATGCATCCGGCAATCCGTGTAACTGATCTGCAGTTGCGCGGAGCGGTGAAGCTGTAATCTGAGATCTGTCGATTTCACTTCGAGTATATTGATTCCAGAACCATATCATTCCAGAGCGATAAAGATAATAATCCGTAGCAAATTCCATATAAGTATTCGTACTGAAGCAAGCATTTGTTACAGGATAATACAACAATTGTTTGTGTATATAAGGGCCATAACGGAATTTTGCAAGAATTGTCATAACGGTTGCCATATTTCCTCCGACACTGTCTCCCGCTACCGTTAGCTTCAATAAATTTAAGTTGAGATTCATTCTTTCGCTAATCTTTGGCAACATCGATAGAACATGATAACATTGCTCGACCGCGATTGGGTATTTTGCTTCCGGAGAAAGGCTGTATTCTGGAAAAATTAAAATGCAATTTGTACGTGCGGCAAGTTCTCTTACAAGCTTTTCATGTGTATGAAAATTTCCGAAAACCCAGCCTGCTCCGTGAATATAAAATATCGGGGCTGGATTGGAAGAACAATTTTCCGGTTTCACGATATATATTCTAATAATTCCCCATCTCCCGGTATTATAATCAAAAGAAGATACCAATGCAGGATACAAAAAGGCCGGCATTTCCTGCGCCTTGTTTAAACGCTTTCGTCCTTCTGCAGGAGGAACCTGAAAAATCAGCGGCGGCTTGGAATTCTCCATACAAACCTGTTCCGCCGCTTTTTCCAGCGGTATGCATC
>OLWF01000855.1_pt1 | contig 11391 bp, 18 predicted proteins | sample 1644131 | NCBI WGS metagenome assembly OLWF01 (sample SAMEA103958163, study PRJEB25191) | human gut metagenome
ATTATAATAACTGTAACAACATATTTGAAAGGAAAGGTTATATGACCGCTCAACTTCAAACTCAAACCTTTTATAAACATATTAAGTTAGGAGGTAAGCCCTTTACCTTAGGGTTAAATAAGGTTCAGTATTCTGAAAAGACAGAAAAGTTCGACAGAATACACCACATTCATATTTTAGACCGTTCTGGCTCAATGAGCTCTGTAATTGGACAGCTTATGGACAACGTAAAGCTAGTAGTAGGCACTATGGGCAAAAATGACTTGCTGTCCATTATTTGGTTTAGCGGAGAAGGTCAAGCTAGCGTTCTATTAAAAGGAGCGTCTAAAAGCGACAAAGAAGGAATTGACAACTTACTGGATTCAATTAAATCCACGATTGGCTGTACTTGCTTTTCCCAACCGTTAAAACTTGCCAATGAAGTTATTTCAGACTTGAAAGCACTATGCCCTAACTTCTCCGTAAACTTATTTACTGATGGCGAACCTTGCGTTTCTTACTCAGTAAATCAAGAGGTAGAATATATCTTTAAGCAACTCGAAGAAATGACTCCAAATATCCTTGCTTTCAACACCATTGGTTATACCAAATGGGCTGATGAAAAATTGCTTACAGATATGTCAGCAACCTCAGCTTTCGGTCGTTATATATTTAGTAACGACATTAAGGATTACAATGAAATCTTTGGAAATAACTACAAGAGAATTCAAGGTTTAGGCGCTATTTTATATGAATGTGAATCTGATGGCGCAGATTTCTATTACCGTGATGATAACACTTTTGCTTTCAAATCCAATAAAATTAAGTTATATACCTCAGATAAATTCCAAGTACTTGAAGTACTGAAAGGAACGAAGAATTTAATTGAAGGTTATAAAGAAATTCCTGACAAAGACTTGGAAGACTTCCTCTACCAAATGGCTTATGAGGCATACTATAGAGGAAACCAGGAATTCGCTTATGACTGTCTTGCAAGCCTTGGGGATAAATATGCTGCTGAATTGCTGCTGAAATCCTTTACTTCAGAAGAAAGAGCTAATGCAGTAAAAACATTGCTGGCAATGGCTTATGGGAAGAAACGTTACGAGCAAGGTAAGCACGAAAACCTTGAAATTCCAGATACAATGTTCTGCGTATTTGACTTATTAAATATGTTGAAAGATGAAATTTTCATCCCTTCCAAGGATTACAACCGTATTGGAGTCAAGAGAGTAGATACAAATAATATCTTCCAATTAAATGACGAACAAGAATACACTGGTAAATTTGCGGATAACCTGGTATTTGCTTCAGACAGGGCTAATGTTTCTGTTCGTTATGCGATGAAAGGACAAGTAAGATTACTTGCTACCGCAGCTAGAAGAGTTGGATTACCTGAAAAGGTTGAAGAATAATGGAAGATACCACGAAAATTGATTTGCTCACAGTTCAGATTAATATAATGAGGCTTGCAATGTACGTAGATAGTCTTACAACTATTATGGTACATAAAGGCATTATGGAAGAGGAAGAGCACTTAGAAGCAAAGGAAATCTATAACCACTTGCTTCAGAGCAACAAAGAATTAAAAATGCTTGAAGCAGAGCTAGAAGTTACAAAAGCAAGAATGAAGAAACCAAATACCTTACTGAACTAAAATTATCACTATTTTTATTATGTAATTGAATTTAATCTCTTTGGTAAAGGAAAAATATATGTGGGATAAAATTAAAGAATTATGGGATGAAGCTTGGTCCAATATTAAAGAAGCTTGGTCCAATTTCGGGGGTTCTTTTATGGGGCTATTTATGCAGTTATTAAAAGATACCGGTAGCTTTGCAAAGAACGTAATAGTAAATTTCTTCAAAGCTATTTATAACTTGCTTGCAGCACCTTTGAAAACAACCTGGAACGTATTATATACTGTTATCTGCAAAACAATTTATTATGCCTTAAAATATGCTTGGGATAAGCTAATTGGAAAGATTTTTAAGAAATAGAAATTTTTATTAGAAGGCGGGATATTATTTCCCGCCTTTATTTTAATATAACTTCTTTCTCGCCTCTAGCGTCAGTAAATAAAAAGATATCTTCTTTCTTAACTTCTTTTATTTTGACAATCGGCTGTTTATTGGTTTTCTTAGTATAGAACCTTTCTGAGAACATTTTTGCCACAGAAGCGTCTAAGGTCCAAGAAATACCAATATCCTCTATACCAGCTCTAGTACCTCTATATATAGTAAACTTTTCTGGTAAATCCTTCTTAGAATCTTCTAGCACCCCTAACTCTTCGCAGTAGTTAAAAATATATTTCCAAACTTCTAGGTTTACGCAAGGGTCTTCTGAATCTGTCCAAACGTATTCCACTATTCGAAATAAATCTTCCTTCTTTATAGAAAATAACACCTCTACCAAGGCTTCCAGCCTAAAAGGGCGTTCGTGTATAAATATGAATGAATCAAAATTTTCTTCCTCGAGGTATTTTTGAGCTAGCTCTCTTCTAACCCTATAAGGCTTGTTATATAAGTCCTCATCGTTCCCTGACCTTATATATACGGTAGTTAAAAACTTATTCTTAATAAGGCGGATACCATTTCCAATATCCACAATGCAATCTTTTAATTCGGGACATAGCTCGACCCTTCATTTTCTCCAAGTTATTTACCTTTGTAATAATTTTATAATAACTTTTGATAAAAGTCAAGCTAAAAATTTATAAATTTTCGTATCAAAATTGTAAAATATGTAAAACTATATATTAGAGGAAAATACTTATATTATGAAAATTAGAGTGATATCAGACCTTCACATTGATGTTAACAGGGATAATTTTGAACTAGAAAATAAAGATATCTTTACTATTATTGCGGGAGATATTGCTGGACACCCAGAAGTTACAACTAAGTGGGTTAGAGATAATATTAAAGAGGGAGTATTCGTAGAAGGTAACCATTGCATATACGAAGGGGTTCCATTGCAAGAAGTATATGAAACTCTTAAAACCAATTTTCCATTAAAAGAACCAGTTAGTTTTCTTCAGAATACTTATAAAATTATAGGGGATTACGTATTTGCTGGTGCAACCTTATGGACAGATTTTAAGCTCAATTCATTAGGGTATTATAATCACAGAACAGCAGCAAAGGGAATGAACGATTATAAGTATGGGAAATTTATTGACCCAGTTACTAAGAAAGAAAGAAAGATAACCACTTATGATACCTTAGATGAATTTCGTAAGTCTATAAAATTTATTCATAATACGTGTAAGAACTTCCCTGGCAAGAAGATTGTAGTGGTAACACACCATTGTCCTTCTATGTTATGTTCATCCGAGCTATACTTAAATAATATGCTAAATCCTGCATTCATTTCTAATTTAGAAGGGTTCATTATGAGTCATTCTAATATAGTAGCTTGGGTTTGTGGGCATTGTCACCGTTCTCCAATAATAAAAGACATTGGAAATTGCAAGCTCATTATGAATACTAGAGGGTATAAATATTATGGGGAGGATAAGCTATTTGACCCTGATTTCGAAATTGAAATCTAATTAATTGTAAAAATAGAAATATTTAATTGAAAGTTGACGATATGGACAACAACGAAGACAAAATAGAAATTTCGGCCTCCTTAGTTATAAAGGAAGACCTGAAAAAAGAAATAAGGCAAAAGCTCGATTCCGAGTTCAAGAAGGCTTTGGACTTAATTATAATGAACTCTATTGAAAATGTTCTTAAAGATACCAAAGTTTTTGAAAACATCGTGGTGGAAGAGCTAAATAGTTACTTCAAAGAAAAGGTTGCGGAGTCCCTAAAAAATAATGCTAAACTAGACCGACTAGTAGAAGAATGCAAAAGAAAAGTATTATCGGATATTGAAAAAGAGTTGAAAGGTAAATAAATGGGTTTACCAGTTTTTAATTTTGATGATTTTTCTTACGAAGATTGCCAAACCTTTATTGAATCCTTATGTGTTAGGGAAAGTGAAAAGCAGAAATTAGTTTATCTTTCCTCTCCCCTCTATAAAGGTGAGGGTAATTGGCACAGTTTATTCCAAAGTGACCATAGAATAAAATATATTAATCCAAAACGTTGGTTTACCGATAATTCAGAAAAGCTGGTATTTATGGACAAACTAGCGATTAGAACCTGCGATTATGTTGTTGCCTATATACCAAAGTTATCTGCTGGCGCTAGTATGGAAATATTATATGCGAAGCAGAAAATGAAACCAGTATATGCCATTATTAAAGAGGACTTGGTTAGCCCGTGGCATTTAGCTCATTGCAAAGATATTAAAACGTTTTCTTGCAGCTTCTTTTCTAATTCATTATATAAAGCGAAGCCATTATTCAAAGAAGTGCAGGATATGCTCATAAAAGAAATTGAAAACAAATATATTATGAAAGATTAAGTTAGATGGTAGAATCAAGTTTGAAATCAAGTCCTATATATGCCCCGAAAGACAGGGAGCAGCTACTAAATAAGGTAGTTGATAATAAAGTTTATATATTAGGAGAATTCGATTCTACGATTTCAGAATTCATAGTGCCAGCATTAGCAGATGAAATTGAAAAATTAAAGGGACAAAAAGACCCATTTATTGAATTCTACATTAATAGTATAGGGGGTTCTGCTTATGAACTCTTTTCCTTACTATCTTTAATGGACTTTGCTAGACTTGAAGGCATAAAAATTATTACTAAAGTAATCGGAATTGCTCACAGTTGTGGTTCATTATTAGCTGTATACGGAGATGAACGTTATATGTGCAAATGGGGAACCAATCTAATGCACTATGGAACTGCATATACTGCGGCAAGAACTCCATTGCAGGTAGAGCGCCAATCCCTAGAATTGCAAGAACATTTTAAGAAGATTGAAAAAATATATGCGGAGCATACGAAATTAAGTACCCAGCAGATAAGAAATCTAATGAAAGATGACTCCTGCTATTTGCAAGCTAGTGAGTGCTTAAAAAATGGATTATGCGACTTAGTAGTTGGATAGATTATTTATACCACCATAAACGGTCATTTACAGCAGTTTCATAATTATCAACGTAGTTCTTAAATTCTTCCGTTGAAGGAATCTTATAGGTAGGTAAAGTTTCCCTTACTTCTTTTTCATTCTTAGTTAATTTCCAGTAATTCTTTACTACAGAATCATCTAATTCTCTTTCCCGTTCAAGCCAGATATTCCAAGTATTTCCCTTACTATCTTTTACTTCGTAATCGCATTCTCTATTGAACATTTCATATCCCCTTAAATTATCTTATGTAATTATATTATAATAACTATTACCAAATGTCAAGGTTTATTATTGTAAATATCAGAAAAATTTTTAATTATCGAAGAAAGAAAATTCTATGTGGCAAACTATTCAGACATTTATAGAAACTAACCCAACTTTGACGGCAATTTATTCTGGTGCTATTGGGGGTTCCTTATTCTACTACTGTAGAAATATATTTACGAAGGTATTTAATACGATAGACCGAATGGTTTCATTTGACTTACAGTCTAGAGTTCTAATGAAAGATAATTACCTGCAAGAGTCTTTATTAAGACTTATCGAAAGCTCGAGGTGTCTTTATAAGAAAGACTATGAATTAAACTGGGATAATAATGTGCAATCGGGTTTTGGAACTTCCTGGTATATAGTCGAGGGAAAATTACTTAGAATGTACAAGTCCTTAGACCAGAATACAATTCCAGTTATTAGTATTAGCTTGAAAGTATATTTTTGCTGGAATAAAGAGAAATGGCTGGAAAGAATTATAAATAAAATTAAGACTCCAGCTAATCCCAATAAGATTGAAATATATAGTGATTATGGCTGGGGAACCAGAACAAAGAGGTTTCTTAATACTATTTACTTAAAAGATAATATTGGTTATAATATCTTATATGACTTAAAAATGTTTCTACGAGCTAAGGATTTCTATTCTAATTATTCTATTCCCTACAAGAGAAATTATTTATTATATGGAAAACCAGGGACCGGCAAAACTTCATTGATTCTAGCGCTGGCTTCAGAACTTGGAAGAAACATTGTTCTAATTAATCTGAATAAGATGTCAGATATTCGAGATATAAGTAGGGCTATCAAAGAGCACGTTAGCGACAGTATTATAGTCTTTGAAGATATTGATGCTCAAACTAACCTGACAAATAATAGAGGTGGAGGATATATAGAAGGCAAGCCTGCCACTAAGAGAAACGATGGCGATAATGTAGAATATAAATATGATTTCCAACTTGGAGATTATACTGATTCCAGTAAACTTGATTTAATTAGGGAAGAAGTTGTAGATATGGATAATGGCTGTAATTTAAGCAAACTTACCCTTTCTCAATTATTGAACCTATTTGATGGGCTCCAGACAGTGGAAGGAATGGTCTGCATATTCACTACTAATCATATTGAAAAATTAGACCCAGCTTTCCTTAGAAAGGGTAGAATGGACTATGTGGTGGAAATTCCAGAATTGAACTTAGAACAAGCCTTGAAGATGATTCAAGACAAGCTGTCTATTTCATTAAAGGACTTCAGCAATGAAACTGAAGAATATTATAAAGATATACAGATTAACCCGGCTGAATTGCAAGAAATATGGATGTCAGATTTGAAGGAATTTAATAGTAGAGAAGAAACATTGAAATTATTAAAGGATTTATTTGAAAATGCGAAAAATACTAGAACAAGATAAAATCATTAAAGAGGGCGTCCATTATAAATTCCACCTTTATAACGGGGATTGGGATATCTACTTAGTTGAAGAATGCCAGAAATTAGGTCCTGACTATCTTGATATTCGTAGGCATTGGGCAGTTTTAAGAAATGGAACTTATAATAAAACTGTTTCCGAAATATTTAATTCAAATGACAGCTATTATAGTAAGGGCGAATTGGAATATATGCTGAATACCTACTTTTCCGTAAAGGTAACTAAAGCAGATATAGAGCACAGGGACCTTTATGCCTTCATTGCAGAAAATATTCTATACCAGAATACAGTCCAGCAAATAGAGGGTAATGGATATGTGCCTCCTTTCGTATTCTTATTTGATACTATTGCACTATTAAAGAAAGCTTTACCGGATTTTAATATTGAATTACTAAGAAATGGAACGGTTGAAAGTATGGTAGTAGAAGGTACTTATGACCATTTTGAAATCAAAACAACAGTAAATCCTATTTCTGCTCCTACGTATGTAAATCTAAGAGTCGTAGGTATAAAATAGAAAGTGTAAATAATATTTGTTAATTTAGTAGAAGTGAAATAATATATTTAATTCCTTTTAATTACGTTATTTTAATTTCTTCTAGATGAGCGTTAATGATAGATAAAAATCCTTGGTTAGTTGCAGAATGATAACCAAGGATTTTTTATTTTGTAAAATCTACAGGAAAGGAGACACTTATATAATGGGAATGAGAATAAATACTATAAGGGATATACGTAAAGGGCAAGTTTGGGAAGATGGTACCTCTATATATTTAATAAAGAATATTAAGTATCAGAATTCTTGCCCCGTATATGCTGGTTGCTATATCTACGACCTAGATGGCAATTACTTAATTCAAAATGAAATATCCACTACGTGCTTTTATTTCTCAAATGAATCTGGAATGAGGTTGTTAGGATTAATTGAAGATGAAAGAAGTAATAGAAAGACCCTATTTATTGGCGGGGGAGAAAGAATCAACTTCTTTACAAAAGAATCTGAAACAGCGGACCCGGGATATCATTACTCTAAATTAAAATTTTCTGGTCTTAACCTTGTAGAAAAATTAAAATACCATTATGAGAAACAAAATTTTCTTGATGGAGATATTATATTGATTAATCCCGGATTTTTCTTTGGATATAATGGCGAACCGATAAAAGGGTTAATATTGCAACCAAGAACCCCTAACGACTTAATACCCGTTTATATCGACAATTATGGGGTGTTTGAATATAACGCGGATAAATTAAGAAGAAATTGCAAAATTATTGGTCGTATTGGTGAAACTCACGAGCTAGGTTTAATGAAATGATATTATACGTTAAAGAAGAAGGTGTCTATTTCGTAGACAAAATTGCCACAGAAAAAGATTTGTGCATATTTCTTAAATCCTTTTCGAAGTCCTGTAGGTATACTATAGAAGGGAATGAGCTTAAATTCGAAGTATGGGTACCAACAAGAGAGGTAAAGAAGATTAAGCGAAGACTGTCTCAGTTGTGTCATATTGGAATATGCTATATAGTACATTCCCTTAAGAATAAAAGAATTGCAAAAGAAAGTATAAAAGTATGAGAATGTATCGAGTACCAAAATATGTCCAACATCGTATTATGGACCTATTATCTGTAACCCCTTACGAATACCAAATTGAAAGGTTTGTCCAGAAATATACAGATTTAACCTATATTGAAGTAATTGATGTTTCTGTTAAAATAAAAGATGGTTCTAGGAAATCAATATTATTTGAACCAGACCCAGACATCGGGGTTGATTGGTGGGACATACTTTCTCATCTTAGGAATGTAATAAATTAAAGAAAGGGAGTCTAACGACCTCCCTTTCTTCCATTGTCGTAAACCGAAATAATTCTCTTACTTTTATATTGCTGGTTCTTCTTTTCGATTTCCCCTAAGTAACGGTAATCATCTGCTATCCAGTCGGCTATTTCATTATATTGAGAAAATTTTGAATCGTCTTTGCTATGGCCTTTAACTTGGAGAACCCTTGCTTTATGGCCGCTTCTCTGTATAGAGCGTTCTATGAACTTTAACCAGCCTTGTTCAGCTTCGTGTCGCCCTTGCTCGTGTCTATTAATTCTACCTTCAGCTGTTCTGCTATCAGTAATTATAGTTAAGGTCTTATCGCTGGACTTACGAAAAAGCCCTAAAGTTTCACAATACTTTAGGGCTGATGCAATAGCGCCAATCTCGGCTACATTATTATCGGAGCAGTTGAGAGCAAAGTTTCCAGCTCGGTATTCATAATCCCCCGATACAATTACGAATCCAAATCCGGCTACCTTAGTTTGGGTGCTATAAGAAGCGTCGGTAAATATTAACAAGCCTTTGTACCTCTCGCCTTTCATTGATATATTATAAAAATATTGAGATACCCTTACCTCGTTGGATAATAAAATTTTTCATTGACTTCTTAAAATTGTTATTATAATATCATTATTGTAAGGTAAATTTTTTAAGGAGAATTAAAAATGGAAGATAAATCAATCTTCAGTATATATAGAGAAATCGTGGCAGAGATGACTTATAATGGTTCCCCAATTGAATTGATTGTAGCGATGACAGAAGACTTTGATAGGTCCACTTCAAGAGAGCAGGCTTTGGAAACGTTGAACTGCTGGAAAAATAGAACTATTAACTAGTTGAAAATATTGAGAAATTTTATTTCAAGCGGGAAATTTTTTAATTTCTCAATATTTATAATATAGATTTATTTATTTAATTTCTGTAAAAGAAGTTATGATTTATGAATTTTTTATCTTAAACATTTAGGGGAAATGAAATGAAAACAGCCTTTAACTTACTTTCAATATTGAGGAAAGAAAAGTCCTAGAGCAGGTATAGCTCAGGCATTCGGGTTAACAACGTAGTTTTCCTTTATGTTAAAATCATTTATTATTAGCTTCTGCTCAGTACTAACTATAATTTTTTGTTTGTCTTCTAAGAATAGTTCTTGTGCTGAAGTATCCAATACCTCAAAAGAAGAAGCTGTAGTACAGGAACCGTGGCAGATTAGTCCTTCCTGTAATCAAGTTAATGCCATCTCTGATATTATGTTCGGTGAAGGTGAAAACCAAAGTCTTAGTGCTAAAAAGGACCTTGGGTATTTCCTTATTTCTGAAGCATCTAAATCCGGTAGGACTCTGTGCCAAGAACTGAACTATCGTATGCCAGGTGGTGACCTTAAATATTCCTCAATGCATAAGAACCTCAATAAATTAAAAGAGGCTAGGGCAAGTTCTTATAAGATAATAAAAGAGCAAGCCGAAAATTTTTGGAAAGAGGATAAGGACAATTATAGGAAAATGAGTAAGTATAATCACTACATCACTCTATCCCTAGCCAAAAACCGTCCGCCTTCCTGGTTCAAATACTATATACGTTCATATTATATATCAGGTGACCACGTATTTGCAGACTTAGACTTTCGAAATAAACATCAAACAAGGAAATCCGGTAAGTACCTTCCTAACTACAATCGTTTAATTAAAGACATCAATGCTCTGAAAAAGGCTTAGAATCAATATTTTTATTATATATTGAAGTATTCGTTCTAAGGTAAATTAAATGAAAGTATTAGAGAGATTAGGATTAAAGGTTGAGGCAGCAAAGCAGGTAGGTACCCTTTATCACCTAACTAATATTGATGGTATGGAATTCATATTGAGAGGAAATAAACTAAAAAGTGGTACCCACGTTAATATTTCTTTTACTAGAAATAAGATGCTTAACCACTATATTGGTCATCCCCCTCGTTTATATTTTAAGCTCATTATAGATGGGGATAAATTATCCAATAACTTTAAGCTTGAGCCTTTTAAGTATTACTCAAAAGATAAAGGAACAGACTTCTCTAATGAATCAGAAGAAATAGTTCGTAAATCAGAAATTCCTAATATATCCAAATATCTGAAAGGGATTGCTTTCATTTCTGAAAATTATGAGAATGATGAAAGATGGAGCGATATGCAGAACCCTGATGAGCTATTATTTAAGGGGAATTCAAAAACCTTCTATAATAGGGATTTGAAAGATATGATATCCACAATCAATAAAAAGTTCAATTTATACGTACAAATTGGAAGCCAAATCAAGAAAGATAATAATTGGTTCAAGAAAAAAGGTTTAATGTAACTGAAAGCAGATAAATGCTATACGACTATGGAAAGAACTGGTCAGAATTAAGCGAGAGGGTTAGAGCTAGGGCTGGATATAAATGTCAGAAATGTGGTAAGTCTTTTCTTCATAATAAATTAGCTCTACACGCTCATCATATAATACCTCTTTCGAAGGGTGGAAGAAATATAATGGCAAATCTAATTGCAGTGTGCGAAGAATGCCATAGTAAAATTCATCACAGACAGATAATTACTAGTAATAAATGGAAAAAGAAGGATAACAATGCCGTCACTAAGAGAAAAGTTAACAGAGCTAATTCGAGAAAATACCGGCATTAGTATCAACTTTGGCGGAAAGAAAAAAGAGCTTTCCCCTAATGTCAAGAAAATTCTCCACTTAGTTCCAAACGAATTAAGAACGTATTTAGAAGGGTTATCCGAAAGGCCTTCTGGCTCTGCTCTATTAAACCAGTTTCAACCTGGGCAACTCCCATTACGTTTTGCATTTAATACCAGAGGGGGATGGATTACACCTGACGG
>OLWF01000857.1_pt1 | contig 11372 bp, 7 predicted proteins | sample 1644131 | NCBI WGS metagenome assembly OLWF01 (sample SAMEA103958163, study PRJEB25191) | human gut metagenome
TGTCTTCCACCCTAACAGGCGGTAATAGATAAAGCTATAAATTGCTTTCTTCATTCTGATCTTTAATTCAATTTCCCGATGGCCTCAATAATCTCGTTAACTTTTGCATTGAAATCTACTCGGAATTTCTTATAAAAGCCTTTCACATTGCCCGGCTCTGTATGGCTGATGCGGCTGACAAATTCATCCTGCATTCTTAAAACTTCAGCCATCAGTTCATCAGCTTTAGCCTTGTCAGTACCAGGGATAAACATACTATTGATTAAGCACTCGGTGAATAATTCTCCTGCGATATAGTTTACGTTCTTTTTAAGTTCTCTTCTACTTGCCATAATATTTACATTTAATGGTGAATAATAAAAATTACTTGGGGTAAAGATAGGGACTTTCTTTGATTCTAGCGAATAAATGGATTGAATTTTTTCTTTTTACTATTTGCTCTCTAAGTGTATCCTGCTTGGATATACAATTGATTAATCAACCGGATTTTGAAATATTGAATTAAAATTGAACAGATTTGAATGAAATTTAGTCAAACGGGGAATTGCCTCGACAAGGATGAGGTATTTTATTTATTACTGTTCCCTTTTGAATGATTATAGTACTTTTTCCCTTTTGAAAAGAATTATCTTTGAATAATTACTTGGAAATAAGATTTTTAATAGCTATAATTAATTAAATGAAAAACAATGGATTTAGATTTATCTAAAAGAAGTAAGCCCTGTTTTAAGAAAAATAGGATGATGTCAATGGGAAAAGTAAAGAATCCTTTTTTAAAGCTTTGTGGTATTGGGTTGTTGACAGTAATATGTATTTCTGTTAAAGCCCAAAAAGTAAACTTTACAGTGAATTCGAAAACTGGAGCCATACAATCAATGAATATTGATAATGATAAACAGAATATGAATTGGCTGATAGCAACAGATGGTAGCCAATATCCTTGGATAAAGGAGAATTATGGTTGGGGACTTGGCTATTTCACTGAGGTGAGAAGAAATCAGAAAAACAAGTTGTTTTGGAATCTTCCTGCCAGTATAAAGCAGGATGGGAGAGAAGTTACTTATCGAGTTGGAGATATATGTATCCTTGTAGAAAGGAGTATGAGAGGAGAAGATTTAATAGAAGAGTATACTTTCCAAAATGATGGAACAGAGGAAATACTTTTATCGGATATAGGCATCTATACTCCATTCAATGATAACTATCCAGGGGCACAAACTTGTATAAATATGCGGGCTAATGCTCATATATGGGAGGGTGATAATGCAGCTTATGTAAACGCGATACGTATGGGGGATATGCTCCACATTTGGGACTGGTTTTGAGGGAAGGCGAAATTAAAAGTTATGAAATATCAGAGCGTGATAGAAATAAGGGTAACTCTCATACAAGGGGAATTATTTCTTTGAATCTTCCGGATATGAAATTGATGCCGGGTGATGAACAAGTATTTTCGTGGTATATCTTTTCGCATAAAGGTGAAGATGATTTTCGTCAAAAGTTATTGGAAAGAGAGAGTGTTTGGGTATCTTGCAACAAGTATGTATTTGAGAAAGGAGAAACTGCCCTTGTGAAAATATCAGGTGGGCAGATGGTAAAAGGCTGTATGCTTAAAAAGAATGATGTCACTATTCCTATGAAAAAACAAGGAACAGCATGGTATGCTGAAGTAGTAATGGATCAGTTAGGAGAAGTGCGTTTTGATATACTATATGGCACAGGGAAAAAAACTCATGCAAATTGTTTGGTGATTAGTAGTGTGGATGATTTGATTAAAAAACGAGTAGAGTTTATAGTTGCAAATCAACAGATGAAAAGTTCGAATACGCGTAGAGATGCTTATATGGTTTATGATAATGAAAAGAATGAAATATATCTGAATAATACGCATAACTGTAATCCGGTTGACAGGGATGAAGGTGCTGAAAGAGTCGGTATGGGGGTACTTTTAGCAAAGTATTATCAATTGCATCCTGTTGCTGAAGTAAAGGCATCTTTATTGCGATATGCAAGTTTTTTGCGTAATAGATTGCAAGATGCTGACTATAAGACTTTCTCTTCAGTCGATCAGAAGGGACGTAACAGGGCGTACAATTATGTATGGGTAGCGGATTTTTATTTCCAGATGTATAAAATAACCAATGACAAACAATATGCTAAACATGGTTATATGACTTTGCGGTCTATGTTCAAACAGTTCGGACATGGTTTTTATGCCATAGGTATACCGGTTCGCTTAGGACTGCAAACTTTAAAAAATGCTGATATGCAAAGAGAATATCAAGAGTTGGAGAATGATTATATTGCGGTTGGTGATACTTTTTTGAAAAATGGTTTGAATTATCCGGCTAGTGAAGTAAACTACGAATCAAGCCATTGTAGCTCCATCAGTCATGTTCTTGCTTCAACTTTATATGGAAACCGGAAGGCAGAAATATTTGGATGGGGCAAAGATTCAAATGCCTGTATTGGAAGCTTTCAATGGCAAACAACCCAGTTATCATTTGAATGAAATAGCTGTTCGTCATTGGGATGGTTATTGGTTTGGTAAGCGGGAAATGTGGGGAGATACTTTTCCACACTATTGGAGTACATTGTCAGGAGCTGCTTTTTATCTTTATTCGCAATGTACGGGAGATCATTCATATAAAGAGCGTGCAGAGAATATTGTGAGAAATAATCTGTGTTTATTCTTTGAAGATGGAAAAGCTTCTTGCGCCTATATTTATCCAAATAAGGTTAACGGAGTAAAGGGCGGATTCTACGATCCATATGCAAATGATCAGGATTGGGCTTTAGTTTATTATTTGCTTGTACAAAATGGTATATATTAACGAATAATGGAATCGTTAAATACAGAAAGCTTAATAGGGTAACTTTTTGTGATCGATGCAAAATGAAAAGCCAGTCAACATTTAAATAGTTAACTGGCTTTTTCTAATACACTTTGCTTTCTTATTTATTGTGGTTTTCCGTAAGCAGCAAATTCATAAATGCCATCTGCCCACATTGCAGAATTGTTTTTATGTACATTGACAACACCGTATACGCGGAGCCGTAAATATCTGTAGAGCGACGGATCTTCAATATTCAGAATTAGAAATCCTACCTGCCAGTTTAATTTGCCGTCTACGAGCATTTTATAACTTTTTCCATCCCGGCTTCCTTCAATGGTATATTTGTAGGCAGCCTCGGAACCGTTAACCAATCTTGTCGAAAGATTAATCTCAGAAATCACGGCTTCTTTCTGCATATCTATGGTAAACATATAAGGAGAACCTGTAGCAGCATTTGAACTTTTCTGGAAATAAGTAGAAGATTCAGTACAAGCTCCATCCGTGATACAATCAGCTTTAATTCCTCTCGCTCCTGGGACAGCGGCTGTCACCGGTACATTTAATGTCAGGTTTTTACCGTTCTGAACAGGGATAATACCATATTTGTCACTAAATTCCAGGTATCTGTAATAATCCATCGAAGCATATCCTTTGTTAAATGCGGCTATTGAAATTCTCGGGAAATTGCCAGCCGGAGTTTTATATTTTCGTTGCGCTCCCCAGTGGTAACTCCATACTCCGCAGGTTTTTCCAACTGTACTGATTCTGTTAAACTGTGCATCAAAAGTAGAATTATTGCCAATTTCTCTCATAGGTGTCCATTCGCCTCCTAAATCAGCGGCAGATGTATACATGGTTTGACTCGGATACCATCCGGAAGCCTTTGAACTGAAGAAATAATATTCTCCGTCTTTTTTGATGATTGCAGGAGTTTCCCGATGTAGTCCTTTACATATTGTATTAACTAATAAAACAGGCTTAGTCCATGAAGGGTCTAGCTTATAGATGTTTATATCTCTGTTCATATTTGTAGCTGAAAGGAGATAAGCTGTACCGTCATCATCAATGAAAAGAGATTGATCTCTAGAGTCATAGCCCAATGGTCGTTCCATAGTGCCTACTTCGAGCTCGCCTTTGGGAGTTATTTGTGCCAGATAGATTTTAGCTGCAACATATCCACTTTGATCTTCATAATGTGCTGAAAGTACTACCTTACCGGTTTTTGCGTTATATCGGAAAGCAATACCCTCAAATTTTACATTTGGGTAAAAAGCCAGTTCACGGGAAGTACTCCAACTACCATTGAGCCCTGTCGGAGAAAAGCTTTCTGTAGCTAGCCATCCTTTGAGTGTTTGTCCATCTACTTCCTTTTCAACGTTTTCCATTTTATAAGAGAAATAAAGCTCCCCAATTTTCATACCCTGAGGTTTTTGGGCAGATTCTTTGGTGATATATTTTCCGTTTAGATTATCATAAACTTTAGTTTCGCCGTTAGGGGTGAAGGTTGTTGCTTGTTGAGAAGCGGACGTGGCTATTTTCTTCCCCTCTTTAAATGCTTCTACATGGTAGGTAAAAGTTTTATCTGCTTTCAGATTATAATCATCGTATGTATTTCCTTTAGCTTCTCCAATACAATTTCCATCCCGGTAGATTCTATAAAGGTCAGCGTCCTCTCGTTGCATCCAATTCAGTTTTACATTGTTGACAGCTTTTTCACCGACAAGTTTGAATACAGTGGCAGTGGCTGCCCAGATATCTGTTGTTATAACTTCTTTCGATTGAGTTGCGAAAGCTGGTTGCAAAGACAGACTACATAGATATATAAATATGAATAAAAAACTATTTTTTGCCTGTTGGCTTTTTATGTTCATAATGTAACAAATTTAATTTATCAGAATTACATATGAGAAATTTATTGGGCTTTCATCTGTTTTAGATTATTAGCCTTGTAGGCATCAGAGAATATATCTGCTTCCTTATATTTATATTTATTGGAATCGAAATATACTGCAAAATCTTGCATTAACTTCTTGGATAGTTCAGTAAGATATAAATTACTTCCGGCAAATGTATTTGAACCGGAAACTGTAACATACTTCTTATCTTTCAGATTTTGTATCTGATAATAACCATCTTCCTGTAGGTTGAACACCCAGCATTGAGCATCATCTTTCTTCTCGGGATTCAGGCGTAAAGTTCCGAACAGTGATTCCAAAAACTTTCCGGTTTTGGTATCTTTTATTTTATATACGTTGGGTATATTAGTCTTTATAAACTCCAGACTTAGATTGATGTCATCATCATCATCCGCTATACTGAAACCATTGGCAGGTTTAGACACTAAACGATCAGAGGTCTTTTCTAATAATGAGTATATATTACCGGGTATGATTTCTGCAGCTCTTTTATAGCGATACATACTATTAAACACGGTTAAATCCCATTGATCATACCATTTTACGACAGGATAGCCTGAGCGCATACTAATGGGCAACCACACATGATGAGACTTTCCTACATCCTTAGAGTTCCAACGGTCACCCATGTATATATAAGCTTTTTCTTTACCCTCCACTTTAAATACATAACAGCTTTGTGAGTTGTAAGTAACTTGTTTGAGTTTATCTACAGCAAAATTGTTCCCTGTTGTCCAGTTCCCCAGTATATCAGTACTGTAGGCACTTCTCCCGGGATTGGGTTCCCAGCCTGTGCAACCGGAAAACAATCCAAAATACATATCCCCAACCTTAAAAATAGCGGGTGCCTCATATTTAAGTCCCTTTAAAATTTTAGTTTCTGTTGGAGTCGGCTCCAGATAATCGTCTCTAAGTAATGCAATATTCATGTTGGTATTCATATCCGTAGAACAGAAATGATATGCTTTTCCGTCTGTATCTACGAATAACGTCTGATCACGGGACTCGTTTTTATTAGGGCGAAATGTTTTGTAAAGTACATAAGGCCCCATTATTTTATCGCTTGTTGCTACACAAACACGTGCAGCTCCATATCCATCTCCACTTTCCCAATGGCTCCACATTACCCATTTCTTAGTTTGGGGATTATAAATTACTTTGGGACGTTCGAACAAACGTCCCTGCGATATATCATTCATGTCTTCTCTGGCTTCACCTGTCGTTTTCATCGACAACCCCAGCCGTTTCCAGTTGTATAAGTCTTTAGATTGATAACAACTTACCCCATTTGATTTAAAACCTGTACGATCTTCTCCAAACCAATAATAAGTTCCTTTTTCGTAAACGACACATCCACCGTGTGCGTTAATTTGCTCCCCATCTATGTCATTCCACAAAACACCCGGACTGATCTGGGTGTTTTGTGAAAAAATAGAGGTGAATGAGAACATAAAGCAGATAAATAGAGTTATTCTCATGTTTTCGTTATTTTAGTCTTCAATATTAATAGTTATTTCGGGCTGTGCAGGGGCATAGGCTCCAGATTCGTCAATTGTGAAATATTCCACATCAGCAGTATTATCTATAAAACCGAATTTGGGCGAGTATGTACGTGATGTGCCGGTCAGTTTAGCGTTGTCTACACGGACAGCTCCGATATCATTTCCCCATCCTCCACGTCCTACTGTAAAGGATACGCGAATTTGGTTACATTCGGCAGAAGTAGTATAGTCCATTGAATAAGTTTCCCAGTTGTCACTGGCAATTTCTGTTATGACTTTTTTTTCAGGGTCTTGCACTTCTTCTATAATCATTTTACCGGTGAGTTTTCCTTCTTTTTTTGCTATTCCTCCTTTTAATAGAGCAGATAGTGTGTAATTTTCATTCGGTACAACATCTACCACTTGCATTAGGATACCATCACTCCAGCCAGCTGCCCATTTATAGGGTCTAATTTCAAAAACATGATTGTCCAGGTCCTGATTATTATCAATTTCTTCAGGAAGAATTTGTTGTTCTGAATTCCAACGGTCGCTAATAACAACATCCCATCCTTCCACTCTACTAACTAACTTCGTTTCTGGATTTATATCAAATTCTCCTTCGAAGTTTGGGTTCTTTAAAAGATTTTCTACTGGTTTGCCAACTTTCTCTGCAAAGTTTGGCTGGGGAGCGTAGTCTATAATTCTAACGGAATCTACAGGAATTCCATCTCTGTAAATGAAGGCACGGTTATCTGGTGTTATGGCAAAACGATAAATATGTGCTTGTCCATCATTATTATAGAACTTACCTTTTCCTCCTGCTTTTCCATTTGTTGCAGGATTGGTAATTTCTTTTTTGTAGGCATTGAATAATCCGATTTCATTAGAGGTAATATATGCTTTGAATCCATAACCTTTTTCGTTTACAAAATAAGGATAAAAGCTTTTCTCCGAGTCATCTGTTTTTATTTTGAATTCGATAGTATATCCTTTTGAATTTGGAGTGAATGCTTTGGTAAATTCCTTATCATTTCCTTTCTTGTAAGCAGGAGATGCTGCAATGTCTTTCACAGGAAGAGCGGTTCCATATCCTTTTACTTTTAAATATGAACGGACGTCTCCACTTCGCAGAATAATTTTCCCTTCAGTCAGTCTTTTAGTACTGTTTAAGGTCACTTTCACTTTTTGTTTTCCAGAGTTGGCTGCTATAACAGTCGGAGTTACGGTGAAACCGTTTGGAGCTGTAATTGTTATTTCTTTGCCGAGTAAAGCCTCGGAATTGACAATGAAGGATGATGATGCGTTTGTACCATTAATCGTTAGTAATGGTAGATGTTCCTCTGTTGAGGTTTGTAAGGCTTCATTTTCTTTTTTATCATCTTTGGGTTGAACTGCATAAGTAGCTGTTGTGCTAATTGTCAGCAATGTCAATGATAAAAACATAATCTTCACATATTTTTTTTTCATGATACAGAAATGTTTTATAAATTAATTATTTATGATTGAACTAATAATCTGTGTTTATTTCTTGCTTACTGAATAGTATAACCAAAATTGATTCGAAATATCAATAGCTTGTTTCCTGTTTGCAAAATTGCTGAATCATATTTATATATAGGTGCTGGAATGATTCAAATACGTATAATTTTAAGTTATCTGATTATAGTGGGATAAAAATCATTCAGAAAGGTTTAAAAATAGACCACATATGTTTGTGGTAGTTTTAAATTAATATATTTTAAGTGATTTATGAATAGTGATAGCTATCTTTATTTTAATATTGCACAAGAAATACGTCTTTATATTAATTCTACTATGAAACATCAACTGAAATTTTATATAGTACTGTTTTTTATTCAATTATTTCCGTGTGCCTTTGCGCAACAAATGTCGGTATCTACGCTTCCGTTAAATAATTATTTGCCTTCAAGTACTGTTTTGCGGGTTCATTGTGACCGGGAAGGCTTTTTGTGGTTAGGAACTAAAGACGGTTTGTGTCGGTATGATGGCTATCGATTACTTGTTTTCCGTTCTGGATTGAAATCACCGGATCTTTTGACGAATAATGAAATTACTTGTATTGCGGAAAATAAAAATGGATATCTATTTATAGGAACTAAAAAAGGTATTAATATACTGGATAAACGAACTTATCAGATAATACCAGTTACACACAATGATTTGAAGGATCAAGAGATTCGAACAATGATAGTGGATAGTGATGGATGGGTATGGGTTGGAACATTAACTTCTGTTTTTCGTTGTTCTGCCGATTTCTCATATTGCAAAAGATATGATTCTACTTTGCCTGTTACTAGTGTGAATTCTATTTATGAAGATGCAGATAAGAATATTTGGGTAACTTTATGGGAAAGGGGATTACATCGATAATTCAAAAACAGATTCATTTATTGCTATGCCTCAGATTGGAGATTTAAATAATCCATTTAAAGTTTTTCAAGATAATAAGAAGCAACATTGGATTTTAACATGGGAAAGCGGAATCTTTTTACTTTATCCAGAGGAGAAAGATGATTTGATGTATAGTCATGTAGATATAAAAAGTAATGAACATTGGGATAAGAATGGTTGTTTTAGCATAACTCAGGATGATAAGTATGGTTATATATGGATTGTATCTACACAGGGACTTTATGCACTTCAAAAACGTCCTGGAAATATAATTAATACTGTTGATATATCTCATATTTCTTCTAAGTTAAATAATATTTTTAGTGAAATAGTAAAAGATAAGTCAGGTAACTTATGGATTGCTGCTTTTAATGAAGGAGTATCAATGATTGATTTAAATAAACCATTAGTGCAGAATTACTCTTTTCCTGTTATTCGGGAAAAGACGGGGTTTGTTACAAATATAAAGAATATATATGAAGATAAAGAAGGAGATTTATGGATAGATCAGAATCGTTGGGGAATAGGAATTTATAATCCAGATTCTAATAAACTTCTCTTTTATACAGATATCCCTTCTCTAAAAAACATTGCTAATCTGAAAAATGTAAGCTGCATTACCTCTGTTCCATTGCTTAATGAGATTTGGCTGGGTTCTGAGTATTATCCGGAAATTTACAAGGTGAAGAAGGATAAAAAAGGAGTAGAGCTATTGGGAACTTTGAAATTAACAGATTACGTAGATAATTCAGGATTTCCGCGTTTATTTTATACTGATAGTAATCATAATCTTTGGGTGGGAACAACTAAAGGTATTTTGGTTAAACCGGCAAAGGAAAAGATACTTCAAGACACTAAATTTCCATTTGTAGATATAATAGGAATTAGAGAAGGTAAAGATGGTTCATTATGGATTAGTACAAGAAAGCAAGGTGTGTATAATGCTAAAATATCCTCTGATCTGACATTAGAAGAAAAGAATTTAAGAAATTTGAAAACTCATGCAGAAGGAGTAATAAGTGATAATATTGGAGCAATCTGTGTGGATGATAATGGTTTGGTGTGGATGGGGAGTCAGGATGGAGATGTGTTCACTTATGACCCTCAAACAAATAAAGTGGAAAACTTATCCGATATGTTTGATATGCTTGAAGAAGGTATTTTTAATATTATAACAGATCAGTTGGGACATATTTGGATTTCTACCAATAAGCGGGTAATTGAATACGACCCTAAAAATGGTGGTATCATGGACTACTCGACAATGACTGATGTGATGGTAAATTCTTTTATGCCTAATTCTTATTATAAAACTCGTTCTGGGAAAATACTGTATGGAGGAAATAAAGGAATCTCAGTATTTACTCCTTATGATCATTTGTCTGATAATCCTCGTAGAATTAGAACGATGGTGTCAGATGTCAAGATAGATGGTGTTTCTAGTCTTTTGGAGAAAAACAACCAACGTTTTAATTTAAGAAGTCAGATCATTTCTTTAAATGCAGGAGATAAAAATATTGAGATAGATTTTTCTTCTTTAAATTATGCGTTTCCTGACAAAATTAAATATGCATATAAAATGGATGGAGTTGATGATGATTGGGTGTATGTCAGAGGCGATCGTCAATTTGCATTTTACAATCAATTACCTAAAGGTAAACGTACTTTTTATCTAAAGACAACTGATGTAAATGGTTTATGGAGCAATTATATAGCAGAAGTTCAGGTGTTTAAACAGCCAGCTTTCTATGAAACATTGTGGGCTTATTTATTTTATATTGTGTTTACACTTTTATGTCTGTATCTTTTCTATCACAGGATGAAGCGTCGTATTCAGTTGCGGCATGAACTGAGAATAGCTCAGATAGATAAAGAGAAGTCAGAAGAATTGGTGCAAACTAAATTACGTTATTTCACAAATATATCACACGATTTATTAACTCCCTTAACTATTATTACTTGTTTGATCGATGATGCGGAAATGACGAATGGTAGTCGGATTTCGCAGTTAACTATGATTCGTTCTAATGTGAATAAATTACGTAGACTATTACAGCAAATTTTAGATTTCCGTAAGGTGGAAAGTGGGAACATGAAATTATCTGTATCAAAAAGTGATGTCATATCATTTATAGATGATGTTTGTAAGATACACTTTACTCCATTGATGAGAAAGAAAAATCAAACCTTTACATTTTTGACTGAAGATAGACATTTGATGGCTTATTTTGATAGAGATAAACTAGATAAGATAGTATCTAATTTATTATCTAATGCTTACAAATATACAGCTAATGGTGGAAATATAAAATTAATAGTAGATTCATATTGGGAGTCTGAAAATCATCATTTGCGAATACAGGTCGTTGATACCGGAGAAGGTATTGCTCCTGCTGATTTGGAGAATGTTTTCAAAAGATTTTATACAATAAATAAAGGAGATGAAAGTGAATCTAATGGGATCGGGTTATCCTTAACAAAGGATTTAGTGGAGTTACATCATGGCACTATTAATGTTGAAAGTGAATTAGGTAAGGGAAGTACTTTTACTGTAGATCTTCCCATTAATAAAGATAGCTATCAAGAAGATGAATTAATATCAGAACATATTTCGGCAAATGGCATAAATACGGATCTTATTTTAGAGAAAGAAGCATTGGCTGATTCACAGGTTGGTGAAGATACGCAGATAGCTGACGTTCATTTGTTATTGGTGGAGGATA
>OLWF01000858.1_pt1 | contig 11367 bp, 8 predicted proteins | sample 1644131 | NCBI WGS metagenome assembly OLWF01 (sample SAMEA103958163, study PRJEB25191) | human gut metagenome
GTTCTTTATCAAAATGCACACCTATTGTATCAGCTGCGCCGCCAAAACAAGCCATGATCCTACTTGCAAGTCCATATCCACCGGAAGAACCAATCACGAGCACACGTTTCGGGATTCCATTAACAGGGTGGTTCTTTGCATATTCCGCTTGTAAACGCACACTTTCCTCGCATCCGACAGGATGTGCTGTTGTACAGATAAAACCTCTGATTTTTGGCTTAACAATCATAAATTCAATTCCTCTTTTCTGTTTTGTGATAGATTCAATACATTTCATCCATTCAGAATTCTGAAATATCTTTTTTATTTTACCACACTCGTGGGAAACTGTCATGCTTTGTAAATAAAATCTCATCTGCTCTTTCCTGCGTTCGATTTATAATAATGGATCCTAGAAAATAAATTAATATATAAAATCGGAAGTGCTTGTTTTTGTTTTTGTATTATGCTATAATAAACAATGTTTATGGAGGCATAGCTCAGTTGGTTAGAGCGCACGGTTCACATCCGTGAGGTCGCGGGTTCAAATCCCTCTGTCTCCACCAAAAAGAGGCTATAAAAAGATATCCTGCGAAAAAGTCCGATACAATCGGGCTTTTTTTTGCGTTTTAAGGGAGTCAAAGAATGAGGTGTTTTCATAGCGCCGAAAAAGATTTTCATAGTACTCGAACTAACGAAAATATAAAATTGCTGAAGAAAAACGCAAAGAATAATATCAATGTTGTGGTTACTGCCATTTTCTATATTGCCAATTTATATTCAAACTAACAAGTATATTATTATTGCTGCGCTGATTTCAGATTTTATGTTAATTGTATCCAATATCGCATTTTTCTACCTATTTGAACGAATGATAAAGCATATCAGGAAGATTTACAGACAAAGCTTATCAATCAGCAAATTACCGGACAAATTAAGTTCAAACCTCAAATTCAAGTGACAGCCGAGTGTATCGTAAATGATTATGACATGTGTGCCATTCTCGGGAATTTGCTTGATAATGCCATAGAAGCATGTGAGAAAATAGATAATCATAATACTCGCTTTATGGCTTGAAAATAAATTCAGATAGAAATATACTTAATATTGCAATAAAAAATTCTGTGGCGCAAAAAATTAATATTACCGGAAAGATGAGCTTAAGTACAAATAAAGGAAATCCAGAAGCGCACGGAATAGGCACACAAAGCATTACATAGTCAGAAAATATGACGGAGAGTGTTCTTTTGACAGTGACCAAAACGAATTTACAGTGCATATATTAATATGCGCTTAAACATGTACATACCGAATAGGAAGCGAAAACGACAGATGATGCAGAGGATATTGACACGTAAAATGTGAATAATTATTATGAAAATGTAAAGTAAATATTTTACATGAAAGAAGGCCAGACAAGGTGAAAAAGATAGGGTAAAAACGTTGCTTACATAATTCCGGCAATAGCACTTTTGACTGGAATATCATCTATTGGAGGAGCTTGTTCAGTTTGGTTCCATCAACCCAAAGTACCTGAGCAGATAAAAAAGTTTAAATGAAAAAAACTGCTTAGCTACATGTCAATGGTTTGCTGTGAGAATAATAATGCGTGGATCATAAATAGTACTGGCGTTGCTCTGTCGCAGATAATTTGTATCTTGGAAAGATAAAAATCCCTTTAATGACACCCCTGATTATTGTTAAAAGTAGGTATATTTTATGAAATTAGTCAAAAAACAACATTCGATTAATACAAATCAAGAAACCTATATAAATTTTTATTTAAGTATGATTCTATGCGACGAAAAACAGTATGGATGGTTTTATGAGCGCTTTATTAATATTGCAATTTGTAATGGAATTATCGATTTTGTTGATAATATTAATTATGAAGGTATCATAAGCCATTCAAGAAGCTTTTCGCTGGAAGAAATGAGGCAAATAAAGCTATATGACATAGTAGAAAAAACAATATGCAATGGTGGTTTTCTGATGATATGGGTAGATGAATATGATTTATCGTGCTCAATGAGATACAATAGCTGGCATTTTGTTCATCCGCTGCTTATTTATGGTTATGATAATGATAAAGAAATATACAATGTATGGTTTTTTGATATAAACAGAGGATTTCGTACTGTAGAGATACCGCAAAAAGAAATTGAAATAGCAATGTTCGATGCAGGGATTTACTATATGGATGGAAGTACGGCAGCGACAATATCATCGTTAGTAAACATATTTCATGTATCGCCTGTCTTACCAAAATTGCCATTCAATATAAATGTTTTTGTTAGACACCTAAGAGATTATTTATATGGTGTAAACAATATTTTTACAGAGCGATATTCATCAATAAAACCCGAATTCGGTAAAAAAGGAAATGTCGTTTATGGAGTAAATGTATACAAAAAAATAATTGAGATAATTAACGATGCAAATTGGATCTCATATTTCCCATACAAGTCGCTATATGATTTTGTAATGCATAAAGAATTTCTGTTGTGCAGATTAAAATATATTCAAACACTTTACGACACATGCAATGAGTTTAATGAATGCATTCATAAAGTTCAATATATTAATAATAGCCTTGAAAAAATCCGACTCCTTAACATGAAAATGCAGATAAGAGAAGGCCGACATCCTGCGTCATTAAATACAAGTCTGGGGTTCATATCTAAACTTACAGATGCGCTTAAGGATGCGTATAATATTGAAATGGAGGTTATACCTCAAATATGTAACATTTTGACAAGGCTCACCTATCCAAAAGAATATCTAAAGGAGGAAAATGCATATATTTTAACACTTTCAGATGGCAAGATTGCTGATGATTATATTGAGTTTAATTTAGAAAATGAGAGGCTATATCCATACAGGATAGACATTGTAAGAGAAAGCAAATATCAGGAAACCGTTGCACATGAAAAGCTTGTGATAAATGATACATATATTCACTATATAGAACCGGATACAGTTACACACACGCCTGTCAGAACCATAAATGTTGATCCATGCCGAATAAACAACATTAAGTTGTATACTGACACAAAGAATATAAAGAGTATAATGCCGAAGATTGTACTGTTTCCGCTGAATACCAATCAAGGAAAAGATTTAGTATTTAATTTCAATAATAGCAATGATCAAAGTAGATGGCATAGTTATAACGACATGGACAATATTCAATATGAAAACGGCGCGATGGTATTTGATATTACAGGCATAGACCCATTTATGATATGCGATGATATTAATATTGATGCTGACAAAATAAAATATATTAATATAAGAATGCAAAGTACGGATGATTCTGATATTGCGGAGCTATTCTATACAACAGTAGATAGTCCATACCTGTCTCAGGATAAATCTGTACGTTTTCATATTAATCCAAATGATGATATGAGAACGTATATAATAGATATGCGAGAACATGAAAAATGGAAAGGATTGGTATGCTCATTCAGACTTGATCCTGTACACTATTTCAGAGATCAAATCAGAAATAATGACTCAACATGCCATATTGAAAGTATAAGCTTCACCGCGGAAAAGCCATGCACTAACACATAATGCCTTATAGGAACAATAAGCAATTAAATTATATGAACCATATACAGAAGTAAAATAATTATCATTAATGCACGGATAGGAGGACAGGAAAACGTTTCTTTCATAGCCACTAATAGCAATGCTATATGCCATGTTTGTTCCAATAAAAAGGAAATTCCGAATATAAGAATAATAGATGCATCATATTTGAGTGTGTGAACAAAAGTCTGTAAATACAGATCATCTATGATAATGATTGGGCGGAAGGCTCTTTGATGAGCTTCCGGCATGTCAAGGGCAGGCGAAGAATTCCGCCTGCTTTGCAATAGTTCATATGAACCTTATTCGGGCAACCGACCTTCGTACATGATGCCCAGTTCACCATAGACCTGTCCCCAGTTCCGTATCGGCATGATCCATTTTTTCGTGGCTTCAAAGGTTGACAGATAGAGTGTCTTCAGTAATGCTGTATCGCTGGGAAATACGCTGCGCTGACGATTCAGTTTTCGGTATGTGGCATTCAGGCTCTTGACCGCATTTGTGGTGTAGATGACTTTCCTCACAGCGGTCGAAAACTTAAAAATCGGTGAAATGGCATCCCACTTCTGCTTCCAGATCTTCATGGAATCAGGACAGGATAAACTTCCGAAAGTGGACGGTTCTGCCAGTCTTCAATCTGCGGCATGATCTTATCAGTAACATCTGAAATAAAGCCTTCTAAAGCTTCAAACCCATAGATATCTTCTAGCATATCCGAGATCTGTCTGGTGGTCATGCCTTTTGCATATTTGACGTTTTTTTACTACCTGTGGTTCAAATGTGGATTTCCGATCCTGTGGGACTTCAATCTCCATGCTACCATAGCTGCTATTTACCTGTTGCGTTTTCCTTCAGTCATTTTGTGTACCGGTTTCTTTTCTCTTACCATAAAAAGGCCTCTTATGATTTGAATTTTATCATAGAAGACCTATTACTAATACCTATTTACAGAAAAACTTTCATAGACTCTTTTTTTCAGCCCCTTTTATTTATTAAAAATAGGCAAATATCAGGCCAAAACAGTTGCACACCAATTGTTGAACACTCTTCAACGTTCCATTCGAACGGCATGAATTATGTAGTGATAAGCGCCGTTAAATTATAGCTGAATATCAATCGTCACATCTTCGTTATTCGCGGTAACCGACAGCTTTTTATTGCCCAAATTTTTTTGGAAGGTAAATTGCTTTTTCTTTTTTTTATGCTGCAAAAGATGGCGTACTCATCAGAGCTGCCAGAAATTACGCCGCTTATATTGCCATTTTTCACATCAAGTGAAATTTCTTTACCAACTTTCAACGCATCAAAAGAGATATTCCCCCTATTTGTACTGAGTAAAACATCCCCTGTCAGGGTTAGTGAAGCAATGGAGATTGCCTCATTTGTTGTAGAAATTCTTAAATTTTCAGAAGCGCATCCGGCACCTGCAGCAATATTTTTCTAACATCCAAAGAGGCCTTCTTTTCGATAAAGTCTGTCCATTCCTTATCGTTTACAGCTGCCATGTTGAGGACATTATCCTCGGAAACTGAAATATCATAATATTCTTTGTTGCTTTCATAGTAATAAATGTGGATTTGCTCATCTGCAGATCGGGTAACTTCTACCTGCCTGTCCCGCACATCAATACAGATTTCAGAAATTTCTTCCCTCGAGGTGTAACGATTTTTCATAAAGGATTCATCCTTTCCGGTGCATCCTGTCAGAACAGATACACCCAACAGAAGGCACAACATGAGCGAAATCATTTTTTTCATAAACAGTCCTTCAAATATAATAAGACTTTTATATTAGCTGATTCACAAGCTCTTGAATTTCATGTCAGCGCTTGCTATAATGCATTTTAAACCTTTGTGTTACACAAAAGTAAAGAGGCAAATCGGTAAAATGAAAGATTTTTTTCTGTAGGTGAGGCTGCAAAAGCTGCAAATACAACAAATGAAACATTGCGGCATTACGACCGGATTGGCTTGGTAAAGCCGAGTAAAATAAACGAATGGACAGGCTATCGTTATTATACGAAACAGGATATTGTTCGTTTGAATACCGTTCGTGCGTTACAACAAATGGATTTACCATTGCAAAAAATCAAAGCTGTTTTGGAATACGACGATGTGGAGAAAATCATTGCGTTCTTAACAGAAGCAGAACAGAAAGCCGATGAAAAACTTGCTGCAATTCAATATAGCAAATTAAAGATACAATCGGCGAAACAAGCCTATGAAAATAAGTTCAGTGATGGCATAGCACAGAAGCGATTGTGCTGACGAACCTGCCTGCTATCTGATACTTTAGAAACACCCACGCTCGATAACCTCTGGAATTATTTGAACCATTTTTATACTAAAATCCCGGAACCGCTTAAAGAGCAGTTTTTATTTGAAGATATTGCTGGCATTTATACAGAAAACGGACGTTCAAATCTGTTTGCCGTATGTATCACTATGCCGATATCGATGGCTTGAAGACGTTACCAACTGGAAAGTATCTGTGCACAGATTGCACAGAAGAAAACAGAAAAGAAAAAACAGATGAACTAATACAGCAGGCAATAGAAAAATATTATGCTGAGCCAAAATTTACAGTGCAGCAAATCGTTGTTTCCGGGATCCTGAAATGGAAATACCAGCTTCAGATCTATATTGGTGGATAGAGATGTATCTGTACTAGAAATGTTAAGGAGATAGGTAATTTTGAAAAATATATTGGTAATTGATGATGATTTATATATTGGAAATCTACTTGAAGAAACGCTTACTCGTGAGGGGTATGGTGTTATTCGCGCATATTCAGGAACAGAAGCCGTACTTGTACTTTCACAGTCAAAGCCGGACCTCGTCCTCCTTGATTTAATGCTGCCCGGATTAAGCGGGGAAGAAGTATTACAACATATCAAAGGGATCCCCGTTATTGTTATGAGTGCAAAAGTTGATATTGATAATAAGGTAGATCTTTTACTCGGCGGTGCAGTTGACTATGTTACAAAGCCTTTCCACACAAAAGAATTACTGGCTCGTATTTCAGTACACCTTCGTACTTTTGAGGACTGCGGTAAAGCAGAAGTTCTTTCTTTTGAGAAAATAAGACTTTATACAGATACGCATATCATACAGATAGAAAATACTGAAATTAAGTTAACAAGGACCGAATACGCCATTCTGAAGCTATTACTGCAAAAGCAGACTCAGGTAATCACAAAATCTGTTCTGCTTGACCGTATCAGCGAAGATACTCCCGATTGCACGGAAAATTCTTTAAAGATACACATCAGTAATTTACGCAAAAAGCTCCGTGAGGTGGCTGGAAAAGATTATATAGAAGCCGTTTGGGAAATTGGCTTTAAGATGAAATCAGAATAAAATCTTTACGATTTCTTTACTGTTTTCTTTACGATTTAAAGATAGAATTGACAGCATCAAATACAAGGAGGGAAAGCTATGGAATATGTTCTGAAAACAAATCTTTTAAAAAAATGCTATGGAAACTACAAAGCATTGAATGGACTCTCTATGAGTGTTCCCAAAGGAGCAATCTATGGTTTCGTCGGTAAAAACGGTGCTGGCAAAACAACTTTAATTCGTCTGATTTGCGGACTGCAAGAACCCACAGACGGCGAATATTCAATCTACGGAATCGGCAACAAGCAGAAAGAAATCGCAAGATCCCGTCGCAGGATTGGCGCGGTGGTAGAAGTACCGTCCGTATATCTTGATATGACCGCTGAGGATAATCTGAAAGAACAATATCAGATACTTGGACTTCCGTCCTTTGACGGTATATCAGAGATCCTGCAGGTCGTTGGTCTTAAAAACACAGGAAAGAAAAAAGCAAAGAATTTTTCTCTCGGTATGCGACAGAGATTGGGAATCGCGATTGCCCTTGCAGGTGATCCGGATTTTCTTATTTTAGATGAGCCAGTAAACGGGTTGGATCCGCAGGGAATTATTGAGATAAGAGAGCTTATCTTAAAACTCAACCGGGAACACGGGATTACGGTGCTGATTTCAAGTCATATACTCGATGAATTAGCAAGAATTGTAACATATTTTGGCTTTATTGATAACGGCAGGATTGTGAAAGAAATCAGCGCTGCCGACTTGGAAGCAACTTGCCGCAAATGTGTTCATTTAACCGTATCCGATACCAAAGTGTTAAGCCGGGTATTGGATGAAATCGGAATGGAATATACAATTTTATCGGATCATAAAGCAGATATTTTTGGTGAAATCAATGTAACTGAGTTTACTTTGAAACTCTCCAAACAGAATTGTGAGATTCAATCGATGCAGGAGCGCGATGAAAGTCTGGAAAATTACTATATCAATCTTGTGGGAGGGACTAGAAATGACGAATCTTTTGGTAGCTAATTTTATGCGTTTAAAGAAGAATAAACTCTTCTGGACAGGAATGCTGGCGATGTTTGCATTTGCAGCATTGACGATTATTATGCAATATAGGGAACACATAAAATATGGAAATGAAGCTTCCTTAAATAGTCCATTTTTTGGATATGCTTTGCCCATTGGTATGTTAATGGCTGTTTTTAGCAGTATTTTTCTAGGTACGGAATATAGCGAAGGCACGATTCGTAACAAAATCATCATCGGTCACTCCAGAATGAGCATTTATTTTGCAAATTTCATTACAAATATAGTTGTTGCGTTTCTTATGTGCCTGTCTTACCTTTTCGCTGTTATCGTTATTGGTATTCCATTGATTGGTTTTGTCACAGTAGATACCGTGCTTATTTTAAAGATGCTCTTGGGAACTTTTCTATTGTCAGTTGCTTTTTGTTCCATATTTACTATGATAAGTATGCTTTACAGTAACAAAGCAGCGGTCGCCGTAATAAGTATTCTATTTGTCGTTGTTCTTTTTCTGTTGGCAACATATATCAACTCCAGCTTAGATGCTCCACAGTATTTTGATGGGTATATTTTAGACTCAGATGGAAATCTGGAAAGTAAACCTATATTGAATCCTAAATATTTATCGGGTTTACAGCGTTCATTATACGAGTTTTTATATGATTTTTTGCCAACAGGACAATCAGTTCAATATATGACAATGTCGGCAGTTCATTTGTGGAAGATGCCATTATATTCCTTGATTATTACAATTCTGACAACAGTTGCAGGTATAATGATATTTAAGCGAAAAGATATAAAATAATTAGAAAAGAGATGGTATTGTGATTTGGCTCACGTTCTTATGTGTGATTTTATCCATAACTGTGATTGCATTGTGTATCAAAATTATTTTAATGCAGAAGTCTGCGGAGAAAATCAGTGAGGAACTTACGGAGAAGCTAAAAAGCGATACCAATACTTTAATTAGCATTGCAACGCAAGACAGAGCAATGTGCCGTCTTGCGAATGATATAAATGCTCAGCTAAGAGAGTTGCGTAAACAACGACTTCGTTTCGTGCAGGGCGATATAGAATTGAAAAATGCAGTTACGAATATTTCACATGATCTGCGAACCCCACTTACTGCGATCAGCGGCTATTTGGATTTACTCGATCATGTGGAAAAGAACGAGACGGCGGAGCGGTATCTAGAGATTATAAAAAAACGTACGGAGGTTTTAAAACAGCTTACGGAAGAACTGTTTCGCTATTCGGTTGTTACTTCTCCGGAATACAGCAGCACCACAGAACTCGTGGCAGTAAACGGTGTTTTGGAAGAAAGTATTTTGGGTTTCTATGCAGCCTTGCAGGAGCGGAAAATAACACCGAATATCCACATGACGGAAAATAAAGTGATGCGAAAATTGAATCGCGCCGTATTATCCCGTATTTTTTCAAATCTTTTAAATAATGCGATGAAATATAGCGATGGGGATTTGGATATTACTCTGACAGATGCAGGTGAAATTATTTTTGCAAATATGGCTTCCAGTCTGAATGAAGTAGAGGCAGAAAGACTTTTTGATCGTTTTTATACGGTTGAAAATGCCAGAAAAGCAACGGGACTTGGATTGTCTATCGCAAGAACATTGATGGAGCAGATGAACGGAACAATAACGGCCCAATATGGGAACGGAAAGCTATCCATTTGTATTCAGTTACCTGATAATTTATCTGCTTCCCCCTAAAATCCGGCGTCATATTTTCTTAAAGAAATTGGAAAAACACATTAAATTTATACTTGAGAGTATTATATAATAAATAGCTTTCCCGTTTCGATCCCAGGAGGAACTCAATATAAAAGTGAATTCCTCGAAACGAATTTAATATCGGTAAAACTCACAGACCGAAGTCCAGATATATTGTTTCTCCACGATATAACTACTGATTTTAAAGGAAAGAAATATGACAAAAGAAAATATCTGTATTTTGATCGCTATGGCGGTCTATATGATCGCTGTACTTATTTGCTCTAAACGAAATAAGACGGCGGACGATTTTTATCTGGGCAGACTCTAATGAACCGCTGGAAGGTTAACCTATCTTATCGTATGAACTAAGACAAAAATCATCTGAAAATTCCGATTTTATCGAAATTTTTGCTGTTTTCAGAAGTTTCGGAATGATCTTGAAGAAAATGAGCATACTAATCAGCGAGGTGATAGTATGATTTCGGTATGGTCGGAAATTTCGGATTTTCCCTGCTTTGAAAAATTACAAAAAGATATAAGTACAGATGTGTTAATCATCGGCGGAGGGATAGCAGGCATTCTGTGTGCATATATGCTGGGACAATCGGGAATGAAATATGTACTAGTGGAAGCCGACAGAATATGCAGTGGAATAACAAAAAATACAACAGCAAAAATAACTTTGCAGCATGGATTAATTTATCATAAGCTGATTGATCAGTTTGGGCTTGAAAAAGCCAGGATGTATCTGGAAGCAAATCATACGGCATTGCAGGACTTCTGTAATTTGTGTAAAAATATTGATTGTGACTTTCATCAAAAAGATGCTTTTGCATATTCCATATCTGATAGAAAAATTCTTGAAGATGAATTGGAGGCTCTTAATAAGATTGGTTTTCCGGCTGAATTTGTAGATAAACTTCCGTTACCATTTCCGGTTGTCGGTGCTGTTCAATTCAGAAAACAGGCGGAATTTCATCCGTTGAAATTTCTTTCGGCAATTTCACGGGGTCTCAATATTTATGAAAACACATGTGTAAAGGAATTAACAGAGCATACCGCAGTAACAGAAAATGGAAAAATCACAGCAAAGAAAATGATCGTGGCAACACATTTTCCATTTATTAATAAACATGGAAGTTATTTTCTGAAGATGTATCAGCATCGTTCCTATGTAATTGCATTAGAAAATGCGCCTGATTTGAACGGAATGTATATAGATGAAGCAGAAAAGGGGATGTCCTTCCGGAACTATAAGAACTTGCTGCTGGTTGGAGGGGGAAGCCATCGAACCGGCAAAAAAGGAGGCAATTGGACGGAATTGGAAACATTTGCAGACACCTATTATCCCAATGCCCGCAAAGTTTACCGCTGGGCAACGCAGGATTGTATGACACTGGACAGCGTACCATATATTGGGCGTTATTCGAAACATACACCTGATTTTTATGTAGCAACGGGTTTCAATAAATGGGGAATGACTTCTTCCATGGTGGCGGCAAGAATTCTCACAGATCAAGTTGCAGGAAGAGAGAACCCATACGCGCCTGTATTTTCACCATCCCGGAGCATTTTGCATCCACAGCTTGCAATAAATACCTTTGAGGCGATTACAAACCTGCTGTCAATATCGGGAAAACGTTGTCCGCATATGGGATGCGCGTTAAAATGGAATGCACAAGAACATTCCT
>OLWF01000859.1_pt1 | contig 11360 bp, 12 predicted proteins | sample 1644131 | NCBI WGS metagenome assembly OLWF01 (sample SAMEA103958163, study PRJEB25191) | human gut metagenome
CCGAGTGCTTTCATCGTGCCGATCTGAATCCGTTCCTCTTCCACCATGCGCGTCATCGTAGTCAGACAGACGAGTGCGGCGACCAGAAAGAAAAATATCGGGAATATTTTTGAAATCGCATCGATTTTTTCCGCATCGCCCTCGTAGCTTACAAAACCGACATTGCTGTCGCGGTCGAGTACAAAACTGTCAGAACCAAGTCGTTTTTCGACGTCTGCTTTCGCCGCATCGACAGTTTCCTGATAAATATCGCTGTAAGTATCCAGCTCTGATGCACCGCGGACCGTGATTGCGATTTGCGAATACAGGCCTGCAGCATCGAGAATCGGGAAGCTATCTTTTGTGGTATAAATAATATAGTCCAGCCTGCCGGTGCCAACTGTACTGCTGCCGAGTTCAAAAGAAATAAATTCTGGGGAATCGACCGTTCCGACAATTTTATAAGAACTTTGAATACTAGGGAATTCCCCGTCGAAAGTGATCGTATTTCCAACATCCATCAAGCGATTAAAATCTTTTGTGCGAAGGATCACACATTCATTTTTGTTCTCCGGAAACCGACCTTCTCTTAAAGTCAGCGTATTGATCCGCTCCGGTAGGCTGATAAATTTCGCGGAAGCAGTTCGTTCCTCCAGCGATAAAATTGCCTCTGCTGTATAAAATCCTTCTACATCGTTGACAGAATCCAGTTCTTTGATTCTATCGGCGTCCGTCTGCGTGAGGCCGGAATACGAAACGGCGTAAAGATCCATAAATTTATTATTTTTATAATAAAAATCAGCTGTCAGAAGCATATCGTCCGACGTGGATTTGACGCCGGCAAATACGCCTGTTCCGAGCGCTACGATCAGCAGGATCGAGAAAAATCTGCTGGCGGTTCGCAGCACCGTTCTTTTGATTTCTGTAAAATACGCCTTCATCTTTCTGTCACCACGCAATCTGCTCTACCGACGTCGGCGATTCGTTGATTGTAATATTATGTACGCGTCCGCTCCGCATTGTTATGACTCTATCTGCCATGGGAGTGATTGCCTGGTTATGTGTGATTACGATCACGTTTTTATTATAATTTCTGCACGTATCCTGCAGCAGTTTCAATATCGTAACACCTGTATTAAAATCGAGCGCACCTGTCGGTTCATCGCATAACAGAATTTTGGGATTTTTGGCAAGCGCTCTGGCAATCGCGACGCGTTGCTGTTCTCCTCCGGAGAGCTGCGCCGGAAAATTATTCATCCGGCCGGAAAGTCCCACCGCTTCCAATGTTTTTGCGGCATCCAGAGGCTCTTTACAAATTTGCGCCGCAATTTCCACATTTTCCAATGCGGTTAAATTCTGCATCAGATTGTAAAATTGAAATACGAAGCCGACATCATAACGTCTGTAATATACAAGTTTTTTTTGCGACATGGCGCTGATCTCAGCACCATCCAGAAATATTTTACCGGAACTGCACTGGTCCATCCCCCCAAGCATATTGAGTACAGTTGTCTTACCTGCGCCGCTTGCCCCTACAATAACAGTGAATTCTCCTTTTGCAATAGAAAAAGAAACGTCGTTTACTGCTGCAATTTCCAGATCTCCGACTTTATAAGATTTGCTGACACTATCAAATACTACGAAATCTTCCATATGGAATGATAACCTCCCGAAATAAAAAAAAAGACAACCGAAGTATAGCATAATTTGTAAATTACAGCTATATAAATTATTGCATAGAAGCATTGATAAGGAGCAGAAACGATGAATGATTCCAATAAAGTGCCGGTTAAGTTAAACGGGCAGGACGTAAATATCCAGAACAGAGAGAGGATAAAAGTGACAGGAGTAAACGATATTATTGGCTTTGATGAAACGTTTGTGGATATCGAGACGGAACTCGGGAAAATGCTCATCCGTGGAGAGGGTCTCAAAATTGCGCGCTTGAGCCTGGAACAACATGAACTGGTAATCAACGGCTACGTATATAGCTGCGAATATGAAGATACAAATAAAAATAAAAAAGGAATTGTAGGGAGAATCTTTAAATAATCATGGCTGAGGGTGTAAATAAAACGTTAGAAACGGTGCGCATATTTTTCCTGATGGGAGCTGCCGGGCTTGTGATCGGCTGCTTGTTCGATATATTCCGGGCATTCCATGTCTCTTTCAAAGGTGCGGGGGAGAAATTTGATTTTGTATCGGTGCAAATTACAGATATTATATTTGCAATTTCGTCGTTTTGCATTTTCACCCTTGGACTTTACCTGTTTAATAGCGGAGAGATCAGGAGCTACTGCATTTTAGGCGCGGCGGCGGGAATTACGATGTACTTTTTACTACTTGCGCCAATCGTAAATCGAGTACTCAAATTGTTCTTTAAAGCGATCTATTCATTTTTTTATTATACCGGGAAATTTTTTACAAAAATCTTTAAAAAACTATTTACGAAACGACATTGATCATATATAATAAATACGTTATTTACTTAAGATAAAGCGGGTGTTTCTATGCGCAGGATTTTTAAATTACGGAATTTGTTATTTCTTGCTTTGGCCGCAGGCTTGGTTGCGTTAATTATTTCTCAGCAAAGCGTACTGGACAGAAATATAGAGCGAAATGAAGCATTGAAGGAAAATATCCAAGCGGCACAGCAGAAAATCGAAGATCTGGAAGAGGAGAAATCCATTCTGGGAAGCGATGAATATGTGGAGCGGAAAGCACGCGAAAATCTTGGATACGTGAAAAGTGACGAGACGGTATTTGTGAAAGAAGAATAAAGAAAGGATGAATCCGTTTTTTTATGCCGGGTGTAAATGATGTTGTGAGCGGAAAGGTAACCGCCATTATGAATTTCGGAGCGTTTGTACTCTTGGAAGATGGTACGTCGGGATTGGTACATATATCTGAAATTTCGAAGAATTTTGTGAGGGATATCAACGATTTTTTAACTGTAGGGCAACACGTCCGCGTGGTATCATTGGCGACCGATCATGACGGCAAGAAACGCCTGTCGATTAAGAAGGCCGACGAAATACTGACTTTAAACGGAGATCCAAATGTAAATGAATTCCGCGTTTCTTCTGTCGCAGGAGATCCTCGGTCAGACAGAAAACAGGAACGGCCTAGGAGACGTCAGGTGAGGGGAGACGAACCAAAAGTGTCCAAACAGGATCTGCTGTCTCAGCCGCCTCCGCTATTTGACGATTGGAAGAACAGCTCGTCCGAGAACTTTGAGGACCGGCTTTCAAAATATATGAAATTGAGTGAAGAACGCCTAATTGATGTCAAGCGGCAAAGCGAAAATAAACGTGGCGGTGGCTATATCAGACGTGGCTGATTTTTATGAGAAAGAAAATATAAATGATTTTTCGGCATGGCTCGCGGCATCTGCCGCCCAGGATGCTTATTTTAAGATCCACCCAAACGGCGGATTCTTAATGAAGCAAGATATGGGAGCCATGCAACTTTTATATCTGTTTACGAGTGTGGATCAGGAATTTATTGCTTCCAAAATGCAGACACTTCGTGAGGCTCCTCTGGATGTTTATCATTCCGGGCGTGTTTTCCGTACGTTTCTTTTTATTATTGATTTTGCAGATACTCCAGCCGGAATCTTTACGGAGTTTTTAAAAAAAGAACTGGATGCTAATATCCGGGCGAAGTTGCTGACGGAATTTATTGTATATGATTTCCGGGCGGGCAGTTATCTTCGGATCGGCGGTGGACGCGTCCAGGATCGTCTTTTGCGTAACATTCTGGATCACGCTTCGGAAGCGGTACGCATGAGCCCGGAAGAAAGACGGAATTTTACAGAAGAGAAGAAAAACGCTTATCGCGAGACACTGCGGGATATCCGACCACAGCGCAATAAAAAGACGATTTTTCATCCGCTCCTTGTCCTTTTGGTGATCAACATCTCCGTATATATGCTGGATCTGATTTTTGAGGCAAAACTTGGATATCAACCAATTGAATATTTTGGAATCCAGTATAATGGTGCGGTTTTGGAAGGCGAATGGTGGCGCTTGATTACTTCGATATTTTTACATGCGGATTTCAGCCATTTATTGGGCAACATGCTAATGCTCGTTTATTTGAGCAGTATCCTGAATAACTTTTATTCAGATCTGGAGTACTGGATTGTCTATCTGACGTCAGGACTTGCTGGCAGCCTGCTGACGCTTTTGCTGATGGACAGCTCTGCGCGCTCTCTTGGCGCATCGGGCGCGATTATGGGGCTCGGCGGCGTACTGATTTATCGTATGTTCTTCGGAAAATCTGCAAGGGCGTTCCGCTATGCTGGCAGCTATTTTATCATTGCATTTATGGTGGTCTATAATCTGATTTATGGGCTGTTTGTGGAAAATGTCAATAATTACGCGCATTTCAGTGGTTTTATTACGGGATTTCTTTTGGCGATGCTGTTTGAAAAAATAAAAGTGCGAAGAAATAATACTGCTTTTTTATAAAATAGAGAATATCAATCATTGTAAATAGCAAAGATATATGATAATATTTTTTCATATTAACGTTTAAGGTGGGAAGAATATGAAAAAGACAAAAAATTTTTCGAAAGGGCGAAAAATTGTAATTTTCTTCTCTCTTACTGCGATGGCACTGCTGCTTGCGATCGTCCTGATTGGAATATTTTACGGAAGACAGCGTGTCCTTTACCCTGTCGGTGTGCTTGGCATATCGGACGATTATCCTGCTAAGACGCTTTATCGGGTAAATCAAGAGATCTATGTGCCTGTAAAAATCGATCCGGAAACAAAGCGGATCGTACGGGATATTCCTTATTATTATGGGACATTATCGGAATCCGCATATAATATGGTGTTTGAGAGCCTTCCGGAAAAGGGAAGTAAGCTAATTGGAAATATAACCGGAGATTTCCTGCGTGATGAACCGGGAAATCCAAATGTACACTCAGTGTATAATGTCCAAGTGGGCTCAGAAGAACTCGATACAAATGACATCTACATCATTTTAACCCCAAGAGGGGAAGAAATGATTGCGCGGCTTGCAGAGTATTATTATGATGAAATTGGGAATGATTGGTATGCTTTGGCTGAACGGCTGGATCTTTTGTTCAGCGTGGAGTTGTGGCAGAAAGAAAAAAACTATCGGGATAAGGTTCCTCCCACGGCATTGGCAGATACAATGTATTACAGGCAACATTATAGCGATCGCTTCGGATCCTTTTTTCATGAGTTTCAAAAACACCTCTTATACTTTTGGTCCGATGTGAAAAACTTTTTTTCATAAATCTTAAGAAAAAAGTAAAGAGCAGAAAGAATATTGAAATATTACCGGCATAGACTTGTATATAACGAAATACAGGAAGCCGGTATTTTTATTGAATCAGAAAAGGGAAACATATAAAGCAGGTGCCATGAAGCTGATGGCCGCCGCTTTTATTGTAAGAATATTGGGATTCGCAAACAGAATCTATATGTCGAATATTCTCGGCGCGGAAGGTATGGGTCTATTCCAGCTGGCAGCGCCCGTTTATAGCCTGATTATATTAACGCTGACTTCGGGCGTATCGATCAGCGTCTCGGGAATGACAGCACAGGAAAAAGCAAGGGGAAAGAATGCAAACGCACTGAGAGTTGCAAAGACCGCGTTCGCGATTTTACTGGTCTCTGGCGGCATCTGCGGGGTGTTCCTTGCTGTTTTCGGGAAAATGATCGCTGTAGAGCTGCTTCATGATGCGCGTGCATACTATTCTTTGATCATGCTTGCACCCTGCATCCCGATCGTAGCGTCTGCCTCTGCAATCAAAGGCTATTTTTATGGTTCTTCTCATGTCACGCCGACAGCGATTTCCCAAATTGCGGAACAGATCGTACGAATTGCAGTGATTTTTTTTGTAGCAAACCGAATTGCAGGCAGTAATTTGGCATATGCCTGTGCCATTGCAACGACATCCGCAGCATTTGGGGAAATGGCCAATCTGATCGTCGTGGCAATTGCGTTCCGAAAAGAAAAAAGCAAAGAAACGCCAACGCTGACCAAAAAGGCGGCAGCGAAAACGATTATAAAATATTCTATGCCCATATCGCTGAATAGACTTGCAATTTCCTTTATGGGAATGGTGGAAACCGTTTTATTACCGATGCGTTTTATGGCAGGAGGACTCGATTATAAAGGCGGAATCGAAACGTTGGGGCGGATATCCGGTATGGCGATGCCGCTGATTGCGTTCCCGACTTTAATTACATCCTCTGTAGCGACGACGCTCGTCCCTGCAATTTCAGAGGCAATTTCTGTGAAAAATTATAAACTGGCAAATCTCAGAATTTCAAAATGCTTAAATATGGGGTTCCTGCTTGGATTTATCTTTTTTGGGTTATATTTTACACTTGGCGAGTTTGCGGGAGAGCTGCTTTACCCCGGACAGGGGGTTGGAGGGATCCTCGTACAACTCTCTTATTGTTGTATCTTTCTATATGTGGAACAAATTATGGCAGGTATCATAAATGGTCTCGGCAAACAGGGCCTTTCTCTGGCGACCTCTACAGTAGGATATCTGATCACGATCGGTTCTATCTGGTTCGGCGTACCCCAAATGGGAATCCGCGCGTATATTTTAGGAAGCATAATCAGTATGGCAGTAACAGTTGTTTTGAATTTGTGCATTATTATCAAAGCTACAGGACTCGCGATTCATTTGCGAAACTGGATTCTGAAACCTTCTGTGATTGCTGCGGGCTGCATTCTAGCAGGTAAAATCATCCGTACCGTACCCATAAATAATAAATTTTTAAGTTTTTTCGTCTGTGGGTGTGTCTGCTGCTTGACGGTTCTGCTTTTGGTTGTTACAATGTTCAGGAATCTGAAGTGGGGCGATTTATTTTGGAGAAAGATTCAAACAAAAAAATCATTGCAATGACAATGGGCGATCCCTGTGGAATCGGCCCGGAAATTACGGTTAAAACATTAGCAGATCCTGCTATCAATGAAAAATGCAAGCCTCTTTTAATCGGAGATGCGGATATTCTGGAGCAGGCGGCACGGCTGGCGGGAATTCGGCATTTTATGGGCCGATTTGCAGATCAAATTTACCACGTTCCATGTGCAGGAAAGATCCATTCGGAAACTGCGGGACAAATTTGTGATTTCGGTGGTCAGGCTGCATATGACTGCATTCGCGTTTCTCATGAATTATGCAGTGCAGGCGACGCAGCAGCAGTTGCTACGGCTCCAATCAATAAAGAAGCTTTGAAAGCGGCAGGTGTGCCTTATATTGGACATACAGAAATTTATGCGGCGCTTACACGTACGAAAGATCCTCTTACAATGTTCGAAACGCGTGGACTTCGCGTGTTTTTTCTGACGCGTCATCTTTCCCTGTGTCAGGCAATCGAAGCTGTTACAAAAGAAAAGATAATAGACTATGTTGAAAGATGCACAAAAGCACTAGATCGGATCAATGCGCCGGCTGGTGCAATCGCTGTGGCAGGACTCAATCCGCACAGTGGAGAGCACGGTCTTTTTGGTACAGAAGAAGTAGAAATCATTGCTCCTACGGTGGAGTTGCTCAAGAAACAGGGATACGCCGTAGAAGGGCCGGTAAGTGCAGACTCTGTATTTCATCAGGCCTATTCCGGCAAATATCGCGCTGTCCTTTCTCTTTATCATGACCAAGGGCACATTGCTACAAAAACGCTAGATTTCGAGAAAACAATCGCTATTACGCATTCTATGCCGTATTTAAGGACCTCTGTGGATCATGGTACGGCTTTTGATATTGCATGGACAGGCAAGGCTTCTTCTGTCAGTATGAAGGAAGCCGTATTGTTGGCAGCAAAATATTCATATTAATTGCAAAACAAAGGAGAAATCAAAAATGAAAAAACCGAATGAAGCATTGCTTCAAAATTTTAAATTCGAAGGAGCGTTTCGAAAGATCGAAATAAACACATCGGGGCACATTAATGGAACCTTTCAGCTTACTTATCAGCTCCCGAATGGAACCTATAAAAAATATATTCTACAAAGAATTAATACGACGATATTCACAAAGCCTGTGGAATTGATGGAAAATATTGATAAAGTGACGAAGTATATCCGAAAGATTGCCGTGGAAGAAGGGAAGGATCCGGAACGGAGTACATTACATATTATAAAAACACGTTCTGAAGATCTGTTCTATCTTGATCCGGAGGGAGAATATTGGCGTGCCTATGATTTTATCGACGGATGTGTCGCTTATGATAAAGTAGAAAAACCAAAAGATTTCTACAATGCAGGGGTTGCACTTGGCATTTTCCAGAAAATGCTGGCAAGTTACCCGTCAGACCAGCTTGTAGAAACCATTGAAAATTTTCACAATACCCCGAGCCGATATCGTGATTTTCAGAAAGCGGTTCAAGAAAATCGTTCCGGAAAACGGAGCAGCCTACAGAAAGAAATTGAGTTTTTCGAAAGTAGAAAAAATTTTTACAGTATTATTACAGATCGGATCGCGGACGAAAGGATTCCCATTCGCGTGACGCATAATGATACGAAACTGAATAATGTAATGATCGACAGCAAAACAGATGAGGTAGTCTGCCTGATTGATATGGATACGGTGATGCCCGGATCCGCACTGTACGATTTTGGGGACAGTATCCGATTTGGCACGAATACGGCGGCAGAAGACGAACGCGATCTCGATAAAGTACATTTTGACCTTGATTTGTACCGAGAATACACAAATGGATATTTAAGTGAAATGAAAGAAAAGCTTATGCCAGACGAAATTGCGCTATTACCGGAATCAGCGATCTTGATGACACTGGAATGCGGAATGCGCTTCCTGGGAGATCATCTGAACGGAGACGTCTATTTTTCTGTACACCGTCCAGATCATAATTTGGACAGAGCCAGAACGCAAATTAAGCTAGCCTGGGAAATGGAACAAAAGATAGAAAAAATGCGCGAAATTACAAAATCCGCGCTCAAATAAATTCTGTTAAAATAATTCCGGAAATTTCTCGCAGAGAATTTTGAAAACATCTGCAGAAATTTCCTCCGGAGGACGCATCCTTTCTTCCGAATCAGAACAATCCAGCAAGATGCTGTTTGGAAAAATATCTGCACATGTCAGATATCCTTTTCTGACATTTTCTAAAAACAGAATATCTTTCTCATATACGTCAGCTTCCTCTCCAACATATCCGCGGAAGCCTTTTTTTGCAACATTCTTTCTGGAAAGTGATACGGGAATATCAAAGATAAAGAATAGATCGGGTTCTGGAATTCCGAATACATGAAATTCCAAATCATAAATCCACGTGGCAAGCGCAGCGGGATCTCCGCAACGCGTTCCCTGATAGGCGGCATTTGCCATGGTAGAACGATTCATTAAAACGATATCGTATTGCGCAGCGTCGAATGTTTGAAAAGCTTTCCATCTGTCTACAGCATACCATAACGACATAGAACGCGGATCCAGATCGGAAGCCGTTATGGATTCTTTCCCCGACAGCAGACGGCCGATTTCTTTTCCGAAGAAAGAATCGTAATCTGGAAAATCCAGAATGCCGACTCGCTTATTTCGCTGTTCCATTTTCTCTTTCAATTTTCTGAATTGAACGCTTTTGCCGCTGCCGTCGATTCCCTCAAAAGCGACGATAATTGTTCTAACTTTCATCTTTTTCTCCCTATGTATCATGATAATTTTAATGCGTTTCCACGTGCGTCGATGGTATAAATTGGGACATCTTTGTCAAAATTTTGCAGCTGTTCTAAGAACAAATTCTTATTTCTGTCTCCCGGGACACCTGCCACCATTGCGATTGGCTTAACATCACTTACCGTTTTCACGGCCGATTCCAGCGTGTTATCGGAATAAATTACCGTAAGCTCAGCATTGACGATGCGGGAAGCATGATTCAAAGCCTCCAGATCACTCACGGTCGTATCCCAGTCATCTCTGATCGTTCTTTGAATGCTTGTTATCATAAGCTCTGCGCAAAGCTCATCCGCAATCCTTTTGCCAGCCTTGACGATGTTGTCGCAGGCAGCAGGATTCGTAATCCAAACGAGAACTATTTTACTCAATATGATCGCTCCTTAACTGATCGTAACGAAATGATTTCCTCATATATGGAGTATACCACCTAAGCGGGATTCCTGCAATGCTATTTTCTCTCATGGTAAAATATATAGAATTCCGCAAAAATATACCGCGGAGCAATCTGTTGCTCCACGGTATGGGAGAGTGGTTTTATTTTATACTGTATTATTCAAAAGTGATAGTAAGATCTACATAGTTACCCACCCATTTTTGAATAAACCCATTTCTTTCAAGAGAAAGCCTGTATACTTTTGCATAAACGGTATCGCCTGATTTGCAGCTCTTCTTTGCATTGATCAGATCCGCAGTAGAAGTAATTTCACTGCCGTTGAAGCTCGTCAGAATGTCATCCGTTTCGAATCCGGCGGCTTCCGCAGGACTATTAGAGGCTACATCGCTGACAACGATCCCAACTGGATATCCTTGCTTTTGTAACACCGCAGCCGTAAAATTCTCATTGAATTCCAGTCCGAGATAAACACCGGAAGAAGAACCGTTCTGAATGATATCGTCGCAGATTTTTACCGCATCGTTTACCGGAATGGCAAATCCCATGCCTTCGTATCCTGTTTGCACGAGCTTAACGCTGTTAACACCGATGAGTTTCCCATTCACATCACATAATGCGCCGCCGGAATTTCCTGGGTTGATAGCAGCATCTGTCTGAATTAATTTCAAATTTTCATAAGAACCTTCCGTCTGGATCATACGGTTCAGACCGCTGATAATTCCCTGACTGGTGGAACCCATATAATCTAAACCGCCGGGATTTCCGATTGCAATAGCGATATCTCCGACATTGATTGAATCCGAATCGCCGATTTCAATCGGAGTTAAAGCAGTCGCATTGATCTTTATCACGGCAAGATCGGCGCTCTGATCATATCCGATCACAGTCCCGGTATATTCTTTGGAAGTATCTTGATTTAAATATACAGTCAACGTGGAATTCGGATTTTTTTCACCCGAAGAGGTCAGCATATTTTTGACTACGTGATAATTCGTAATAATATATCCGTCGCTTGTATAAACAATGCCAGAACCTTCTCCGCTGGATTCATAATCACCGTAAGGCCCATAATTTGTAACGGTGGTAACCCGGATCCCTACGATGGAAGGGCTGACCTTCTTTGCAACAGCTGTTGCGGGGGATGTAACATTTTCTACGTTGATTGTGACATCTCCGCTGCTGTTATTTTTAGAAGACGTTGAGGTATTTAAAGTCTCTGGGTTATTAACGGAAGGGTTTATGGGGGTTGTCTCGAGATCTTTGTCGCTGGACTTGTAATGTTGATAAAGCGCATAA
>OLWF01000860.1_pt1 | contig 11358 bp, 7 predicted proteins | sample 1644131 | NCBI WGS metagenome assembly OLWF01 (sample SAMEA103958163, study PRJEB25191) | human gut metagenome
GCAAATATCGGCAGCACGGTGAGTACCACCGCAATCGTCCGGAACTGGCTGGATGATGGCGGCAGTATGAGTGACATATCATGGAAAAACGGCTCAGCGAATCATGTAGGTGCTGCAACGGGCGGTGAACCTGTGGCGAATACCTTGACGGATGGGGCTGGAGATGAACTGAAAAATTTAACAGCCTATGGAACCTGTGTTGCGCTGACGCAGGGTTCAGGTCCCGCCGCACACAAGCTCTATGTAAAGTCTGAGTATGACAGCGGAAATATCGTGACCGGTACCCATTACAACGGATACACCTGGGGCATGAGCGTGTTTATCATCGGATATAAGTCCTACCTTGATATTGATGTGGGAAACGTCAAGGAAGATAACGATGGTGATGGCGCAGGGAACCCGATCTTTGAGATCGACAAAGGAGAGTGGACCGCGAAATATACCATCTCAAATATCCATACCGAGGCGACCGAGGATACGATTCAGTCCTCCACGACCAATTTGAAGCTGACCGTTACGGCTCCAAGGGAATCCGGCATCGGGGCAGATGATGGGCTGACAATGGTCACGAGCAGTTTCAAAATCAAGACGACAGATGACGAAGGAAATCCGACCTATACAGGCATCGGGATCGGCGAGAATAACGCAACCGAGTTCAAAATTACATATGATGGCAAAGAATATACATGTGCTGTATATGTTGTCTTTGATTCGGAAGGACGGGCATTCATTTATTTGAAGAATGTGCCGATTTGTACGATGCTGCCGGATATCGTATTTAACGCGGAAATCGGATCGGGAGTGAGTAACAATGCCGACCTGACCGTCAGCGCGGCGATCAGCGGCGATCAGGACGGCAGGGCGCAGACAGCGGACAATGGGAATTATGTGACGGAGACCATCCGGATCAGCACATTGTCCAGCAGCTCACTGATGAAAAAAGTGGAGGAAGCGCTGATTGAACTGGATGGGGAGATACACTATACCATTGCGTACAGCAACACCGGCGCTCAGTCTGCAATCGAAAAAATGTATCTTTATGACCTGATGCCCTATAACGGCGACATACGAAGCTCCAATTTTAAAGGCACAGTGAAAGCAATGGGGATTGAGGCTTATTTGAGTGATGCTCAGGGGAACATCGATGGAGTGAAATTCACGGCATATGCGCGGTTTTATTACAGCACGGTTTCCCCGGAAATCCTGAAAAGAATCCTGGGAGAAAATGATTTTGATAACATGCCGGAAACGGACGGGATTTATCTTCAGGCTCTTCTTGATAATGCACTGGTGGATGAGCAAGGAAATGTGTATTTCTTCCTGGACGAAAACGGCAAGATATGTGACCTGTACAAATATTCAAATCCAGGCAAAAGCAACGAACAGATTACCGGGGCAAATTTTGATGTGGATTCCACCACACGGTATGTGACGTCGGTCCATACATCGTACGCCAAATTAGTCCAAGTATCTGGAGTGACGGCCAATGATGCTGGGGGTATTACCCTGACTTCTACAGATGCAACATTTACATCTGACACCTACAAAAAGATGTTCCGGCATTATGGGTATATCGATGGTACTTCAACCAGCGCCAGCATTACGCCTGGTGTGGGTGCAGATGAGGCGGATGAGTTCGGCAGCGCCACCTGCATATTTGCCAGAGTGACCAACCTGAGTGCATCCAGGACTTTGAATATCGAGATCACCGTGAAGACCGATGAAAATGCAGCGGGTGATATCTACGGCAACAAGGCGCACAGCACGATCGCCGGGATCACGACGAGCCAGTTGAGTTCCAATACGGTAAAGACAAAGGTGGTTTCCCGCCGAATCTCTGGTGTGGTGTGGTATGACTGGAACTTAAACGGTGTCCGGGATACGAATGTTGAGAAGGAAACGCCGCTGGCGGACGTTACGGTTACACTGTTCAAGAAAAATGAATCCTCCGGTGAGTATGAGCCATGCGAAAAGACCGTGAACGACGTGCTCATTAACACCATAATAACCAAAGCTGACGGCGCTTATTCCTTTGAAAATTTGGCTGAGGGCGACTACATCGTTGCATTCTCCGGAGAGGCGCTCAAGCCGTACACTAGCGCCACATCCTACCAGCAAAATAAATCCAATGATTCCGATACCAATGACGGCATGGCAATCTCCGAGCTGAAAGCAGCCGGAATTGATAAAGAGCAATATACCTACTTCATCCGATATTCCGCCGGCTCCGATAGCATGCTCCTCCACAGCATTACCGATATGGGGAGCGTTACACTGAACAACAGCGTTGAGGCGTTCGACTATCAGGATTTGGGCGTTATCATTGCCGGCTACGAGCTTCCGGCAACGGGCGGAAGCGGAACAATCCTATACACAATAGGAGGGCTGCTGTTGATGGCGCTGCCTCTTGTGTACGCATACCGAAAACGCAAAGGTGAAAGGAGGGCTAAACTTGGCATCCGTTCACCGTGAAAGGCTCGATGAGCCGTGACGCATTCCGAAATCAAAAATCAGATACCCCATCTTTTAAGACAGAAAGGAGAAAAGCATATGAAAAACACTCAGAAACTGGCCGGGATCCTGCTGATTCTGGTCATGGTTCTTGCCATGGTCGTCCCCACATTGGCGGCAACCGGAAGCTCCCCGGATACAAAGGGAAGCATCACCATCAAAGGCCCGGTCAAAGATCAAACTTACACCATCTACAAAATGTTTGATCTGGAAAGCTTCGATACGGAAAAGCCTGCGTTTGCCTACAAGGTTGCAACCGGTTGGGACGATTTTGTGACCACTGGCTACGGCAAGGACATCTTTGAAAAGAACGAGCAGGGCTATGTGACCCTGAAAACCGGCGTTACCATTGAAAACGACTCCGAGGAGGCTGCCAACCTTGCCAAAGCGGCTCTGGCCTATGCCAAGGCGAATATCACCCCTCCTGAGAAGGACCAAAAAATAGCCGGCGAAAGCGATACCGAGCTGAAATTCACCGATCTTGATCTCGGCTACTATCTGGTTGACTCCTCGCTGGGCGCTCTGTGCGGTCTGACAACGACAAAGCCTACGGCTGACGTTAATGAGAAAAACGAGGGACCTAGCATTGACAAGTATGTTCGGGAGGATTCCAAAGTTCCCACAGGCGCAGGCGCAGGCGCAATTGACGAAAGCTGGGTCAAAGAAAACACCGCCGAGATTGGTCAGGTTGTAGAATTCAAGACTGTTGTCACCGCCAAGAAGGGCGCGCAGAACTATGTTATACATGATGTGATGGAGGCCGGCTGGGACTTTGACTCCTCCTCTGTTGAGGTGAAAGTGGGTGCGGCTACCGAGGCGCTTCCTGCAAAATCTGTTACTGTAACTGAGGAGTATTCTGAAACCAACCTTAGCGGCTATGCCTATGAGCTGAAAACAACTGGTTTGGAAACGACGGATCCCTGCACCTTCCATATCGAATTTGTGCAGGCGTATTTGGATAAACTCGTGAAAGAGAACATTAAAGATACCACTACGAGTTTCAGTATTACCGTTACCTATTCCGCCACGCTGAATGCACAGGCCGAAATCGCCACTGCCACCAACGATAACACAACATGGCTGACCTATGGCGAAAACAACAAGACTGAGCTGGCTGTCACCAGGACCTCTACTTTCGAGTTTGATCTAGTCAAGACCGACAGCAGCAACAAACTGCTGGACGGCGCGGAGTTCAAGCTGTATGATCAAGAAACCGGCGGAAACGAGATCAAGCTGGTAAAAGACGGAGATGTCTACCGCCCGGTCGTCACCGAAAATGAAAAGGCTGCTGACGGCGCCGTGATCGTAGTCTCGGGCGGCAAGGTTACCATCCAGGGTCTGGACAGCGATACATACTATTTGGAGGAAACGAAACAGCCGGACGGCTACAACAAGCTGGCAAGTCGCGTTGAGGTAAAGATTGAGACAGGAAACCTGAAAACCGACATGACCGACGACACTTGGAATGAAGGTGATGGCGGCGTGCATGTTGTCAACCTTACCGGCGCTGAGCTGCCCTCCACCGGCGGCATCGGCACGACAATCTTCTACATTGTCGGCGGGATTCTGCTGGTCGGCGCGGGCGTGCTTTTGGTAGTCCGCAAGCGCATGAGCACCACAAAAAAATCCGATAAATAAACAAAGCGCTGCTGCAAGCCGGATCTTGGGACACCGGCTTGCAGCAGCAAGGAGAACCCTGTATGAAAAAGCGATTGCCGACGATTATTTTAATATTAGTCTTTCTTACAGGGCTCTCCTTGCTGCTGTATCCTACCGTCAGTGATTGGTGGAACTCCTTTCACCAGTCCCGCGCCATTGCTGAGTATGCGCGCGATATTGAGAATTTGGACAATGCAGCCTATGAAAAGCTGCTGTCAGATGCCAGAGCATACAACAAAAAGCTGGCAGGCACAGATCGTCCGCGTCACATCGGACGCGCTTCAGATTGATCCGATACTGGTGGCACCGGTTGTTGCGCTTCCGATCATCCTGTTATTACTGATTTTACTTTTTGTTCGATCCGGGAAAAAGAAACCGGAAGAAAGGTAGGCACTTTATGCAGAAAAAATGGAGAGTATTATGGATTTCCTTCGTGCTCCTCTTGTGTATCGGGACGGTGCTTCCGGTATCCGCCTCCAGCGCAGATGACTGGGAGAAAACTGGCTCGGTTTCGGTGACCTTAAGGGACGGCGACGCGGCTGTTTCCGGCGCTGAAATCACCCTGTATCAGGTGGCTGACGCAAAGAGCCTAAACAGCGATCTGCATTTTGTATTCACCGATGCGTTCATGGACTTTGGAGGAGAGCCGGAGGAACTTCAGGACGCGGCGGCCATTCAACGTCTTGCCGATTATGCGGCGAAGCAGAAGGTCAATGGTAAAATGCTTTACACCGACAAAAACGGGTTCGTTTGCTTTGAAAATCTTTCCCTTGGTTTATACCTTGCCGTTCAGTCCGGCAGTGTGCAGGGATATTCTGACTGCTCGCCGTTTTTGGTATCCATTCCCGCTGAATCAGACAATGAATGGATTTATGACATTGATGCAACGCCGAAAACGGATATCATGCGTCTGGTAGATATCACAGTTAAAAAGATTTGGAATGACGACGGAAAGCACCGCCCAGATAGCGTAACCGTAGAACTAAGAAACGGCGATCGCGTTGTCGATACCGTAACGCTGACGGAGCAAAACGGATGGAGCCATACCTGGATAGATCAGATTAAGAGCGATGCATGGTCTGTAAAGGAGGTAGATGTACCAAAGGGATATACTGTTACCTATCAGAAAAACGGATTTGTCTTTACTGTAACCAATACCTCCACTCTGATCCAAACAGGGCAGCTCAAGTGGCCGATCCCGATCCTTGCAGGTGCAGGCCTGCTGCTGTTTGTGGGCGGCTGGATTTTATATTTCAAAGGGAAAAGAAAAGACCATGCGTAAGAAAATCAGTATCGTCTGTATGACCGTTGGCGTTCTGCTGATTGCGGCGGCGATCTCGCTGGCGATATATAATCGACTTCAGGAGGAGCATGCCGCTGAAGCTGCGGAACGCGTTCTGTCGCTTTTGCATATGGATACCAACCACAGGCTCAAGAACGCCATGCTATTCAATGCCTTCGGCATGGATCTGTCGACCGAAGATCTTACAACGACCAGAACCAGTGTAATGTCAACTGGTAGTTGGTGGCTGTCACAGAGCCTCAACTTGGAAATATCGGCCGAGAACCGTATTGGTCATGGTATGGATTTGAATCCAGAGTGGAATGGTGTGCCTGTTTTGTAAGCTGCTGCGCTAATGAATTTTGTGAGATTTACCCGGCAGGCGATGATCAGTACGCCAACCAGCTCGATCCCTTCTGCCTTGCGGAGAATATGAAATCCCCGACACATCGGATGAGGCGCTCACTGCCGGGATTACAGATAATTAACCGGGATCACTTTATCTTTTCCCCAAAGATGACCATATCCCCCAATAAAACTGAATCAACGATCAATCAGTCGTTTTGCGATTCGCAGGACGGCTGATTTTTTATTCCTTCCTCTGAACCGCAATTATGGCAGAATGAGGAAAAATATTCAAAAGAAAACCGAAGGTGCTGCCGCCTGCGGAGCTGGAAGTCATCCGCACAAAGGACTTCTTTGCCTTATTCTCGGCACTGTTAAATTGCGGGATGCGGAATATGGGGATTTGACCGGGCCACTCGGCGACTGCGACATCGACTTCATGTCAGGCGAGTTTATCGTTAACCCTGGCTTGGTCGGATAGAAATGAAAATGGCAACGATTCCAACACACCTGCTGTATTCCGAAAAGTAACACGGATTAGTCAGCACATCGCCTACCTGAAAGACTTCTTCCGCATCTACAAGGATTTTACCAATGTGCAGATCGACACATCAGTTTATGTTCAATTCCAGTTCTATTGACGCAAGAGCCTTCCTCGACCCATTGCAGTTTGCACCGAACGAGTACGAGCTGATCCCAAATCGAAAATTTTTTAACATTTTTTGAATCTTCTCATAGAAATCTGCAAAATAAAGGATAATATAACTGCCCCAAAATGGAAACCTTAAAGGTGTGGTTTATCAATCAAACGGAGGAAGAACACGATGAAAAGAATGATTACAAAAAAACAGACAGATTTTTTTAGAAGCATTTTGGTCGAGGATGAAAAGAGTCAGGCGACCATTGAAAAATATATGCGTGATTTGGAGACTTTTGTTTATTTTACAGGCGGCGAGATGATCACGAAGGAAATTGCCATTCGATATAAAGAGCATTTGAAAGAAAACTATAAGCCGGCAAGCGTCAATTCTATGCTAGCAGCGGTTAACCGCTTTTTTAAGGAAATGGGCTGGTACGACTGTGTTGTCAAAGCTTTGAAAATCCAGCGGGCAACCTTTCGTCCGAAGGAACGGGAACTGAGCCGGGAGGAATATTATCGTTTGCTACACGCCGCAAAAAAGAAGAACGATCTGCGGTTATATCTTCTTATGCAGACGATCTGCGCTACGGGTATCCGAGTCAGCGAGCTGAAATTTATCACGACAGAAGCGGCTCAAAACGGCAGAGCTGTTGTATCTCTGAAGGACAAGACGCGGACCGTACTGATTCCCAAAGCGCTCTGTAAGAAGCTGAGGCAATATGCGAAAAGCCGCGGGATTCAAAGCGGCAGTATCTTTGTTTCGAAGCACGGAAACCCTATGGATCGGAGCAATATCCTGCATGAAATGAAAGCGCTGTGCAAGTCTGCGGGAGTAGAGCCTAGCAAGGTATTTCCCCATAACCTGCGCCATCTGTTTGCCTGTCTGTTCTATCAGGCGGCAAAGGATATCAGCCGTTTGGCGGATTTGCTGGGACACTCGAATATTAACACTACGCGGATCTATACCTGCGTCAGTGGCGAAGAACAAATCAGGCAGATTGAGAGACTTGGATTGGTTATATAAATAAAAAACCACATAACATTCATTATGCGGTGTACCAGTTTCTATACATATTAGAATGGAAATATAAATTCCTTTCTAATTAAAGCACCGCAGATTGAAAAGCGCAATATACCAAAGATAAAATTCAGCGAAAATTTACAATTGGCGTGCGAAATAGACCGACTCGAAAAAAATTTTCGTTTCGGTCTTAAAATTATGCCTTTTTGTTATGTCAGGCTTTTATTTATGCTGAATTGATACGGATCAATCGTTAGCTCACACCAATGCATACCGCATAATGAATGTTAAGCGGTGTGATTTGCGTGTAATGGAAAAGAATCCATTTTATAAGACGGGAGGTCGAGGCGTGACAAAAAAAGAATTGAAGAGATTAAGCCGTACAGACCTTTTGGAGCTGCTTTTGCAGGAACGGCAGGAAAATGAAACGCTCCATGCTGAAATAAAGTGTTTGAAAGAACAGCTTGCCGACAGGATAATTACCATTCAAAACTCCGGATCGATTGCTGAGGCCTCATTACAGCTCAACGGCATTTTTGACATGGCGCAGAGGGCGGCTGAACAGTACCTTGAAAATATTCGCCTGCTGAGCGGAAAGCAGGAAGAAATCTGTGAACAGATGGAAGCAAAAACTGCGGAAAAATGCAGTGCATCGGAAATGGACACAAAGAAGCGGTGCGAAGCAACGACGAGAAAAGCTGATGAAGAATCCTCTACCTGCTGGAATAAAGTTTCTAAGGATTTAGACGAATTTTATCAGTTGCGGGGAGAATACCGTGAAATGATTTCGGACAAGTCGCCGGGACGGGATAAAAATGACGCATAAGTTGCTGCCACAGCCTTCCGTTGAGGAATTAGAGGCCGAACTGAAACGGGAACGGTATAAGCGCAGGTATCACAGCGTATTCCGTAGCACGGTCTACACGCTGATTACCGTGGCTGCAATCGCTGTTTTGGTAGCTACCCTGTGGATGCCGGTGCTGCAAATCTACGGTAGCTCTATGTCACCCACCTTGCAGGACGGAGAAATCATTTTCACTGTCAAGACATCGGATTTCAAACCGGGAGATATCGCCGCATTTTACTATAATAATAAGATTTTAGTAAAACGTATTATCTGCGGCCCGGGGGACTGGATCAATATTGATGAGGACGGCACGGTATATGTCAATGACATCCGGCTGGAGGAGCCGTACCTCACAGAAAAGGCATTGGGCGAGTGCAATATTGAACTGCCCTACCAAGTCCCGGATGGCAGGTATTTTGTCATGGGGGATCACCGAAGTACGTCGGTAGATTCCCGAAGCACTGCTGTGGGGTGTGTAGCAGGGGAGCAAATTGTAGGAAAAATAATCTTCCGTATCTGGCCACTTGATCGGATGGAAACTATAAATTGAGAAGGGAGGTATGCAAAATGCAGGAAAAAACACAGCAGGAAGCGGCGGATTATCTTGCCCAAAATCACCGCCGCCGTACATGGAAGAAAATTATCAGCATATTAGCTTGCATTGTAGTTTTTTGTACCACCTACGCGCTGATCCTTCCGGCAATTACTTTGGAAAATCATACCACCTATTGTGGTCTTGAGGAGCATCAGCATGGCTTAGAGTGCTATGAAAGAACGCTGATTTGTGGGCAGGAAGAGACCGATGTTACTGTTCATGCCCATACGGACGGGTGCTACGCCTCCGAAGACGTGCTGAAATGTGCCTTGAAGGAAGGTGAAGAGATTCCCGGTCATACACATACAGATAAATGCTATGAATCGGTCCTGACATGCAGGCAAGAGGAACATACCCATAAACTGAGTTGCTATTCCGATCCGGAAGCGGATCTGGAATCCCCGGAAGACTGGTCGCGCAGCGTATCCTGCGTGAAACTGACCGGTAACTGGCGCAGCGACCTGATCGCTGTGGCCGAGAGCCAGCTGGGCTATACCGAAAGCAGCCGAAACTATAGGGTGGATGAGGACGGTGAGACAAAGAAGGGGTATACCCGCTATGGCGAATGGTACGGAGACCCTTACGGCGATTGGGACGCCATGTTCGTTTCTTTTTGCTTGGATTATGCAGGAGTGAAAGACTTTCCTTTGGAGGCTTCTTGCCCCTGCTGGACGGAGATTCTGCAAAAAGAAGAATATGGCCTCTACAGAACGAAGGAGGCTTACACACCCAAAGAGGGAGATTTGATTTTCCTTGATACAGACGGGAACTCTATTGCCGACCACGTTGGTTTGGTAATGAAGCTTTTAGATGCAACGGAAACGGAGCCGGCAAGGCTGCGCACCATTGAGGGAAATTCGGACAACTGTGTACAGTATGCAGACTATAACCGGGACGACGCCAGAATTCTTGGCTATGGCGAATTATTGGAAGAACCGCGGGTGGAATACCGCTGGAGTCAAGGCGGGATGGAGGTTCTGCTGTCTGTGCCCCAGGACGAGGAACTGCCGGAGGACGCCGAATTGGTGGTGGAGCGGCTTACGCCTGAGAACGATGGGAGCGGCTACGGAGAAAAATATGCGGCGTTCCAGGAGGAGTTTGCCGTAAAGGAAGCGACGGCGATCTCCTATTTCGATCTATTCCAGGTCTCTTTGCAGGCGGAGGGAAAGAAAGTCCTACCCCAGAAGGAGGCCACTCTTGAGATCCGGCTTCTGGAGGATGAATACCCGGTGAGGCCCCATATGGAATTTTACCATTATTCAGAAAACGGCACAGCGGCACCTGCTTCGAATTTGCACGAGGAGGCCGGGAGCCTGACCGGCAGCTTTGCCACGAAACTGTCCGGAGAATATGCCGTGGTGGGGGCGGCAGACGTTTCCGCAGACGCCCCGCCGGTGAGAGCCCAGGACACCCGGGAGGCCTCCACAATCACGCCCCATAAGACCATCGATGCTTTCCGAGACGGCGTCGATAATCCTGATACGACTTTGGATAATACCGCCACAGATAAAACCGATCTGTACCGGCTCTATCTGGATGCAGAGCTGAGCGGCCAGATAGAACCCATTGATCTGCTGATCGTGGCAGACCAGTCCGGCAGTATGCACATGGACTATGATTCTAATGATACTACCGAACAATATAAGGATATGCAGGATGAAGCGGGAAATGCCATCTTCCGGGATCAGGCGGTCCGGCTGGTGCTGAATGGTACCGATAATATTGAAGATCGGGCGGTCTATGAAGCGAACAAAAAAAAAGGTCTGATCTACCAGTTCCTTGCTGCAAACGATGAAAATAATGTGGCGGTTGTGGGCTTCCAAGGAATTGGACAATATGGCTATTACGCAGACTACGACAGAGACAACAATTCCGATGCAGAAACCATTTTGGAATGGACAAGCGACCCGCAGCGCGCGGACATAGAAGGACAGCGAGAGAACGCGACGAACTACTGCGCGGGTTTCCTTCAAGCGGATAGAATGCTGGATGATCCGGCGGTAGCGAACAACGGCCATAAGAAGGTTATTCTGTTTTTGTCCGACGGTATTCCTACATGCCACATTGCGTCAAAATGGGGTGGATATTATAGAGGCGGTACAGGCAATTCAACGAATACGGCCACAGCTAATACCACCGATCAATATTTTAACGAGCTTAGGACAAATCATCCCGACGTCATCATTGATACGGTCAGTATACGCGCTGGTGATGCTTTAACTCGCTTACAGAGCATGGCAGATGCCGGTGGCGGATACTGCTACAGCGTCAACAAGACGGAGGACTTGAAAACCGCCCTGAAGAAGCTGATGTTCGGCACCCTCTATTCCAACCTCGCCATCGAGGATACGCTGAGTTTGGATGTCGACCTTTATGATGGTCAGCCGGATTTCAAGGTCACTTTGAAAGAAGCTGATGGGACGGTAAAGGTGCTTTATGAAAACAAAGCCATCACATC
>OLWF01000868.1_pt1 | contig 11281 bp, 9 predicted proteins | sample 1644131 | NCBI WGS metagenome assembly OLWF01 (sample SAMEA103958163, study PRJEB25191) | human gut metagenome
CAATCGTACTCGGAGTTATGATTCTTCCGACAATTATCGGTGTGTCAGAGTCGGCAATCAAGGCAGTTCCCGAAAGCTACTACGAAGGTGCTCTGGCACTTGGAGCTACAAAGGAAAGAAGTGTGTTCAAGACTATTCTTCCGGCATCAAAATCAGGCGTTCTTGCAGGAGTTGTTCTCGGCATAGGCAGAGCGTTGGGCGAAACAATGGCAGTTGTACTCATTGCAGGCAATCAGGTTCAGATTCCGCACAGCGTTACGGACGGACTTCGTACCCTGACCGCAAACATTGTTCTTGAAATGGGTTATTCAACAGGCTTGCACCGTCAGGCACTTATTGCAACGGGTGTTGTTCTGTTCGTATTTGTTCTGCTCATCACACTTTCAATGCAGGCTATAAAGAGTAGGAGTGAAAAGCGTGGCTAACAGCGATAACATAAAAAACGATGCCGCTTTGGTTGATGTGTCACAGATTAAGGCAATCAACAAAGTATCGTTTAAACAGAGAATGAAAGCCTACAAAAGAAAGCCCCTTTCACTTGTACTGCTCATTCTTGTAGGTCTTGCGGCGGCACTTTCAGCGGCGGCTCTCATATTTATCATTGTCTATGTTCTCGTGCGGGGTGTTCCGAATCTTACCCCTGAGCTGTTCTCGCTTGAGTACAACAGCGACAATGTATCGTGTATGCCGTCAATTATCAACACAATTGTTCTTACGCTTGTAACCCTTATAATTTCCGTACCGTTCGGTGTGGGAGCGGCAATCTATCTTGCCGAGTATGCAAAGCGTGGCAACAAGCTTGTTAAGGTAATCAGAACAATGGCAGAAACCCTTGCCGGTATTCCTTCAATTGTTTACGGTCTTTTCGGTATGCTTTTCTTTGTGTATGCCCTTAACTGGGGTTATTCACTTCTTGCCGGTGCATTTACGCTTGCAATTATGGTACTTCCCACAATTATGCGTACAACCGAGGAGGCACTTCTCACAGTTCCCGATTCATACCGTGAGGGCAGTTACGGACTCGGTTCGGGCAAGCTCAGAACAATTATGAGAATTATTCTTCCGAGTGCGATGCCCGGTATTCTTGCCGGAATCATTCTTGCTGTTGGCAGAATAGTTGGCGAAACAGCCGCACTTATTTATACTTACGGTTCGGCAACAGGCTATGCGGCAGGCCCTCTCAATTCGGGACGGTCACTTGCCGTTCATATGTATGTACTTACCAACGAAGGACTTCATACAGATCAGGCATGGGGTACCGCAGTTGTACTTCTTGTACTTGTTTTTGCAATCAATACACTCTCGGCATTTGTTGCAAAGAAACTCGGAAACAACAAGAAGTAACAGGAAAGGATAATTATTTTACAATGGATAAATTTACCATAGAAAACATGAATCTTTACTACGGAAAATTTCATGCGTTAAAGGATGTAAATATCCGTATGAAGAAAAACAGAATCACAGCCTTCATCGGTCCGTCAGGCTGCGGTAAGTCAACTCTTTTAAAGTCGCTCAACCGAATGTACGACCTTGTTGAGGGTTGTAAGATAACAGGCGACATTCGCCTTGACAACGAGGATATTTACGGAGATATGGATGTAAATATCCTTCGCAAAAGGGTTGGTATGGTGTTCCAGAAAGCCAATCCGTTCCCGATGAGCGTCTACGATAACATCGCTTTCGGTCCTCGCACACACGGAATCAAAAGCAAGAAAGAACTTGACCGGATTGTTGAAGAATCCTTGCGTGACGCCGCAATCTGGGATGAGCTTAAAGACAGGCTCAAAAAGAGCGCTCTCGGTCTTTCGGGCGGTCAGCAACAAAGACTTTGTATTGCAAGAGCACTTGCCGTAAAACCCGAAGTTCTGCTTATGGACGAGGCAACCTCTGCACTTGATCCTATTTCAACGGGTAAAATTGAGGAGCTTTGCCTTAAACTGAAAAACGATTATACAATCGTTATGGTAACACATAATATGCAGCAGGCTTTGCGTATTTCAGATGAAACAGCGTTCTTTTTACTCGGTGAAATGGTTGAATGTAATTCAACCGACGCAATTTTCTCAAATCCGCAGGATAAGCGTACCGAAGAATACATTACGGGAAGGTTTGGCTAATGAGAGAATATTTTGATAAAGAGCTTACACAGCTTAACGACAGCCTTATTGAAATGGGCGGTCTTGTTGAACAGGCAATCAAAAACACAATGAAGATGATTGTTGACGGCGAAGATTTGCTTGATATCGCAAGAGAACACGAAAATCGTATTAACGAGGCGGAAAAATCCATCCAAAGCAGATGTCTGCACCTTCTTCTTCATCAGGCACCGGTTGCACACGACCTCAGATATGTTTCCGCCGCACTCAAAATGATTACCGACCTTGAGAGAATCGGCGATCAGGCAGTTGATATTGCTGAAATGTCTGTTTACATCAAGGACAAAAAGCAGGTGTTCAATCTTACTCACATTTTGGAAATGGCAGACAATGCCTCAAAAATGGTAACGGAGGCTATTGACGCTTTTGTTAAGAGCGATATTGAGGTTGCCAAAAAGGTAGCCCGTCAGGATGATATCGTTGACGAACTTTTTAACCGTTCAAAGAATGAAACGGTTGAACTCATTCATAAGAATAAGGAACTCGGCTCAGAGGCTCTCGATATCGTTATGATTGCAAAGTATCTTGAAAGAATTGCAGACCATGCGGTTAATGTTGCAGAGTGGGTTGCTTTTTCAATTACAGGTAGCTGCGATTTGCCCGACTGATATATTTTGCTTAACAAACGGGAGCATAGCTGTATGCTCCTGATTTTTGTTTTATTAAACTTTACATTTTTGCAAAAAAAGTCTATAATTATGGCGGATGTTCCGATTTTAATTTAAGTGCAAACGCCCCTTTGCGGTGCATTTAAATACACATTTGTTGAGGGAGAGTATTAGATGTTAATTTACATTGTTGAAGATGATACCGATATCAGAGAGCTTGAATCTTATGCCATGAAAAGCAGCGGATATGAGGTTCAGAGCTTTGGCGAAAGCAAGAGCTTTTTTAAGGCTTGTACAGCCGAAATTCCTCAGCTTGTAATTCTTGATGTTATGTTACCCGATTTTGACGGACTTTCCGTGCTTGAAAAAATGCGCAGGGATGCCGTGACAAAAAATGTTCCCGTTATCCTTGTTACTGCAAAGGGAAGTGAAATGGATAAGGTCAAAGGCCTTGACATGGGTGCCGATGACTATATTACAAAACCTTTTTCAGTCCTTGAGCTTATTTCAAGAGTCCGTGCAATCCTCCGCAGATGTTCTGTTGATGACAGACAGGATGTAATAAAGCTCGGTCAGATTGTTTTTGACGATTCCAAGCACATTGTAACAAGCTGCGGTGAGGAATGTAACCTCACCTTCAAAGAATACGAACTTTTAAAGTATCTTCTCAAAAATAAAGGTATGGCGCTTACCCGTGAAAATATCATTCTCAATGTGTGGGGATATGATTTTGAGGGCGAGAGCAGAACGGTTGATATGCACATTACAACCCTCAGGCAAAAACTCGGCAGCTGCGGAAACCTTATCAAAACCGTGAGAAATGTCGGATATAAGGCGGGGGAATAAAGTGAAACTGAGTAAAAAGCTTTTAAAAAACTTTTCGGTTATCGCTGTGGTGTCCATTCTTCTGACGGCTGTTTTTTCAACAGCCACTTTCTGGTTTGTGTTTTCCGATGAACAGGAGGCAGAGGTTCGGCAATATACCGATAAAATCATCAGCGTTTATAATTCCGACAGCGAAATCGACCTTTCAAAATATTACGGAATAGGCGATTTTCGTGTCACTCTCATAAAAAGTGACGGTTCGGTTGTATCCGACAGCGTTGACACAGATGTTAATTCTATGCCGAATCACAGCGACCGCCCCGAATTTGAACAGGCAATCAAGGACGGCAACGGTTCAAGCCACAGAATGTCGGAAACTTTGAATAAAATAACATACTACTATGCAGAAAAAACCGCAGACGGTTCTGTAATCCGTGTTGCAAAGACAATTGACAGCATTTACGGAATTTTTCTTTTTGTTATTCCGTCAATTCTTATAATTATGATAGGTGTATTTGTCGTATGCACAATTCTGGCAAAGCGCTCCACAAAGAAAATCATTGAACCGATTAAGGAAATGGCGGACAACGGCAACGGTTCGCCGTATGATGAGCTTTTGCCGCTCTCACAGAAAATTGCAAGCCAGCAAAGACAAATCAAGCGTCAGATGCGCAGACTGCAGTTTGAAAAGGATAAAATTTCAACGCTTATCGAAAATATGGCGGAGGGCTTTATTCTTATTGATGTTGACAAAAAGGTGCTTATGAGCAATTATTCGGCGTCAAAGCTTCTCGGCGCTGATGATGACGGTGTTATCGATAAGACTTTGATTGCGTTTTCACGCAACGAGGTTCTTAACGATTGCGTTGACAAGGCTCTTTCGGGCGAAAGTAAAAACGGCGACACAACCGTAAAAGGGAGAGCATTGCAGATTATCACCAATCCTGTTTATTCTAACGGCGAAAAAAACGGTGCAATCTGTCTTATTATTGATGTTTCGGCTAAGAAAAAGGCTGAAAAGATGCGTCGTGAATTCACGGCAAATGTAACTCACGAGCTGAAAACTCCGTTGACTTCAATTTCGGGCTATGCAGAAATCATTGCAAGCGGTCTTGTAAAGCCCGATGATATCCCGAATTTTGCAAATAAAATTCACAAGGAATCGGGCAGACTTCTCTCTCTTATAAGCGATATCATGGAGCTTTCACAGCTTGACGAAAAATTCAGCGATGAAGAATTTGCCCCTGTTGACCTTGCAGGGGTGGCATCCGAGGTTGCCGAGGATCTCCGTTCAAATGCCGAAAAGCACGGAATTACAATTACTGTTGATACAAAAACTGCCGTCATAAACGGAAACCGTAATCAGATTTACGAACTTATCTACAATCTTTGTGACAATGCAATCCGTTATAATCGTGAAAACGGTTCGGTAAAAATCATAACAGGCGATGACAATGAACATCCGTTTGTTAAAGTTGCCGACACGGGAATTGGTATCCCCGAAAAGCACCACAAGCGTGTGTTTGAACGCTTTTACCGTGTTGACAAGAGCCGTTCAAAGGAAACAGGCGGCACGGGTCTTGGACTTGCAATTGTCAAGCACATTACCGAAAGACACGGCGGAGAGATTTCTCTTGAAAGCAGTGAACAGGGAACAACATTTACCGCAAGGTTCTGATGTGAATATTTTTACAATCTTTTGCAGAGAAAATAAATTTCAAGCGGTGCTGTGCATACTATATTGTGCAGTGCCGCTTTTTTATTGCTCAAACAATACAATTTCACGAATCTTACATAAAAAATGCCGTGTTTCGACAAATTTCAAAGATAATTACCAAGCTTTCAGACTTTACAAATTCTTTACAATTCATTGACAATCCTATGACTTTAGTTTAATATTATTGATGATAAAGGAGAGTATGTATTTATGGATTTGTTTATGGTTTTACAACTGCTCTGCGGTCTGGCGCTCTTTTTGTTCGGTATGAATTCAATGGGCGACGGTCTTGAGAGCCTTTCCGGTGGTAAGCTTGAAAAAACTTTGGAAAAAATGACTAACAGCACCATTAAAGGATTCATTCTCGGTGCGGCTGTTACTGCGGTGATTCAGTCCTCTTCGGCAACAACCGTTATGGTTGTCGGCTTTGTAAACTCGGGAATTATGAAACTCCGCCAGGCAATCGGTATTATTATGGGTGCCAATGTCGGCACAACAATCACTTCTTGGATTCTCAGCCTTTCGGGTATTGAGGGCGACAGTTTGGTTATGCAGCTTTTAAAGCCGTCGTCTTTCTCTGCCGTGTTTGCCTTTGTAGGAATTATTCTTCTTATGTTCTGCAATTCGGAAAAGAAGAAGCATCTCGGCACAATTTTCCTCGGATTCGGTATTCTTATGGTTGGTATGGATCAGATGAGTGCGGCTGTTGAACCGCTTTCGGATGATCCGACATTCACGGGCTTCCTCACACTCTTTAACAACCCTGTATTCGGTATTCTTGCCGGCGCATTGCTGACCGCAATTATACAAAGCTCAAGCGCCTCTGTCGGTATTTTGCAGGCATTGTCCAAAACAGGCGCAATCAGCTATTCAATGGCAATCCCAATTGTTATGGGACAGAATATAGGCACTTGCGTAACCGCACTTATTTCCTGTATCGGTGCAAAGAAAAACGCAAAGCGTGCCGCATTTGTACATCTTTACTTCAATATTATCGGCACACTCGTAATTTGTGCATTGTTCTACGGTTCTAACCTCTTTATCAACTACGGTTTCCTTAATGATATCGTAGGTCCCGAGAACATTGCGGTTATCCACACAGCATTCAATCTGCTCGCAACTGCAATTCTTCTTCCGTTCAACAAGTATCTTGAAAAGCTTGCCTGCCTTACAATCAAGGACAAGGACGAGGATTCGGATGTTCCGTTCCTTGATGAGCGTTTTCTCAACACTCCCTCTGTTGCAACAGAGCGTGCAAAGTCACTTGCTGAAAAAATGGCTCGTCTTTCTGAGGGTACGCTCCTCGGCGCACTTGAACTTGTTGACCATTATGACGAAAAGGTTGCGGAAACAATTCATGAAAACGAAGATATGATTGATTCCTATGAGGATGTTATTTCAACATACCTTGTAAAGCTCAGTTCCAAACAGCCTTCGGCTGACGACAACAAAACTATTCAGCTCATTCTTCACACAATCGGTGATTTTGAGCGTATCAGCGATCATGCGGTAAGCATTGTAAAGGTTGCTCAGGAAATTCACGAAAAGAACATTTCGTTCTCAAAAGAGGCGAAAGCAGGTCTTGCCGTTATGGTTGACGCACTTCGTGAAATTATCAACAACGCTACTGTTGCTTTTGTTGATAATGACCTTGCACTTGCCTCAAAGGTTGAACCGCTTGAACAGGTTATCGACCGTTTGCGTGACAAGCTTAAAGACGCCCATGTTAAGCGTCTTACTAACGGTATCTGTACAATCGAACTCGGTTTTGTATTCTCTGACCTTATCACAAATATTGAGAGAGTTTCCGACCATTGCTCAAACATTGCAATCGGTGTTATTGAAATCAACCGCAACGGCTACGACGCACACGAATATCTTCACGAACTCAAAAATTCCGATGATATTCAGTACAACGCAGATTACAAGGCTTACAAGCAGAAGTACACACTTCCAAAGGAAGCTCTGTCTGTAAGAGAGGTTTCCGTAGGCGTTCCCGCAAACTAAACAAATCTTTTTATAAAATTAAGGGCTGTCGAAAAACAAAAAGTTTTACGACAGCCCATTTTTTTTCGTGTGAAAGATTTACCTGCGGATTTTTATGCGGTCAGCTTTCGCTTTCGTTAAATACGAAAAAATCCGAGAAGAATTGCAAAGTAGTGGAATACACTTCCCGCAACCGTGAATAAGTGCCATATCGAGTGAAAATATTTTACCTTTTTAATTGCGTAAAATATAATCCCCACCGTGTAGAATACTCCGCCTATTATGAGGAAGATTCCCGAAATTGACGGCATATGTTCCATAAGCGGTTTTATTGCAAAGATTATTACCCAACCCATTCCTATGTAGCAGAATATTGACGGAATCCTTGCTTTTTCAAGGTTGATTGAGTTCATAACTATTCCGAAAATTGCCGATGCCCACACAATTCCGAACAGAATCCAACCTGTCACACCGTTGAGGTAGTAAAGAGTAATCGGTGTGTATGTTCCTGCAATCAGCAGAAAAATCGTGTTGTGATCCATTATTCGGAAAAATGCTTTTACTTTTTCATTTGTGAAAGAATGATACAGAGTTGACATTGTGTAGAGTATGATGAGCGATGCACCGTAAATGCAAGAGCTGACAACACCCCACGCATTTGTGTGGATTGCTGCCGTAACGATAAGCACAACCGTTCCCGCAATCGACAGACCTGCACCGATTCCGTGTGATACAGAGTTGAAAATTTCTTCCCCGAGTGTATATTTTCTGTTGAACTTTGCCAAGATGAACCTCCAAAAAATAATCTGTACTAATATTATAAATCATTCCTGCACATATTCAAGATGATTCGTAATGCAAAATATTCCAACGGACTTTATATTTCGTCAAAAACGGTTTCTGTTATCCAAATTTCGCAGATTTATTGGTTTGTAATTCAAACTTGTTGAATTTTTATAACATATTGACACAAGAATATTTTGTGTAGTATAATTTGCGTAATTTATTTGGCTATAGGAGGAGCGCTTATGCTCAGAATAGAACATTTAACTAAAAAATACGGTGACAAAAAGGCTGTTGACAATTTGTCACTTCATATTCAAAAAGGCGAGATTTACGGCTTTATCGGACACAACGGTGCAGGAAAGACAACAACAATCAAATCCTGCTGTGGAATTCTCAACTTTGACGAGGGCGAAATCTATGTTGACGGTGTGTCGGTAAAAGAAAAACCTCTCGAATGTAAGCGCAAAATTGCTTACATTCCCGACAATCCCGATTTGTATGAGTTTATGACAGGTATTAAGTACCTCAATTTTATTGCCGATATTTTCGGAATCAGCCAGTCTGACCGTCAGGCAAGAATCAGTAAATATGCTGAAATGTTTGAAATTAAAAATGCACTTGCTCAGACAATTGACAGCTATTCTCACGGTATGAAACAAAAACTTGCAATTGTTTCCGCACTCATACATAACCCAAAGCTTATCATTATGGATGAACCTTTTGTAGGTCTTGATCCAAAATCATCCCACCTCCTCAAAACTTTGATGAGAGAGATGTGCGATAACGGCGGTGCGATTTTCTTCTCAACCCATGTGCTTGAAGTTGCCGAAAAGCTTTGCGACAAGGTTGCTATCATCAAAAGCGGAAAACTTATCAAATCGGGTACAATGGATGAGGTCAAGGGCGATGATTCGCTTGAAGATGTATTCCTTGAACTGGAGGAGAAAGATGCTTAAAACCTTAATTAAACTCCAATTTCAAAAGGCATTTGCACGGTACGCCGCAAATTCGTCAAACAAGAAAAAGAACGGCAAAAAAAGTTCGTTTAACTCACCAGCTGTTTATCTTGCTCTTCTCGCTTTTGTCGGTGTTGTATTTGCATTTATGTTCTACAATATGTTCAGCATGATGGCACCTATGCTTGCAACATCGGGATTCAGTTGGTTGTATTTTCTCTATGTTATGGGTGCGTCGTTTGTAATCAGCACAATAGGCTGTATTTTCCTTTCGCTCTCACAGCTTTATGAGGCAAAGGATAATGAACTTTTGCTTTCAATGCCTATTCCGCCTCGCAGTATTCTCTTTTGCAGAATGTTGCCACTGTATGCACAAAATCTTCTCTTTTGTGCACTTGTACAGGTCCCTGCTTTTGCGGCCTATGCAACAAATGCATCTGTTTCGGTTTCGCTTGTAGTAAGTCAGATTGTGATTCTGCTTTTAGTTCCGCTTTTAAGCCTAAGCGTTTCGTGCATTCTCGGCTGGCTGATTGCACTTGTAACATCAAGGACAAGACATAAAAATGTTGTGACAATCGTATTTTCACTTGTTTTCTTTGCACTGTATTTTTACCTTTATTATCAGGCAGAGGACCTTGTAAAAACACTCGCTGCAAATTCAATTGGCATCGGTGCAAATATAATGGACAGTGCATATCCGCTTTATCTCACAGGACTTGGCGCATCGGGCGAATTGTTGCCGCTTTTTGGTGTTGCTGTAGTAATTATTGCATTCTTTGCAATTGTTTATGCGGTGCTTTCTCACAGCTTCATAAAGCTTGCAACAGCGAAAAAGGGTGCGAAGAAAGCCGTGTATAAGGAGAAAACTTTGAAAGTAAGCTCTGCATCAAAGGCGCTTTTACGCAAAGAAAGAATGATGTTCACAGGCAACGCAACCTATATGCTTAACAGCGGACTCAGTGCGTTAATTATGGTAGGCGGAACAATTTATGCGGTGTTCCAGTTCAATATGGTGAATACACTTCCGAGTGAATTTACCGACATTATTTCGGTATATCTTCCGCTGATAATTTCATTCGTTATTGCAGTTGGACCGATTTCTGCGGCATCAATTTCAATGGAGGCAAAGAACCTCTGGCTTATGCAGTCGCTTCCTGTATCACCGTTGCAGGTGCTTACACAAAAGCTGAAACTGCACTTTGTTATAAACGGTGTTGTTTCACTTGTACCCTCGGTTGTTCTCTCAATAATGCTCGGAATGAAACCGGTTAATATTATTATCACAATTCTTATTCCGATAATTTTCTCGTTGCTCTCGGGACTTCTCGGACTTATGTTTGACCTGAAAAAGCCAAAGCTTGACTGGAATACAACCGCTGAGGCAGTAAAACAGAGTGCAAGCGTTATGCTTTCATTATTGCTTTCAGTTCTTGCCGTGTGCGTACCTGTTATTGCGTATTCGGTTCTTCTCGGCTTTGAAATTGTAATCCCAACAGAAATTTTCCTCGCCTGCACAGCATTTTATTTCATCCTCATCAGCCTTCCGGTCTGGTTCTGGATTAAGAATAAAGGTACAAAGGTTTTCGTAAATCTTTAAAACAGAATATCAAAATTAAGAATAAACCTCCGAAAATTTGCAGATAATATTTGCAGAATGTTTCGGAGGTAATTTTTATGAGTAATAATATGGACTTGGGTTATGAGATGTTTTGCTATCAGTGTGAGCAGACTGCGAACGGAAAGGGTTGCACACGGCTCGGTGTTTGCGGAAAAACTCCCGAAATTGCAAATCTTCAGGATTTACTTATCTTTCAGCTGAAGGGCATAAGCTGTTACGGCAAGGCGCTTATTGAAAAAGGTCAGCACATTGACAAGGACATTGTTCGCTTTGTGGAAAACTGCCTTTTTACAACGCTGACGAATGTAAACTTTGATGCCGATGTGCATGTGTCGCTTTTGCGTGAATCTCAGCAAATCAAGGAAAAACTTCGTGAAGTTGTGGGCGAAATCAAAAATCATACTCTGCACGCAACCTACAATCTTCCCGAAACAAAGTCGGAAATGCTCAAAGACGCACCGCTTGCGGGAATTATGTACGAAAAGTCGCTTGACCCCGACATCCGCTCTTTAAGACAGACAATTGTTTACGGTCTCAAAGGCATAAGCGCCTACGGTCATCAGGCTCGTGAACTCGGCTATTTCAGCGATCAGGTTGACGATTTTTACATCACTGCACTTGAGGCGACA
>OLWF01000872.1_pt1 | contig 11253 bp, 9 predicted proteins | sample 1644131 | NCBI WGS metagenome assembly OLWF01 (sample SAMEA103958163, study PRJEB25191) | human gut metagenome
GTCGGTGCCAAGGCGGAAGCACACAGTGTACAGCGCCGTGCTGGCCGCGCCGATGCCCTGCAACATATCCTTGCCTGTCATACCTGAAAACCCTCCTTTTTTAAGTAAATAGCCAACTTTTCCCGCATCCGGGACAGCCGCATCAGCACGGCGCTCTGGCTGATTTCATAGCGCAGAGCAATTTCGCTGACGCTGTCGCCGAACCAGTATCGCCGGACAAAAATCATCCGGTTGTCCACCGTCTGCTTCCATAAAAAGCTGCTCACCAATCGGCTGATCTCGGCGCTTCTCACGTCCGTTTCCTGCCAATGACCGGGAATGCACGCTTCCATCTCCTGCGTCAGCGCGACGACCTCGGCAGACCAATGTGGATCTGACCAACAAGTACATCGTTCTGGACCTTTCCGAGCTGAAAGGCAAGCTGCTCCCCGTAGGGATGATGATTGCGCTGGATTATGTCTGGGACAATATCAAGGCTGACCGGGTCAAGAAAAAGGCCATTATGATTGACGAGATCTGGCAGCTCATTGGTGCGTCTTCCAATAAACTGGCCGCCGAGTTTTGTCTGGAGATCTTCAAGGTCATCCGTGGTTATGGCGGTGCCGCCATAGCAGCGACGCAGGATCTCAGCGATTTCTTCAGTCTGGATGACGGCAAATACGGACGGGCCATCATCAACAACTCCAAGAACAAGATCATCCTGAATCTGGAGCAGGATGAGGCTCAGTACGTCAAAGACGTACTGAAGCTGACCCGCACCGAGGTGCGCTCCATTACCCAGTTTGAGCGTGGCGAGGCTCTGATCCACAGCAACAACAATAAGGTTCCTGTGGTTATCAAAGCCTCCGTGGAGGAAAAAGAAATGATTACCACCGACCGGGCAGAGCTGGAAGCGATTCTACGGAAGCGCCAGAAAGAAGCCACATAATCAACGGGCGTTGTACGCATTTTCCCGTTTATGCGTATAACGCCCAAAATAAGTACAAGGAGGAATATAAATCATGGCTCTTATGGAAGACGAACGCCTGATCCTACGGTGGCTCAGTCAGTACGGGCCTTTGCGTTGGCCGCAAATTCGCGGATTGCTCTACTACAGACCGCAGCGCTCTGTCAACAGGCTTGTGCAGAACATGAAGCATGCCCGCAGGATTGCCGCTATAGAAGATGGTGAATATCTGGCAGTCGATCAATACTGCGAGCCGAAGCAGCGAATGATTACCGCCGTCTGGGTATTGCTCCAGTTTATTGAGCAAATTGCTCCCGAAGCCCACTGGCAAGCAGATGCCCCGGCACAGATTTCCTTCCTGAAGGATAAAACAGCTTACGAAATCGTGGTTCTGTATGAAGACGAGGACCATTTGGTTCGACTTCTTCAGCCTCAAGAGGATACAAAGTACATTCTCGTTGTCCCGAATATGGAATTTGCGAATAAACTGATTCTCCCGGATGCGCCGTGCCTTTTCGCAACAGTCGATCAAACCGAATGTGAGGCTCCCAAAATCACTTTTTATTCCAGTTAGGAGGAAAGCAATATGCCCGAAGAAAATTCCATCTTTATGAAAACCTCCAGCAGAGCACTGGGCATTCTGACCCAGCTCCATAGCGAAACCGCTCAGGCAATGTACGCATACACAGTCGGACGGCAGCAGGGAGCAAACGAAATGGCTCTCAGCAATGCAATCCTTGCGGAAAGGCTGATTGGCTGTTACCGGGTGATTCCCTCTCTGCTGGGTTCTCCCCATGCAAGGAAGAACATCGAGCACATCATGCAGGATGAAATTCCCGTTGAGGTTGGCTTTACCGAGGATGGCTGGTTTTCCCTCCGGATTCCCCGACTGCTTCCCCGAAAGGAGCGTGGCAAAGGCTCCGTCGAATACATCCGGGGCTTTTTGGGGCCTGCCATGCAGCGCTTTTTCAATGAGGGATCTCCCGTCCGCTTTGACGACTGTGTAATCATCTACCGTCACATCTATGACCGGGAGGAACCGGAGCGCAGGCACCGGGATCACGACAACATTGAAACCAATTTCGTAACGGACATTGTAGCCCTGTATGTCATGACAGATGACGCGCCGCTGCGCTGTCGGCATTACTACTGCAGCGCTGCGGGCAGCACGGAACGCACCGAGGTTTATGTCGTACCTGAGCAGGACTTTATGCGTTGGTATGAAGCAGAAAAGAATTTCCCGGACGAGGGGGTGAAGCTCCATGCGCAAACCACTTTTTGGCAAGAAAAAGCTATCCCAAAACAGGGGTAAATTCCCGCAGCGACTTATCTACACGCCCCGAAATGCGAAAAAGCTCTGTGTCCCAAGGAAAATCCCGTCTCCGAATCGATCCGATTTAGCCAAGAGGAGCAGGCATGGGGACGAAAATGCTCCACTTCGAGGTAAGGAAACATGACCACCATAAAGCAGGATTCTCATGTGTACAGATTGCTCACGTTTCTTTCCTATGTTGGGGAGTACCCGCTGTGTTCTTTGCAGCTTTTCGGAAGCAAAGAGGTGTGGCGCAAATTGATCCACAAACATTCCCAACGGCAGGAGTATCGCATCCCCGGCCATGCCGACAAGATTATTTGCCGCCTTCTTCTGATTACAGGCAAAGGCAAAAGCAAATCTGTCCGCTTATCCAAGGGAGGGCAGAATATCCTTGAAATCGTCAATCCCAATGCCGCCCTTTACTATACCCAGAATTACCTTCGCCATAATCATGCCGGTGAGGCCAAACGGTTGGATCGTTTCCATCGGGTGGCCGAATCCGCTGCCCTAATCAATCTGGCCGGATTTGAGACCTGCCCCTATAGGCTGCCCCAGCTTCAAATGGTCACAATCCGCAAGGTCGTTACGGATGCGCCTTCGTTCTATATCAGCAAAGAACTCAAGTATGTGGGCGATGATGATGTCAACAAAACCAGCTTCTCCAGAATAACAGGGGCTCTGTTCTGCCCCGGCGGATGTTACGCCGTGTACAACAGCCGTGACTACCTGATGAACTGGAATGGCAGAGGCGAGGCAAAGGTCAGGCTCCACCTTACGGAGATTGCACGCATGAATGCAGATGTGGATGATGTACAGTCGGCTATTCTTTTGGGTACAGGGTACGAAATCGCTGAAATAACCTTGCGTACCCTATGGAAGACCAAACGGGCTGAAACAGAGTTTACCGTCATCTACGACCATCTCCATTTCATCCCTCTGAATGGATTCGGCGTGCGCCTTCTGAAAATACTGACCACCCCAGACTGGAATGAAACATTGCTGGATCTTCTGTTCGATCCGAATGACAGATCCTATGGTAAAGGCGTTTTCGAGTATGACGCCCGTGAGAACGGCATTTATTTGTTTTCATTTCTGGACAGCGACATCACCCGATTGAATCATTTCATAGATGGGACAAAAGGAATCGAACGGGAAACAGCCGTTATCTGTTTCCCGGAACAAACCGCTTTTGTCCGGAATGTCGTTGGGCCGAAAGTCAGCATTAAGACGGTAATAATGGATATGGTAGAAGATGCCCTCTGCCCGAAAGGCGGTGATGCAGATGAATGAAAAACAGCGCAAGGCCGCAATTATAGTCGCCTCCATCCTCGGATGCGGGGCGCTTTTCTATCTTGGCGGTCTGCTGGGGCAGGTGTTTACCAACTATACTATCTGGATGGAGTCCGGCGGTATGTGGGGGCAAACACAGATTGCTGCCCCAGACTGGAATCCGGCTGTGTGCCTTCTGAATGCCTTCAGTTGGAACGGCGTCAAAGCGATCTTCCTGATCGTGGTCATCGGAGCCGGTATTGTGATCTATGTAAAGGTTCACGAGAAGTTCTCCCAAAACCAGTATGACGACCGGGGCTTCACCAAGAGCAAGGCCGGCACTTACGGTACCGCGGATTGGATGACAGAGAAGGAACTGAAATCCGTTTTGGAACTATCCACACCGGAAAGGGCTACCGGTATGATTCTTGGTGAGCGAAAAGGCCAGCTGGTATGTTTGCCGGAGAACACCCGCCTCAACCGTCACTGCGCCATCTTCGGCGCATCCGGCACCATGAAGTCCAGAGCCGTCATTCGCAATGCACTCTTTTCCATCATACGCCGAGGCGAGTCCGCTCTGATTGCGGATCCGAAATCAGAGATGTACAGCGATACTTCCGAGCTATTCCGAAAAAACGGGTATGAGGTCAAGGTGCTGAACTTGGTTGACCCCCTGCACGGTGACTCATGGAACTGCATGTCCGACCTGAACGGAAACACCATGATGGCTCAGGTCCTCACAAACGTCATTATCGGCAACACAAGCAACGGCAAAAGCGATCATTTCTGGGATAACGGCGAGGCGAACCTGCTGAAAGCGCTGGTTCTCTACACCGATTTGGACAAGACGCTCCCGCCGGAGCGGAAGAATCTGGCCTATGTCTACCAGCTGCTGACCCACAATTCCGAGAAAACGCTGACCATCATGTTCGAGAAACTGCCGCCGGATCATCCGGCCCGGGCGCCTTTCAATCTGTTTTCCCAGTCCAGTGATACGGTCAAATCCGGCATCATTCTCGGTCTGGGTACCAGATTGCAGGTACTCCAGAACGAAGCTGTGAAGCAGCTTGTCTCTTTCTCCGACATTGACCTTACCGCACCGGGCAGTCACAAATGCGCCTACTACATCATTCTCAGCGATCAGGAAACATCCATGGCATTCCTTTCCTCGCTTTTCTTTTCATTCCTGTTTATCAAGCTAACCCGCTTTGCAGACCTTTCCCCCGGCGGACGGTGTCCTGTACCCGTGAATCTGATTCTGGACGAGTTCAACAACATCGGCCGGATCGGCGGCGCACCGGACGGCTCAGATTTCTGCCGTTCCCTGAGCGTCATCCGCTCCCGGGATATTCGGGTCATGCTCGCCGTTCAGAGCCTTGGTCAGCTTCAGAACCGGTATCCCAACAACCTTTGGTCCGAAATCATCGGCAACTGCGACATCCAGCTTATGCTCGGCTGTACGGATGACGTCACTGCGGATTACATATCTGACCGCAGCGGCGAAATGTGCATCGTTGTGGATTCTACCATGACCGTGAAGAAAACCGTTGCCGTCACGCAGGTGATTCCCCAGTACCGGGAAACACAGGGTCAGGGGAAGCGCAAGCTTCTCACCCCGGATGAAGTTCTTCGGCTTCCGCATGAACAAATGCTGGTCATTATCCGCGGTCAGAATCTACTGCTGCTGAACAAGTTTGACTATACCCGCCATCCCATGTCCAAGGAAATGGTCCGGGCTTCCATCATGGATTACTGCCCGAGAACCAGTTATGCGCCCACACCCCAGACCGGTTCTGAAAATGAGCCGGACAAAAAGCCACAACGGGAGTCACGCGGCAGGAAACTCAGTCGCTCTGATACGCCACCCGTCGAGTTTTAATTTATCAAAAGGAGGAAAACCTATGTCCACAACCGAAAACAGCCTACCGCCCGACGATATGCCCGTAACCCCAAACAGTGAACCGTCCCAGACCGATTCTGTCCTGAAAGTTCCGCCCCGGCATCAAGCATCCACCGGCGAGATCGCCGGAAATCCCGAAGGCAGCAACGAAGCTCCTCATTCCACCATATCTCCCCGGCAGGCAAGGCAACGGCTCAATGTTCCCATGCCCAATATGGAAGTTTTGGCGATTGATGACGCGCTCGGCATCCAAACTGAGATCGATAAGGCCAGAGATAAGTTTCTGGATCTGGTCGAGTCTCTGAAAACCGGCCGCTACCTTACCGATAAGATTCAGGGCGTTGAAAAGCACTCTGGCTTGGGGGAACCCCGCGCCGTGATTTTCCACGGCGATTATAAGGTCATCATTATGGCTTCCATGATCGTCGATCTGCCCAAGGATTTACGGGGACAGGATCCCTATGAAGTCTACCATTACCTGCTTACCAAGCGACTCGGATCTGAAATCGATTATGTTGTCAAAGGCATTGACCGCAATACCGGTCTGGCAGTCGGCAGCCGGAAGGATGCTATGGCCACGAAGCGCCGGCATTACTACCTGAATCAGACCCGTGACGGCACATACCGGATCTACGAAGGACTCTGCTGCGAAGCGAGAGTCATGTCCGTCATTCCATATGGCATTTTCGTGGATCTGTTTGGTATCGACGTTTACATTCCCTTGCGGGAGCTGAGCTATGTACGGCTTACCGATGCCATGGGCTACTATGAACCCGGCGACCGGGTACTGGTGAAAGTCACCCAACTCAATCGGGATGACCCGGATGACATCCGTGTAGCTGCTTCCGTAAAACAAGTTGCTGCCAATCCTGTGGATAAAGCTCTCGAAAAAATCGAGGTGAACAGCAACTATGCCGGTACCGTTACGCTGACGGACAGCACCGGTATCTTCGTGCGTCTGGATATGGGTGCTGAATGCAGATGTAGGTTCCCATATCGCGCAAGGCCGCCCAAGGGCGCCCGCGTAGTCGTGAAAATCGCAGGTGTCGATATGGAGCAGAAGACTGTTTGGGGAAATATCACCTATGTCACCATTCCCAAATAACTCTGAAAGAAGGTATCCTTATGACCCAATGCGAACTGCCGAAAGAGGAATTGGTTCGCCGAAAGGAGCTGTCTGATAATACCCGGAAAATGATTTACAGCTTGCTGGATGTTGCTGCCGAGGATGAAACCTCGCTCATGACGACCTACCGTGACTTTTACCTCCAGATCAGCTTCTCGGAGCTGCATCCGCTGATGGTTTTTTACCTCGCACGGCCTCTGGACGGAGAGAAAGCCATGCTGGCAGATCGTTCCAACGAGATGAATCTGCGCAGCGTTCTGGGCAGTCATTCCGTCAACGAAAACTTCAGCTGCTATAACTATCGTGCGACGCACTGGCTTGATGCTCAGATGACCAAAACCAGATTTTTTGAAATTCTTGACCGGTGTGTTGATGAAGCTGTACGCGGGTATTATCAGCTCGCACACTGAGCACTGCAATTCCCTGCAATTTTGATTAGATCATGCAAGCAGGAGGAAATGTACATGTAAAAAAGCGATTGCTGCTCTATCCGCTGCCGTAATACTGGTTTTGGCCGTCTGCCGGTATCCCAGACTGATTCCGAAACGACCGCAGGCGCCTCAGCCTTCCGTGAAGAGGGTCCTGAATTCCCGCAGATAAAGCCCGTACACCAGACTGATTCTGACAGAACGCTCAGCGGAAAAGCCGGCCCGCCAAGCCAAGGCAGTCACTCAGGCAGTGACACCAATTCCACATTTGAAGTCAATGCCTCAGTTCTTTGGACTGGGGCCTTTTTCTACCCCAACTTGAGAAAGGATGACAACCACATGAAAACACCTTGTCAGCGGCTGCTTTCGTTGCTGCTGGTATTTGTGCTGGTGCTAAGCCTCATCCCGTCGGTTTATGCAGCCGACAATGATGAAAGTACCCCCACAGAACCGGAAGCCACGGAAACAACTGCATCCACCGAATCCCCCACGACCACACCCCCTCAGTCAGATCCTTCTGAAGAAACAGAAGGCAGCTCCGCAGGCGCACCTGATTCCCAGCCTGACAATGAATACGGGATTGCGACAACCGCCAGCACATCTGCAGGCGTCCTGCTGTTTGACTATGCCGACCACGGCAACTACACAACGGTGCTGAACAGTCAGGTCTCGGTTACTTATAAGCCCAACGGAACCGGTTCCGCGAAAACGGCATATATCAAAAATCTGGGCTGGCATTTCGCCCGGTACAATAACGTTGCCTATGCAGACGATCCGCTGTACTGTATTGAGCCTTACAAAAACTACGCCGCAAGCACATCCGGCAACTCTGTCGACCGGGATGTCACGCTTACCGGCAGCGGCAGTACTGCCGGTGCAACCGCATGGTATTCCCTGCCGGAAGCAAGGCGAAAGGCCATTGGTCTGATTCTGCTTTACAGCGACGAAATGTGGGATCATTCCATCAGCGTCACCACGACATACAAAGACAACAACCCCAATGTCCCGCTCAGAATCGCAACGCAATTCCTCATTTACGAAATTGTGTGCGGTCTCCGGGATCCGGAAACATTCGTTCTGAATTCTGCCAACGAAAGCGGAACTGCAGGCAACATTTTCTACAACGCCGGTGCTGCCTCCGTATCTTATTTCGCTCCGAACTACAACACTCTGGTCAGCTACGTTCAGGCTGCCCTGAAGATTCCGAGCTTCACCTCCAGCTCCAGCAGCTCCGCACCCACCATTACGCTGACCGGAGACGAAACCAGTGTCTACGACTCCAATGGAGTTCTGTCCGGGTTCAGCTTCACGAACGGCAATGGCGCAGAGTTCCGCAAATCCGGCAACACGCTTTATATCTCCCAGACTGGCACCATCTCCGAGTCTACCGTCTTCAAAACGACGAAGACAATTCCTTCTGCTGAAAACTCGTCCTATTCTCTTTGGTACATGTCCGGCTCCTCTTACCAGACAACGATCAACCTGTACCGTCCTGAGTCCGGCACGCTGAATGCCTATTTCAAATTAAAAGGGCAGGCGATCGGCAATCTGAGCCTGACGAAAACCACGGAAGATGGTAAGAACTTATCCGGATGGAAGTTTGGGTTCTATTCCAACTCCGCCTGCACCAGCCTCGTTTCCGGCCCTCACACGACAGATTCCAGCGGCAGGATCTCCGTTACCGGTCTTACCGCAGGCACCTATTACGTCAAAGAATTGGGGCATACCAATTCCGGTATTGAGGGCCTGTACGTATGCTCCAGCACAAATCCTCAGAAGGTTACGATTATCAACGGCAGCACGGCATCTGTCAGCTTCGTGAACAAGCTCAATACCGGCAGGCTGGCTTTGACAAAGAAAACGGATGACGGGTCGAATCTTTCCGGCTGGCGATTTGGCATTTATTCCGATTCCGGCTGCACGACTCTGGTTTCCGGCCCTCATACAACGGATGCCAACGGCAGCATTTCGGTCGACGGCATCACCCCGGGTACCTACTATGTGAAAGAAATCGGCCACACGGATTCCTCTGTAAACGAGAAGTATGTGTGTTCCGGCACCAATCCGCAGAAAGTAACCATCGCCGGGGGTGCAGCAGCCTCTGTTACCTTCATCAATAAGATCAAAACCGGAAACTTCAGTCTGACCAAAACGACCAGCGACGGGCTGAATCTGGCAGGCTGGGAATTTGGAATCTACTCCGATTCCGGTTGCACCACATTGGTGTCCGGCCCCCATACAACGGATTCCAAGGGTGCCATCTCCGTTACCGGTCTGGAAATCGGCACCTACTATGTCAAGGAGCTTGGACACCGTGACGATGATATTGAGGCAATGTACAGCTGTGCAAGCGACAACCCCCAAAAGGTGACGATTACCTACGGTACCACCGCCTCTGTCAGCTTCCATAACTCTCTGGAACCCGGTTCCGTCAGACTGATCAAGCAGACCAATACAGGAAAGAACCTCTCCGGCTGGCAGATTGGGATCTATACGGATGTCGCCTGCACGCAACCAATCGAAGGTTCCCCCTTTACAACAGGCAAAGACGGCACCATTGTGATAGATGGCTTGTCTCCCCAGAAGCTGTATGCAAAGGAAATTGCGGTGGATGATCCCTACTGGGTCTGTGATTCTTCTGTCAAGGCCATCACCGTCAAAGCGAATGCGACGGTATCTGTGACCTTCAGCAATACCCACAATGGCGATCTTCGCGTAAAAAAGAATGCCGTTGACGGAAGCCCCGAAGGATGGAATTTCCAGATTTTGGATGCAGACCGGGAGCTGGTAGAAACCATTACAACCGGTGAGGACGGCTATGCAGCATCCAGTAAGCTCGAACCCGGCACGTATTACGTCGTTGAGATTCACGACAGAGATGAAACATACTGGACTTACGATGCTGTTGTCGAAAAGCAGGTTACGATTACTGCCGGTACACAGTCCGAAGTCGAATACACCAACGAACAATTTGGCATTCTGGTTTTCTGTAAGACGACGAACACTGGCAATCAGCTCGGCGGCTGGACGTTCCGCGTTCAGGATTCGGACGGGAATGTCGTGGGCGACTATACCACCGACGAAACGGGGTATGCCAGCACCGGCAAACTCAAGCCCGGCAGCTATACCGTTCTGGAGCTTTCCAACGGTGACGACTACTGGAACTGCGAGCTGGGATACCACTCCGTCACGATCATTGCAGGCAAGGCCACAGAAGATGCATGGCATAACCGTGAGCAGGGATTGGGCTGGTTCCATAAGTCTACCAACACCGGCGAGTCCCTTGAAGGCTGGGAGATCACCATTTACTCCGATAAAGAATGTACCCAAAAGGTGACTACCGTTACCACAAATGCCGACGGCAAGGTCGGTATATATCTTGACCCCGGCATCTATTATGCCAGAGAATCCGGAGACACCGAAGGCCGCTTTGAAAATGAGTACTGGCTTGTGGATGAGTCCATTAAAGAGTTTGAAATTCTGCCCCACAAAGATGTGGATATCACCTTTGTCAACACCCAGTACGGCAAAATCAAAGTCATAAAGTCCATGCCCTCCAGCGGCTCTCTTGAGGGATGGACCTTCATCGTCAGAGACATCAACGGTGACGAAATAAAAGGCTCGCCCTTCATCACAGACGCATCCGGTCTCATTGTCAGTGAGAACCTCTATCCTGGTACTTATGCCGTTGAAGAGGTAATCCCCGATGACAGTCCTTACATCTGCGTTTCGGAAAATCCCCAATCCGTCACTGTCGTCCAAGGGAGGACTGCTGAGGTACGCTTCACAAATTCTCTCCGCTCCGGCAAGATTGCAATTCGGAAGGTCGATACCACAGGTGAGCCTCTGGCTGGCGCTGAGTTCCTGCTGGAATGGTCCGTGGACGGTACCTCTTGGCTACCCGTTGTTTATTCCAACTCCGGTTATGCGAAAGAAGGCACCTGCTCCAGCGAGGGCCTCACAGATGGCCGCCTCATCTCGGATAAAACCGGTCTGGTAGAATTCGCCGGTCTGCATCCGGAACGCCTTTACCGTCTGACCGAAACTGCCGCACCCGATGGTTTCCAGCTGCTTGCGGATACCGCCTATGAAGGCGGGCTGCCCGACGATAAGGAGTACACCGTTGATTTGACCGTCGTAAATGTACGTACCTATGAGCTTCCCGAAACCGGCTCCAAGTCTCTGGTACTCATGCCCATCGCATTGATTCTGGCCTGCAGCCTGTGCGGTGCGATTCTGTTCGTAACCAAGCGTAAGAAGCAGTAACGG
>OLWF01000876.1_pt1 | contig 11179 bp, 6 predicted proteins | sample 1644131 | NCBI WGS metagenome assembly OLWF01 (sample SAMEA103958163, study PRJEB25191) | human gut metagenome
CCGGACGCAGTATCCATCAAAAAAATACGCGGACTGGTACAGATGCTTGGTGCAATCCCGATCCCAACTGCATCGGCTCCGGCGATGAACAATTTTATGCAGGCAATTCGGCAGCGGGCTGAAGCAGGATATTGTGTCGGGATTTTTCCAGAAGCGCATATCTGGCCATACTGTAATTTTATTCGCCCATATAAAGCAACTTCCTTTCGCTATCCGGCAATGTGGCAGAAACCTGTCGTATCCGTCTGTATCACATATCAAAAACACAAAGGGCTGCTCAAATGGGTAAAACATCCGCGGCGTACTATTTATGTCAGCGAACCGTTTTTTGCGGATGCATCCATGTCTCTCAAAGATGCCCAAAAATATCTTCACGAAAGAGCATATGAATTCATGTGCGAAACAACGGCGCAGTATTCCGACTATGCGTATATCGAATATGTTCCGAGATCTGAAGAAAAATAAAAAATGAGAATTGACACAATCCCTTATATTATTCTGAGATCAGTCCCAGGTCTATTTTCCAGCGAATCACTCGGATGCAGTGCTGCAATATATCTTCTTCACGAATCATACCTTGCCGTACGGCATTGCATACTGCTTGGTATTGTCTGGTAAAATCACTAGAGATCAGCATGTCGTTTCCGGCTTTCACAGCGAGCACTGCGGCATCTGCGCCGTCAGTATATTGCGTAATTGCTTCCATGATCAGATCATCTGTCATTACAACAATCTTTGACCCTAGATGCTCACGCAAAATTTGGTGTACAGCAGGCGAGAGGGAAGCCGGTAAAGTGGCATCCATACAATTGATGATATTGTGACTGACAAGTATTGCGCTTGCGCCGGCTTTTGCACCGGTTTCAAAGGAAAGAAAATCACTTGTTTCGAACTGCTCAAGCGGGCGATTATCAATCGCAATTCCCGTGTGTGTATCCGCGTTATTACCGTAACCTGGGAAATGCTTCAAGACACTGCCGATTCCGTCCAGACGCATCTGTAAGACGACTGCAGCCGCGTATTTGCTTGTTTCCTCGGCACCTTGCCCGAGGGAGCGGGCATATATAAAATCCGAAGGATCAGTAGAAATATCGCAAACTGGCCCGAGATTAACATTGATATATAAATCATGGAGAAACGTATTCTTTTCGGCACAATCCGCGACAATTTCATCCAGACCGCCCTTGGCATATAGTTCCTGCGGTGCACGAAATCTGCTTTTGCGAAACGCGCTGTAAGCGCTCGCGCGAACTACCGTTCCGCCTTCTTCATCCACGCCGATGAGAAGCGGTGTCTTTGCATTTTGTTGATAGACGGAAATCGTATCGCGGAGCGAGTCCGGCGTCTCGTCTTTAAAGTCCCGCCCGAACAGGATCAGACCGCCAATATTATATTGTTTTAATAATTCATTGGTCCCGTTTTCCGGACAGCGGATAAAGAACATTTGCGCGATCTGTTGTTCTAAGGTTAGTGATTTTGCATACTCTACTGCCGGATCGTTCCTTGGTGCAGAGGTGGATCTGGACGGTGTCATCAGCTGTATCTGTGCTTTTGTTTCAGACTGTGATTCCGGTGTGCTACAGGAAACACATAGGATCGCCGCCAAGATCCATACGATATTCAAAAATAACTGTTTCTTCATAATGTCCTCTCCTATTTTCCATGGATTCCGGTGCTTTTTGTGTATCTTGTCTCTACCATATTATATTATTTTATGAATGTCAATTGAGATTTCTCGATATTCTAATTTAACGAAACTGTCAAATTTTTTCTTTTGTGGTTATATATATCGTTTACGATTAAGATTATATTGATAATCGTTCATTTTATATAATGTATTATGAAAGAATAAGAATCCAATGGCTATTTCTAGTAAAATAAAAGTACTCTTGAAACGCAAGGGAAAAGAAAACGCAGAATTTGCAAGGCATCTGGGGATTAGCACACAGGTCCTAAGTAATAAATTCTACCAAGATTGTTTCTCTGCTTCGGATCTAATCCGGATCGCCGCGCCCGTTGAACTGCACAGAACGAAAACGGCTCAGCAGGGAATTCATTCTTGAAAATACGTATCATTCAAAAACTGATCGATCCTTGTCTTTGCAAACACCATTAAAATCATAGAAAATCGCAAGATTTATGAAAAGTAGCAGACAATTTTCTGCTATCATTCGGCAAGAAAGGAGGAAGCTGCAATGCCGGGAAGAATCAAAAATGTAATCACTGCAATCGACTATATCGAAAGTCACTTGTACGAAAAACTGGATTTGGAAACAGTTGCAGGAGCTGTACACTATTCAAAATATCACTTGCACCGCATGTTTACGGGGACAGTAGGTTTGACAATCCATGATTATGTACAGCGTCGTAAGTTGACAGAGGCCGCAAAGCTGCTTGTCCTTTCCGATAAACCGATCCTCGAAATCGCATTCATTGCCGGATATGAGAGTCAACAGTCTTTTAGTGATATTTTCAAAGCGATGTATAAAAAATCTCCTAATCAATACAGAGAGAAAGAAGAATTTTATCCGTTACAGTTAAGATATACTTTGAATGAAAAATCTACAAATTTTGAGGAACACAACTGGCGGGAGAAAATTGTCTTTGCGACAAATGAGGATATTCCCAAATGGATAGAACTGGTTTATCTTGTAATTGATGGGTTCCCTCATTTGGACGAGAAACAATACCTTGAACAGTTACAAGAATATATTAAAAATAGGCAGGCATTGATTTTGAAAGACGCTGATACCGCAATCGGGATTATGGCATTTAATGAAATAACAGGAAGTATTGATTTTTTGGGCGTACACCCACAATATCGAAAAAAGGGGATTGCAAAAGCATTTTGTGAAAAGGCGTTGCATGAACTTGTGCATTCTGAGGAAATTTCTGTCACAACTTTTAGAAAGGGAGACAAAGCAGATCCCGGCTATCGAGAAATATTCCAAAAACTTGGTTTTGCCGAAGCAGAATTGTTGGTTGAATTTGGTTATCCGACACAGCGTTTCATACTGCGGAAGGTGGAATCGGAGGAAACATGAGCATGAATCATGCACAGGCAGCAGAAAATCCGTTATCACAACATTTTACGATAAAGTCGTTGCTGAAATTTGCATTACCTACCATCCTAATGATGATATTTATGGGACTATATACGATTGTTGACACGATTTTTGTGGCGCGATTTGTAAACACAAACGCGCTATCCGCATTCAATATCGTTTGCCCTGTGATGAATCTGATTGTAGGTCTTGGTACTATGCTTGCGACGGGAGGAAGCGCAATTGTTGCCCGAAAAATGGGAGCAGGAGAACATACAAGGGCATCGCAAGATTTTACACTGATTATCTGTTCCGGAGCCTTATTAGGAACATTTATCGCCATCTTTGGAACTGTTTTTATTGACAGGATTATTGGGGGACTTGGTGCAAGTGATATTTTATTTCCATATTGCAAAGAATATCTTTTTATCCTGCTGCTGTTTACTCCCGCAAGCATATTACAAGTGCTTTTCCAAAATTTGATAGTAACAGCAGGACATCCCGGAATTGGTATGCTACTTGGTATAAGCGCAGGAATAATCAATATTTTTCTTGATTATATTTTTATGGTACTGTTGCAAATGGGAATAAAAGGGGCAGCATTTGGTACGGGGATCGGATCTATGCTACCCGCAGTGATCGGTATACTCTTTTTTTCCGTAAAGAAAAGCGGCCTTCACTTTCGAAAGCCAGTAATAAATATTTCCATATTAATAGAAAGCTGTACAAACGGTTTTTCGGAAATGGTAAGCCAAGCTGCGGCTGCGGTTACAACGTTCCTTTTTAACCGGATTATGATGAAGCTGCTAGGCGAGAATGGTGTCGCTGCAATCACAATCATTATTTATACACAGTTCTTATTGACAGCTCTTTACATAGGGTTTTCTATGGGAGTAGCACCTGTTATTAGTTATAACTTTGGAAAACAGGATAGGAAGCAACTAAAAAACGTGTTTTCAATTTGTGTACGGTTTATTATTTTTGTATCTATCTTTATTTTTGGGATCGCATTTGTTTTTGGTTCTCCTTTGGTTTGCATTTTTGCAGAAAAAGGAACGTCTGTTTATGAAATTGCGAGAAATGGATTTCTGATTTTCCCGTTTAGCTTTCTGTTTTGCGGATTGAATATTTTCGCTTCGGCTATATTTACGGCATTATCTAACGGGAAGTTATCGGCAATCTTATCGTTTCTACGGACATTTGGATTGATTCCTGTGCTATTACTTACTCTGCCTAATATTTTAGGGGTCACGGGCGTGTGGCTTGCAGTACCAATCGCAGAACTGTTTACCATGATTGTTGCATTGATTTTTCTTCAACAGAACAAAGGTAAATATCATTATGAATAAAAGATTTCTATGTTGCCGGGGAGCCGGAAGCAATAGATGCGGTACTGCGGCACTACACAGGATCGATCAAGCGCATATGAATGACGATCTTCAAGACTATTTCAAGCTATCTTCAAGTTTCGTTTTGATAGGTAGCAAGTAGAAAAGACAGAAAAACAGAGAGCCAACCACTTATGAAAGTGATTAACGCTCTGTTTTTGCTTGCACCCAGTCTGTCAGCGTTAGCGATAAGTTGTTGTGAATCCTTCCTTATCACAGTGAGTATCAATTATCGCAGCACAAACGAAAATTTGATCGTTGAAGCAGCCTGAAATGTATGTAAAACAAAACGGCCGTCTTGCTTAATTGCAGGGCGGCGGTTCTTAAAGGTAACGGAATAATTGTGATGTGTAACGATATAGCCCGAGATTTAAAAAAAGTCTGCGGGCTAAATTTAAATAGAATTATTTGTTTCGCTTGCTATCATTCGTGAAAACGAATGATATTCTTCCAATCGTAAAGCGACCGGAATATGACGTTGCTTTTATTCATTCGGCAGTCGGTCGGCAAACATGATAAGATTGGAGGTCACCTTTTCGTTTTCCGTAAGAGGCTTGAAGATTCCGTTGTTGTATAGAATATCCATTACCATCACTGCGACAGAATTGCTGACAAACCCTGCTGTGCGCCCGCTGACAATCAAGTCTCTCATTTGAGGTGGATAGCTTTTTGCGCTTATTTCAGCAGCCTCGAGAGCAAATCCAGCAAATTCCTTTTTGAATTTTTCGTCAAGTTCCGGAATTCTTGAAAAGAAATCTTCTGCTTTTCCGTTGACGACCATAATGTTAACTTTGTTTTCATCGGTCAGGTATTTACGGTTTCGCAGACGGTTGAATTTATCTGCATTTGCAGGATTGTCCGAAATTGCTCCTGTCATTACTTCATATAAATACTCATAATCGGAGGTTAAATTGTTTTGCCATAGACCTTCTCTTGAACAGAATTTTGTATCCATCGACCATGAATATACCGGATATTTTTCTGAGCAGCGGGTCATATTTCCACACGCACTCAAATCTTCAGGTTTCAATACAGAGACATAATCTGTATCAATCTGTTTTGACGGTAAATGGACAAAAGCAATGAAATCTCCGCCATGCGTTGTTTTGATTGAATATTTTGATAAATCCACGTTTAATGGTATTTGACACTTGTTTGCTACGCCGTAAAAGATTGCAGCGGCTTCAAATAATTCTCTGTTTCCGCTTGGAATATACACATTAGGGTAGTCGGAAACCGCATTGCGAATAGAATCGGCATAAGTCCCTGCAATTTTTTCTGCGATTTCATGCTGCTTTTTCAGCGTGTTTTCTCTTTCTTCAAGTGAATATGTTTCCGGTTCAAATACCACATATGTTGTATACCGATTTTTAGCTTGCCTTATTAAAAAGCCGTTGTCCTCCAAAAATCTTATTTTGTCCTCAATGAAAACGAGAGTAACACCCAGCTCCTCAGCAATTTCCTCTCTTGTTTTAGGCTCAAAATAAACACTATAAACAATATTTAAGTTTAAGTTGTCACCTAAGTAAAATTCAGGACCACCATTTGTTCCGGGATTGCCACTGTGTCCGAAGCCGGTTGCTTTCATTGGTTTTAATCCGAGTTTTCCGATTTTTCTTTCCATTGTAAAACCTTCTTTCAATTCATTTCGCGCCTTATTCAGATGCCATTTTACCGTTCCGACCGGTATTTGCATCGTGGATGAGATGACGGCGATACTTTTATTTTCGTAATAATATGAATAGACAATTTCCCGGCGTACCTTTGTCAAAAAAGATATCTCACGGCGCAAACGAATAAATTCTTCTGTGTCATCAGAAAAGTAATTATCCTGAAACGGGATATCGATCCCATCAATAGAAACGCCCTGGTGCTTTTTTTTGGACGAAACAAATTTGGAATACACATGAGCGCTGATACGCCATATATATCCACCCATGTCATGTATCTCTTCTGCCTTAAGTAGCGAACAATACAACTCACTGATAATATCGGCGCACAGGTCTTCAGCCTCATCGTAACTATACGATTTTGTTACGGCAAAGCCATATACCTTGGGTAAATATTCCGTTATCAGTTCATCCACTTTTTGTTTATTCATGTTTATTACTCCCCGGTACCGTTCGACTATATAGTGGAGAGAAAATTAAAAAGGTTGGCGAGTTAAAAAAATAATTGTATTTATTATAGCATGTTTTTTCTCACTGGCAAACACATCGTCTGATATTGCACGCCGGTAATTATTGTTTTCTTAAAATACGAAACGAAATTTATCCAGAAAGTCCAATTGACACAAGATGATGTTTACGGACGACACAAACCGATTATGTGGTTGCTAATTGGTGTAATCGGTAACGACAAAGCAAATTATGCACAGGCAGTAAACGTCTTGCGGTGTATAGAAATTTATAAGATTACAGCAATATCGCAGGCATTGCAAGGCAACGCTGCTTCCTGTTGGGCGTTGTATAAATACAATGGATCGCAGGCGGACTACTGTTTTCTGCTTGGGACAGATACCGAACTGACCGATTTGAACTTGGCTTGATGGCTGAACGTGGAACAGAAATCGCCTACCACCAAGGTGTCAAAGATGGTGTTTGGATATTGAAAAATTTAGGGTTAGTGGCGTAGTCACTTCTTAGCAGGGCCTAACATAAACGATCATTAACATCGAAAAAGTCGCTGGAGATAAAAAATTCGGCGACTTTATTAATTGTTATGCGATTTTCTCCATAATATCCACGGCTTTAATTTCATGTTCATGCGCCGACCTTAACAGTGCCGCTATTTTAGCTTTAATTTCCGGTTGGCTGACGTCCTGCTGCTTTTTGATTTGAAACGCTTCCTGCCACCCGTCAAATACAGCTTTGTAAATTCCGGCAAGCTCGGTTTGCCCCATCTTCTCAAAATATTTCCATGCATAATATTTCAACGCGCCGTATGTACCAAGCAGATATTCCATTTGCCAGCAGAGTGCAAATTCGGGATCATCAGTTTCAAAGTGTCGAATCAGCGCGGGATAGGCTTCAAGTCCTTTGGCATTTCCGCACCATTCCTCACCTTTTAAGTGAGAAGCCGCTAATTTCATGGTGTCACGCAAAATATCGGTTTTAGATTTATCGCTTGCTCCTGTTACTGTCAGGACGGACATTATAGGCAGTTCACGCTTGCCAAGCACATTATAGGACATTTCTCCCTCACCATTGACGGCAAGAGTGGCGAACATTTGCGTATCGTCATCATATCCGATAATCAGACCCCATTCTGGCACGCCAATATCCCAAGACACGGCAGGGATTCCTTTATCAATGGATTTTTTAATTTGCTCTATCGCAGCCAATCGCCTTTTTTCTTCGATAGCATCCTCGTTCCATAAACGCTCGGTGTATTCACAATCAAGCCCGCCACTTGTGACCCAAGCAGGTTGCTTGCCAAATTCCCATATGCTTGTGGATGACGGACAGAGATCTGCGGCTACCCACATACGGAAAGCAAAGCCGCTTGTGGCGACAATATCTTCCGCATATTCAGCCCATGGGCTGTTTTTTACAGCACAGCAGAGTGATTTTGCCAAAGAAAAAAGATAACCCGTGCTGTCATGGATGCCATCCCATGTGATGTTCAGTTTTTTCACGAAGATGAACCTCCCTTATTTTGATACTTTATTATATCAGATGTAAAATGATTATGATTGATAAAAATTGCGGAGTTTAAAACACCTGTGACAAGCCTTGATATTCAAACCGGATCGGTTTTGTTCCGGTCAGAAACCGGATGATATATGTCCTTGTGAGTTCGTCCACTTCTTCAATGACGCCCTCACCGAACGCTTTATGTTTTACATTCGTACCGACTGGCAAAATTTGTATTACGGACGGCTTGCGAATGACGGTCTGTAAGGCTTGCTCTTCCATAATGTCGTGGCTGATGTGACCGATCCGGGTGATATATTTATTGTCAATGTCAAACAGAAACCGGGACGGCGTTTTTATATAGCCCCGGAATCCGAAGCCTTCACTCTCGGTCATGTATAGATTCTTTTTTGCTCGTGTCATCGCTACATAGCAAAGGCGGCGTTCTTCCTCCAGCGCGTCCTCCCGCCTTTCCTCAAGTGCGCGTGCGGACGGGAAAATTTTCTCTGAGAGTCCGGCGATGATGACGGTATGAAATTCCAGACCTTTTGCAATATGCGATGTCATAATTTTCACGCAGTCCTTGCTGTCATCTTTCTCGATATCCCGGTGGAGCGACACATCTTGTAAAAACGCAGAAAGGGTCAGCGGTTCGCCATATTCTGTTTCTAACGTAACGATGGAACGTGCCAGCTCCGAAACATTGTCCAGTCTGTCCATTTCGCCACTTTCGCGGATATACTGCTCATAACCGGTTTCCATCAGAAGCTTTTGCAGCAATTCGGACACTTGCGCGTTTTCGGCGTATTCCTTCATGCTTTCGATAATCCGCACAAATTCCTTTGCACCGGAGCCTTTGAAAATCGGATTGTCGATATGCTTTTTCAGGGTATCGTACAGAGCTGCGTTATCCGCTTCGGCCTGTGCCCGAATAAACGCCAGCTTGTTTTTGCCCATTTTGCGACGTGGAACATTTACCACCCGCTTGAAAGATAAATCATCGCCGTGCTCCACAAGGCGCAGATAGCACAGCACATCTTTGATCTCCCGGCGCTCATAAAATCCGACGCCACCATATACGGTATATGGAATATTATGTTTAAGAAATCCCTGCTCGATAAATCGGGAAATATAAGCAGAACGATACAACACGACACAATCAGAATATTTCCCGCCGCTCTCTATATGGTCCTTGATTTTCCCGGCGATATAGCCAATCTCATCCGCATCGTTTTTACCGTGGTAATGTTCGACCGCCGCACCGCTGCCGTTTTGCGTATATAGTTCCTTTTCAATGCGGTTCTGGTTTTTGGAAATCAAATCGTTGGATGCGGCCAGAATTTCAGGAGTAGAACGGTAATTTTGATTGAGGAAAATGGTTTTAAAATCGGCTTTTAATTTTGGAATAGGATGACCGGGAAAGTATGTTGTTCCGTCATCGTCATAATAGGAGCGCAAATTCTTCTCAAAATCCAACAAAACTTCCATGCGTGAGCCGCGCCATTCATAAATATTCTGATCGGGATCACCCACGGTAAAAAGGTTTTGATGAAGATCTGTTAAGGTACGGATAAATTTAAATTCCTTTGCGGTGATGTCCTGAAATTCGTCCACCATGACGTAATACAGACGGTTCTGCCATTTTTGCAGAATATCCTCATGCTTTTTAAACAGGTAAATCGTAAAGTTTATCAAGTCGAAAAAATCTAACCCGAAATATTTTTTTTGCTTTTCCATGTAGCGGAAGATGACTTTTTGCTGTAAATCCTTCGGTTCCACGCCTCCGATTTCGTTTCCGGGAACGCAAACATAATCCATGTATGTACCCAGGTTCTTTTCATAGCGGATTTGGTCGATCATAAATTCAAAGGTAGCGGTATCCATCTTGATGTCGAGTTCCTCATAGACTTCCTCAAGGATATTTTTTTGATCGGTATTATCCAGCACTACAAAACTTTCGGGATAAAACAGCCGCCCGATGTCCTCCCGCAGAACGCGGGTGCAGAAGGAATGGAGCGTTGACACAAACGAGGTGTCGATGCCATCGCCCAGCATACGGCGTAAGCGGATTTTCATTTCACGAGCGGCTTTGTTGGTAAAAGTGATGCAAAGAATATTGGCGGGGGAAACGCCGAGTTCCTCCACAAGATAAGCATACCGCGCCGTCAAAGCGCGTGTTTTACCGCTGCCCGCGCCGGCGATAACGCGGACAAAGCCTTCGGTGGTGAAAACCGCCTGTTTTTGTTGTTCGTTTAGATTTGAGAGGATTTCATCTATTCCCATTTTGTAGTTCCTTTCGAGATACAGTTGATTACTCAACATTATTGTCGAGATATTTTTTAAGAAAGTTCAATATTTCCATAGTACAGTTCACGACCCGATTATGACGGTAATTTCGGGTTGTAGAAAAATATCCGAAATACCCCCATGGATCTTTTGTCTGTGTTCCCCAATCCCATAATCCATCTGCGTTTTGGTTGCTCATTAGCCAATCTACTGAATCGGCAAGGTAGATAGCAAAACCTCGAAATTGATTGATATAATTAAATGTAGCAAACCAGCGGCGTGTTTTATTATACACGAAACTTTCCGGGAAGCTTCTCGGGGTTTTCCACCAAAAATAACCGTGATGATATGCGTGTTCTCCGTAATGCCTGATTATAGCACTCTCTAATTCCGGGGGAACCTGATCGCGGCGTTTCAAAATTAATTCTGTTTGCATGGGGACAAGCCGGTCTTCACGCGTCCAGAACACCTCATGCTGAGCGGCGCGTTCCCGCTCATAGGAATATTCACCGTTTTCAAATGCGCGTCCGGCGATATACTGCCATTCGCCGCAGGTACGGTCGCACAACGGGTTATATGGCTTTATCGCTTCGATCATATCACAAAACCTTGCCGCGTTCCACGGAACGACCCGCTCATTGGATTTGCGAAATTTTTCACGAGCTATGCCTTTAAGAAAATCCTCAAGGTATTCATTCGCACACAGCAAACTGTCCCTATCTTCTATCATCAAACCGATATAAAGACAACGGTTAATAGCCGTCACCGAGGTCGGAAATTTGTCTTTCGCAGAATAATCTTTTGAAAGAAGATTACCCCAACCGCC
>OLWF01000878.1_pt1 | contig 11160 bp, 10 predicted proteins | sample 1644131 | NCBI WGS metagenome assembly OLWF01 (sample SAMEA103958163, study PRJEB25191) | human gut metagenome
GGCATCACCTTTGGTGAAGTAATTATCGTAATTCAAACCACGATTGTCAGCCGGAACTCTATAGAAGTCACCCATATCTATAGCCTTAGAACATTCCTCATTCGTTAATAATGTCTCATACATCTTTTCACCATGACGGATGCCAATTACTTTTATGGACTTCGGGTCACCACCAAACAGTTCACAGACCGCTTCTGCTTGTGTCTGAATCGTGCAAGCAGGAGCTTTCTGTACTAAGATATCTCCGGATGTCCCATGTTCAAAAGCAAATAGCACAAGATCAACGGCTTCATCAAGGGACATGATAAATCTCGTCATTTTACCTTCAGTTATTGTAATAGGTTGTCCATTCTTAATTTGATCAATCCAAAGAGGTATGACCGATCCACGTGAACACATAACATTGCCATATCGGGTGCAGCAAATTTTTGTCCTAGATGGATCAACTGTTCTACTTTTAGCAACAGCTACGCGTTCTTCAAGGGCTTTTGTAATTCCCATTGCGTTTACAGGATAAGCTGCCTTGTCTGTTGACAAACAAATGACTACTTTAACCCCTTCATCAATTGCTGCAGTTAAAACATTATCGGTACCAATAACATTTGTTTTAACCGCTTCCATTGGAAAGAATTCGCAAGAAGGTACTTGCTTGAGAGCTGCTGCGTGGAAAACATAATCAACGCCGTGCATTGCTGATTTTACTGACGCGATATCTCGTACATCGCCAATATAAAATTTGATTTTTTCAGCTACCTCTGGTATTTTAGATTGAAACTCATGACGCATGTCATCCTGTTTTTTCTCATCGCGAGAGAATACACGAATTTCACCAATGTCGGTCTTAAGAAAACGATTAAGAACAGCATTGCCGAATGATCCAGTACCTCCCGTGATTAGTAAAGTCTTTTTCTCAAACATGTTTTATGCTCCTTTTTTGAAAGTATTAATTGTTTTTAATCGTCGTAAAACATCCTGCATACTCTGGTTTCTCAATAATACACTTACACCTACGAATACCAATCCCCCCATCAGTATATCGATAAGCAAAGTTAGTGCGGGACCTAACTCAACAATATTATTAAAAAACGTAATTATCAAATACATAATCAAGCATGAAGCTAACGTTTTTATTAATTCGCTACTGATAGATTTAACATTAATGCCGACAAACCTTCTTAAGACAAATATGTACACAATTGTAACGATATAAATTGCAATACTCGTGGCTATTGCCACACCTAGAGGCGACAATTGTACACCTATAATTATGGATATGAGAAATAATGCCGCTTTAAGAATTTCAAGTTTTAACACTATATCGCTTTTCCCGATTGCGTATAACCCTTGTCTCATGATTCCATATATCGGGAATATGAGCTGATAAAAGCAAAATACAACGATAAAAACCGTACTATCTATCCACTTTTCTGTAAGAAGTAAAAGGACGAAAGGCTTAGCAACAGCTGCGAATCCAATAAATAAAGGAGAAGTAAAAAAACAACTCATTACACAAACCTTTTCTATCTGCCTCGCTAGGACGTTATCTTGATCTTGGTTTTTTGAAAATACCGGAAGCATCACACTCATTAAAGCATCGTAAATGCTTCTCATTGCAGTAGCAGGATAAACTTGTCCTCTATCGTAATATGCCAAATCAGAAGTTGAATACTTCTTACCTATAATTAATGTTCTAGTATCTTCGACTCCAATAGATATAAGTTCTGCAACTAAAATTTTCGATCCAAATGAGAAAATCTCGTTAAATGAACTTTTTGAGAATTGTAATTTAGGTTTCCAGGGGCATTGAAATGTAGTTATGATACAAAGCAGCATATTTTGAGATATTGATTGTATTATTAACACCCAAATGCCAAGGTTAGCCATAGCGGCCGCAATACTAATAACTCCAGAGCTAACGGCAGAAAGGAAACTTCGAATAAATATTTTTTTAAATTCCATCTTCCGTACAAGAACCGCATTCTGTATACTATTTAGCGCTCCAAACACTAATACAAGTGATAACACTCTAAGATAAAAACCCAACCCATTTGTTTGATACCAACTTTCCAACAAAGGTGAAATTATCCATATAATTGCAACACACGTAAGAGCAATACATTCACTTACAAGAAACGCTGTATTAAAATCAATATCTGTTGCCTCTTTTTTCCGAATAAGTGAAGATGCGAACCCCTTTTGTATAAAAACATTAGCGATATTAATGAAAACCAGAAGTATAGCAATTACGCCAAATGCCTCTGGCGCTAAAATTCTCGCAAGAATAATTTGGACAATAAGTGAAACAAGTTGGGTTGCTCCACGTTCACAGATTTTCCAAACAAGTGAGCCCAATATTGTTCTATTGCTTTCTTTGCTGTCGCTGGCCATTATAAGAATCCTTTCTATTCTAGTCTGAACGTTGTACTACAGACCCTACCAAGTTTAGTTTTATATGATTCATCTCAGCGGCATAAATCAAATTTGTAATTACCGCCATAATTCACAGTCTTTAAAACTCCCAGATCAATACGATTCCAGGACTATAGCGTTTATATTGTGTATCTATTGCGAGTCTTCGAAAATAGATTTCACCATCAAATTGTAGGCCAATTAGGAAACCTGAACATTTTTCATTAAGATACAATACAACAAGACATGCATTATCTGTAACTCTGACGTTCCGATATATAACATCCCTTTTCAAGAAAACGTTAGATTTTTTCTTATCCACATTTTCGTCTTCTTGGTCTCCATCGATCCATTGAAGCTTACGCTTTTGATATACTTCATTACACAATGATAATATTTTCTCGATATCGGACTCTGACGGTTATATACTTCCATTTTGTACGTTACGCAATCAGTATTCATTCTATTATAAGAAGTTCTGATGTTTTGTCTTGTGCTTCTTGAGAGAGAAGAAAACCAATTATCATAGTTTGAAAAATTAATACAATAATTCGAAAATGTTCTGTTGAAGATAATTGTTGAGATAAAGGACTAATCTTATGGACAAATAAGAAATCTATCTTCGCGCCTTCATACCTTTTTTAATATAATTCAACGTTAGGATTGCTGCCTCTTTTTCATTATAGATAAAATCCAAATATCCTGCTACCAAGTATACGCATTGTCTTACATGGTGAAGAATCAATGCAAAGCGGTGCAATACAAACTGGGATACCATCTTCAAAAGCAACGACGTACTCACATTTTCTATTTAACAATGCAGTAATAGATGTTTTTTCTATATTCAGCATATAACTTATTCATATCATATCTTTGGTAAACTCTATTGTCGCTATTATCTACTATAGCCTCCCAATATTTTTTTACCATTACGATTGATATAAACACCTTAAAAGTCATCATTTTACACTTCTCACCCTTCATTAATAAATTATTACTAAAGAATAATTGACGCAGCAAATAGTTCAGGTTGTATGGAGTGTATGAATTTCTGTTATATGTTTGTCCAGTACTCCCCCGGATAGAATAGTTTTTGGCTATGTATCCAAATAAATCGAATCAAGCGAGTAGTCGTTGCAAATCCGATAATTTGACCCAGATACTTAATACTTGAATTGATCATCTTCTGATTGTTCTCTCCTGTGATAATTATATAATTTATCTTTTTGTCTCTATAACTATTGATTACTGATATTAACAACCTTGAATATAGATGATTTCCTCTAAATTCTTTGTCAACCAAATTGTGGCTTGAATATATAGTATCATCCGAAAATTTTACCCGCTGCTTGTGCTTCTTCTTTAAAGCTTCAAAGCTAGGGGCTTTGATATCAACAATACCTTCATGAATCCACAATCCAGCTACTACTCTATTCGACAAAACAATCCCATGGAATACATTCCCTTCCTCATACTGTTTCTCGACTTTCTCTTGTGTTGAAAAATCTGTATAACCAAACTTTTTGTAAAACTCAGAAATGCCACTTGCTTCTGTAATATCGAAAACTTTATATGAATAATCGCCTAATTCTGGCATTCCGAATAAAGTATTAACTTTTTGAATATCAAATCTGATAATACATGTTCGATTTGTTAAACAAATATGTTCAAACATTTATCTCACCTTCTTCGACCATTGCACCTATTGCTCGAAGTGTAGATCCCTCATAATTAAGCGTTGTGATTCTTTGAAATAGAATGTCAAGCATACTATATAGACGATTGATATCCTCTTGCGTCTTATAATAAGGACTACCTCCCGGCATAAATTCAGAGGAATGCATCATGAATTCTATATATTCTGAATCTTCATTCGAAATATCTGAAACTAATTGGAGAATATCTTCTATATTGCTAATTGATGGCCTAACCCAGACGCGTTTTCCAAATATACTTTGATACGCTGTTTTAAGAAAATTTTTAATTCCACTATTCATTGAAATGTGCTTAGTTCGTATTTTACCTATTGTCAGCGGTACTTCAATAAGCTTATTGCACTCATTAATTCTGTGAATTATCGCATTCTCACTTTGATAATTTGTCCCGCCAACCGCATGTCCCTTTTGTTTAGACCAGTCTATCCCAGGAGTGAAAGAGCAGTCTATTCTATAACCATACCTTTCCAAAAGTCGTAAATATAGTAAATTAGTAGCCCATCTTCCTGCTCTATGCGATGCCATCTTGCTTTCAAATTGTTCTTCGAGCGACCTTGTTATTGCCTCTATCTTATTTTCCATCACTTCTTCTGGATACTCAATTAGATACGGTCTTCCAGAAATTGATAAATCCATCTCATGTTTAGGTGGTGTATCCCATGCATGCAGATGCATCCCCACTTCACATTTATCACTCAAATTAAGCGGTTTTAAGTATTTTACTAAGAACTCGTCAGCCCCCATCGTATAATCAACAAGATATGTAGGCTTGAATCCATAAGATTCACATAGCTCCTGAAAGCGTGGAATATAATGGGCATTCTCTGTTTTCTGCGTATTTGTACAGTTCCACTGATTGTCACTCTCAGTATCAATTGTTATCACAAATCTTTTTATCATTTTGTTCACCTTAATATGTATGTAAAGGAGCCATCCCTTGCAGAACGTGTAAACCTGAATAATAAGTAGAGAATGATTATTATTTGCAGTACAATTCTAAGAATCATTTTCTGATTCCCATCTTTGCCAAATGAACCTATCGCTATATCACTCATGTCTCCCCATACAACAATTCTAGGCATTGCATAATAATTCGGAATTCGGTAAGCTGCCGTTACATAAATCATCGGATAAGTTACCATAAAGCACAATGTCAAAATCAACTGGCCTTTTATATAATGATTAGCGTTCATTATTCTCTTATAATTTATTATGCATAAAACAGCATAAAGAATATAGAAAACGCTTCCTAACAGTGATTGATCAGCTATAGAAACGCTACTGTAAAAGCTATACTTTGTATCAGAAAATAATCCTTTCAGCATTGCCACGCTGGTACTGGCAAAGCCTGTAACCAGAACCATTAATACTACCCAAAGCCACTTTCTCTGTCTCAATACAGGTTTTCTATAAATCCAGGTACCTGCAATAATAAAGAAATTATAAAGCATAGAATAATGGAAAGTACAAGCAAACAATGTTAATATAGCTGCTTTTAGGTATTCATTCTTTTCTATTTTAATGTAAGAAAGCAAAAGGAAGACCGTACCCATTGCAGCTCTCATGCCAGACATGTTTGACACGTAAAAGAAAATAAATAATTGTAAAAATATATAATTAGACTTCTCGTTATAAAAGAATGAAATGTATCTAATATAAGCCCAAGCAACAAAAGAATATGTAATAAGGAAAAACACAGTATAATTACTTGTGATTCTTCTTACCAAGTGTAGATATAATTGAAATCCCGGCTCCATTTGTTGAAAGGAAAACAATCGATTCCAATCAAACATATATGTACGCCATTTTTCAAAATAATCTACATAGACATGGGTATCAGCCCCAACATCAGAGCTACGCAATGTAGCAAGTAAAACTAATATTAAAAAAGCAATAAAGTAAAAAAAACGATAATTAAGCTTGTAATTACTATAGCGCTTTGTATAGCCATAAATTGAGTATTCTTCTGCTGCTGTTGCTTTATACTTTGCTGCCGTCCTACAAGATCTTGTTACTAACACTGAAACAAGAAAATACAGCAAAAATGTTCCCCAACTCCAATATTCACTTATAGGGAATATTGTTCTAATCATTAGATAACTTCCTCCAGAATCTCTTTATCATATCTGCTATAAACATCCGGTAATATATCGCCGCCGGCTTACGATCTTGTGCATTCCAAAATATTTTATTTGAGGCACGAAAATCATGGACCCACTCCTTAATCCCAACTTCACGTTTTAACAAATTAATTACATCCGTCTGTTCACACATAAAATAGCAATTATTATTTTGAGGACGGCAAGATAATATGTTATTTCCGCATTTATTGTTGATCCATAAAATAGGCAGATTTCTTCCAACTAATGTAAGTGCATATGAAGGCGCACCATTTCTAAAATTGCACTCAATAAAATATGGGATACTATTCGCTGATTTAAATTCAACATCAAAAAGTCCATCATATCCAACAGATTCGATATATTTACAAATATTATCTAAATCGAGGTTTGGCAGATGATCAACCAATTTCGCAAATGAAGTACTTCCTCTTCTCATTGGATATTCTCTTTTTTTCTTAACTATTCCGCTTATTTCAGCCTTCCCATGGGCGGAATATCCAAGAACTTCAATCATATAGTCATCATCTGAATGTATATATTCTTCAACAAGAACCCTGCTATAGTTCTTACCGTCAAATGTTTGTAGAGCGATAAATAGTTCTCCTTGGTTATTTACTATAGTGATATCACTTTTTGCCCCTTCAATACTTACTACTGGTTTAACAATAGCAGGGAAGACATTCCACTCAAGGTCTTCCGCAGATTGAGAAAAACTAAAAATTTTTGATTTCGCAGTATATAATCCACATGCTTTTGCACGATTTTTTGAAATTTCTTTGTCCTGCCAATAAAGCATTTTCCCGCCCATTTGAGGCGCAGTAACATTACTCGAAAATTCGCGATAATGCTTATCAACTATCTCTGCGGCAAAATCACTTAATGGAAAAACATAATAATTCGAGCTATCGCTTGCAATAAAATTTATTTGTTGAATAATACGGTCAACATCGTGCCCAATCCTTATAGTTCTGCTAACATATTTGCTTTTGTCAACATACGTTCTATTGCTTTCAGTTGTTAATATCAAAATAACTTCAATATTGTTCTCACCAAGACTCCGAACAATCCCTAATGCATTATAATGATCTTCCGTTATAACAATAGCTTTAATATTCATGATGTTATATCCCCTTCATCACTTCAAGCCACTGTCTTCCATATTCTTCGTTATCGAATTTTTTTACGTAGCTACTGCATTTTTCAATAATCATTTCATTTTTTTCTTTTGAATTTAATACACGAAGGATTGCTTCACCCATCATCTTCTCAGCATTAGAAATATCACTTGATACTTCAATATCTTTCATGTCAAACGGAGGCAGTAAATATCCATATTCGTGTTCTTCAAAAGCAACTGCTTTTTTATTCAGCGGTGTACCTGGTGCTATTATTTCTCTTGGTCCATAATCACAATCTGTACTAAGAACAGGAACTCCGCATGCCATCGCCTCTATTACTGAATGTCCAAATCCTTCAAATACTGAAGAAAATACAAATAGATCACTATGAGCTATTACTGAATATGGAGGATTGGCAAAACCCGGCACGATAACTCGATCCTTAACACCTAATAGCTCTATGATTTTCGTATATTGTTCACGGTAAACCCCATCGCCTAAGATAACCAAATCTATATCTGGCACCTGATCTTTAATATATGAAAATGCTTTTATTAAATGCCAATGACCTTTAGGGTGTCTAAATGAACCCATACTGCATATATATTTATTGGGAATGACACCCTTTAATCTTTGGAATTCGCTGTTCTTCAGACAATCATCTCTGATAGCCGATAAATCGCATGAATTATATATTGTTGTGCATTTTTTAGGTTTAACTCCGAAGTTGTCTAACAAGTCTTGTCTTACTCCTTCAGAAACAGTCACCACATGATCTGCATTGTTGATAATCCAACGTCTAAACAAATGTTTTATTCCTGATGGGTAAACAAAAGACATATTGCTAACAACATCAATCAACACTTTCTCGTTTTTTCTTTTTGTTAGGACATTGACATAATCCATTTGAGGGAGAAACGAAATCGCACAATCTATTTTATATTGCTTCTTTATTTCTCTAACTTTTTTTATTCGGTCAAGCGCAACATTAACATGCTTAAGAAGTCCTCCCTTACCTCCTGGCAAATCTATATTTATCCGTTCCCCGCGATAATCATATTCGTTCCTACTTTTAGTATAAGTTACAAATATTACTCTGTTATCTTTACTTAATTGTAGCGATAGATTTGCTGCTAACTTTTCAGCTCCTCCACCAGTCAAAGCTTGAGTAATGATCATTATATTCATGCGTACATCTCCCTAACTGTCTCTGATGTCGAGGAAAAAGTTATAAATTCTCCCTATACCATTCAATAGCTGCCTTGATCCCACGATCAAAACTCCAATCAGGATCATAACCGAGGAGTTCTTTAGCCTTGCTGATATCCGCATTACTATGTTTTATATCGCCGGCACGGTCAGGGCCAAAGTTTGGTTCGACATCCACACCCAGAGCCTTCGTCAAACCATAATAGATGTCCAGCAAGTACTCACGTCCGCCATAGGCGATATTAAAGGCCTCACCTGCTGCTTCGTGGCTTGCCATGCACGCTTTTAGATTCGCTTCGATAACATTCTCGATATAAGTAAAGTCTCGGCTCTGCTTGCCATCACCATTGATGGTAGGAACTTCACCATGAAGAAGCTGACGTATAAACTTAGGAATCACTGCTGCATAAGCACCATTGGGATCTTGGCGTCGCCCAAAGACGTTGAAATAACGCAGACCATAAGTATCTAATCCATAATGTCTAGTATACTGCTTAGCCCACTCTTCGTCTGCCCTCTTGCTCACCGCATATGGACTCAGAAGATTGCCCTCTCTGCCCTCTTTCTTAGGAAGGTTGGGTTCATCACCGTAGACACTAGAGCTAGAAGCATACACGAATTTCTTAACGCCATTTTGACGAGCTGCTTCCAGCATGTTGAGAGTTCCCTGGATATTATTGGCGCAGTAGAACAACGGCATTTCAATGCTCCGCGGTACAGAACCCCAGGCAGCCTGGTTAAGCACATAGTCAACGCCGTCACACGCTTTCATACAGGTGTCTAGATCCTTAATGTCACCTTTGATGAACTCATAGTTGTGATTGTCCATGAGCATATCAACATTTGCCTGTTTTCCTGTTGAGAGGTCATCCAGACAGCGAACCTTATACCCTAACTTAAGAATCGCTTCGCAAAGATTCGATCCAATAAATCCCGCTCCTCCAGTTACTAAGAACGTACTATTCTCAAGAAAACTAACACTTTGATAGCCCATACTAATTCCTCCAAAATTCCTATGTGGAGAAAGATAATCCATCTTTCTAATTATTGTTTTATAGTCTCCAATAGCTGTATCCGGCCGCCTCGTAATCCTTACGATTCAAAAGACCCTTGAGGTCGAGAAGCACTTTCTTGCCTTCTCCGAAGAATTCGTCCATTTCATCCATTGTAAAATTACTAAATTCGGTATGAGCAACTGCAAGAATTACAGCGTCCATATCCTTAATCATACTCATGTCCACAAACTCAATACCATAAAGATGCTTTGCTTCATCAGCATCTGCTTCCGGATCAGCAATCACAGGAGTGATGCCGTACTCTTGAAGCTCGTGAACGATGTCGATGATCTTGGTGTTACGGGTATCCGGGCAATTCTCCTTAAAAGTAAAGCCCAGGATGGCGACCTTTGCACCCTTGACAGCCTTATCAGCCGCGATCAAGTTCTTGACGCAGTTTTCGGCACAATACTTACCCATGTCGTCGTTAATACGTCGGCCAGAAAGAATGATCTGGCTATGATAGCCGAGCATCTCCGCCTTATAGGTCAGGTAATACGGATCAACGCCTATGCAGTGACCGCCTACCAGACCAGGATAGAACTTCAGGAAGTTCCACTTCGTTCCCGCAGCTTCAAGAACGGATTTCGTGTCGATCCCCATCTTGTTGAAGATGATGGACAGCTCATTCATGAAAGCAATGTTGATATCGCGCTGGCTGTTTTCGATTACCTTGGCCGCCTCAGCAACCTTAATGCTCTCCGCCCTATGTACACCAGCCTCTACGACAAGTTCATACACCTTTGCGACACAATCCAAAGTCTCCTTATCCATACCGGAAACAATCTTCTTGATAGTTTCCAGGCGATGTACTTTATCACCAGGATTGATACGTTCCGGAGAATAACCGATCTTGAAATCAACACCGCATCTCAAGCCAGATTCCTTTTCAAGAATCGGGACGCATACATCTTCCGTAACACCGGGGTAGACTGTAGATTCGAAGACAACAACCGAACCTTTTGTCAGATTACGACCAAGAATAGTGCTCGCGCCTTCAACCGGACTCAAATCTGGTGTGTGGTCATCATTTACCGGGGTAGGAACAGCAACGATATGGAACTTTGCTTTATGAAGATGAGTCTCGTCTGCCGTGAATTCGACAGTGGTTTTGCTGATCACTTCATCACCAACCTCGTGAGTAGGATCAATGCCACTTTTATACATTTCGATTTTCTTAGTATTTAAATCGAACCCGATTACATTGATTTTTTTTGCAAATGCAACAGCAATAGGCATACCAACATAACCAAGGCCTATTAGGGACAATTTTTCCTCGCCAGAAACCAGTTTTTCATACAGACCATTAAACATTTTTTCTTTCCTCCATCTTTGAAATATGTCTGGCTAATTCCTTAACCGAAAAACGATCCTTAATTTTTCTAGCAGGAACTCCCCCTACAATAGTGTATGGTTCAACATTCTTAGTAACAACGGCTCCTGCCGCAATAACTGCGCCTTTCCCAATGTGAACCCCCCGCAAAATAATTGAATTGGCTCCAATCCAATTATCCCCATCAAATATTATGTT
>OLWF01000880.1_pt1 | contig 11129 bp, 12 predicted proteins | sample 1644131 | NCBI WGS metagenome assembly OLWF01 (sample SAMEA103958163, study PRJEB25191) | human gut metagenome
GTTCCTTTCACTGTTGCGTGCGAACTCTACCGAACGCCAACCCAAACGTTCGACAGGCCCCTGCTGATAGGCGGAACGGTCGCCTGCGATTTTTTGTCGAACGGTGTGCTAACACTGGGCATCGAAGGAAGTATCGGGGGAACGGTAACCGCCAGTATCCGTAAATATGTCTACTACGACGGAGGATTCTTCTTCCACCTGGGCCGCCGAACGAAGTTCTCCATCGGGCTCGGTTACAGGTACTATCAATCCAACCGAACTGCCGGGCAAAGTTATCACACCATGTATGCCGGCATCGGCATCCGGTTCAACTGACATACTCCGTACACCGCCGCCCCGCAGGAAGGCCGTCCGATGTACGGCACCCGTCCTGTCAGGCAGGCGGCACGGAACCGCAAACGATACTTCCCCCCAAAAGCAATTACGGAAGCCACTCTGCCCCCGTAATTTTCCACATACGGAGAGCAATTGAAAACGGAATATATAAGCGTGGAACTGCAATATATGATATTCGGGAAGTCGAATAAAGACCAAAATGAAAAAAAGAGCTAAACAAGTGCAAATATAATCATTGATATACTGTATTTTATGTGGTATCAGATTCGGGAATGACTTTTTAATTTGTCTTAATCTGTTGCAAGTTTCTTCGGGATATATGGGAACATTTACGGGAATTTGTTTACCTTTGCGATGTGAATCAAAAAGCGATGCCGATGAAAGTTTCCGTCTATCTGAAAAAGTGTTCCCCAGAGACCTCGAACATCTGTTTCCGGGTCAGGGAGAAGAGTGTGGACATAAAAGTGGTCTCTCCCCTTGAGGTACAGGACAGGTATTGGGATTCTGATACCCTTAGCTACAGGCGCACAACGGCTGTCCCTGCCGTAGAGCAGAAACGACTGCCGGAACAGATCGCCTCCATCATTGAGCGGGCGGAGAAGACCTTTTCGGACAAGGCGGACAGCAGGTGGATGAAGCAGGTCATCGAGGATGTGCTGTACCCTGCCCGCGCCTTCGAGCGCAACCATCCGAACCTGCTTGCCCGCGTCCATGAGTATCTGGAGAAGTTTGACGGTGCGGAGAGGACCAAGGAGCATATCGTCCGCTTCGAGCGCAAGATGACCCGCTACCACGACTACCGCCGGGAGATACTGGGCGAGGCGGACTTCACCCTCTTCGTGGAGACCGTCACGCTGGAGCAAATGAACGATTTTAGGGATTATGTCGTGAACGAGTACAGGCTGCGGCAGGAACACCCCGACTTCTATGCTCCCGCATGCTCATCAACCACAGGCCGAGGCCACTTTCCGGCACGACCGTCATCAACATCATGAACCTGTTCTGCACCTTCCTGCACTGGTGCAAGAAGATGAAGTATTCCGACAATGAGGTCTATGCCCTCTACGGCTGCAAGGAGCCCACCTACGGCGACCCGTTCTACCTCACATCGGAAGAGAGGAACATTCTCTATGATGCGGACCTGAGCGACAACCCGAAGCTGGCCGTCATACGGGACATCTTCGTGTTCCACTGCTATGTCGGCTGCCGAGTGGGTGACCTCTACAGGCTCACGAGGGCCAACATCAAGGACGGCTTTCTGGAATACATGCCGCAGAAGACGAAGAAATGCCAGGCGAAGACCGTCAGGGTGCCGCTGCATGAGAAGGCACTGAAGATACTGGAACGCTATGATGCCAATGCCGGCAGGCTGTTCCCGTTCAAACAGATACACACCTACAACCTCGGCATACGGGAGCTGCTGAAGCGTTGCGGCATAGACAGGATGGTGACCATACTCGACACGCACGGCTACAACACCGTGCAGAAGCCCCTGTACGAGGTGGCCACCAGCCATACGGCACGCAAGACCTTCGTGGGCAACCTTTACAGGCAGGTGCCCGACCCTAACCTCATCGCATCCATGTCGGGACACGTGGAGGGTAGCAGGGCTTTCAGCCGCTACCGCACGATAGACGATGACATGAAGCGCAGGCTTGTGGACATGATAGACTAGACAGAAAGGAGGACATATATATGAAAGTGACCGCATTCATCCGAAAGACCGCCGCCAAGAACAACATCACCGACCAGGCACGGGTCTATTTCCGTGTCCGGGACATCGGCGGCGTGGACATCAAGGCCGCGAGCGAACTGTCAATCAACCCCAACCACTGGAGCCCGGAACGGCAGGGCTACAAGCCCCGCGTGGCCCTGGTGTCGGAGGAAAAGAAGATGAACTTCGACAAGGACGTGCAGCAGATTACCCATCTCATCACGAAAGAGTACCACCGGGGAGTGGACGGCAGCTGGCTCAAGGGGCTGATAGAGGAATACCACCATCCCGGCATCAACGCGAGGGGCGGCAACAAGGCCGACGAGTATCTGCTCTCGTACCAGATACGGAAATACGTCGAGGAAGCACCGCTTGCGGATGAAAGCCGGAAACACCATCTCGACAATCTCAACAAGGTGCTGCGCTACGAGCGTTTCCGCCACGAGGTGCTGCATCAGAGAGGCTTCCACCTGTGCATCGACACCGTCACGGCAGACGACATCAGGGACTTCAAACTGTGGATGCAGGAGGAACACAAGTACGTGGACATGTACCCCGTATTCTACCGGAACGAGAAGCATCGCGATGTCGGGCAGAGGCGTTCCGAGAACAGCATGTCGGGCTCCCTCTACCGCATCCGTACCGTCATCAAGTGGTGCATCAAGCGCGGGCTGACGAGGAACAACCCGTTTGACCAGTACCAGATTGCCCTGCCGATGTACGGCGACCCGTTCTACCTGACGCTCGAAGAGCGGGACAAGGTGTACTATGCCGACCTGAGCGGCATGGGGGCAACCTATCCGGTCTACCGTGACGTCTTCATGTTCCAGTGCCTGATTGGGTGCCGCGTGAGCGACCTGAACAGGCTGACCAAGGCTAATATCGTGGACGGCTTCGTGGAGTACATCCCGCAGAAGACGAAGATGGAACATGCCAATACCGTGCGCGTGCCGCTCAACCAAAAAGCACGGGATATACTGGAACGCTACAAGGATCTGGAGAACGCCCTGCTACCCCGGTTCTCGCACTTCGGCTACAACAAGAAAATAAAGGAGATACTCAAGTATGTGGGCATCGACCGCACGGTCATAGTCCTTGACCCAAAGACAAGGGAGGACGTGGCAAGACCCTTATACGAGGTAGCGACCACACACACTGCACGCAAGACCTTCATCGGCAACCTGTACCGACAGGTCAAGGACCCGAATCTGATAGCCTCCATGTCGGGACATTCGGAAGGAAGCCGGGCTTTCGCGCGGTACCGCAAGATTGACGATGAGATGAAGAAGGAACTGGTGGACCTCCTGGATTGAGGGCGTCCGCTACGTTCCCTAATATCCTTTTATATTCCGATAGCATTGCAGAGACAACATGGACGGGCAGAAACAGACATACGAACAGTTCAAGGCGGACATCCTCCAGTGGAAGAACGCGCACAGGGAGGAATACCGCCGCTTCGCGAAAATGATGGCGGACGGAAACGAGATGCAGTACCTTGCCGTCTGCCGTGCCATCTTCAAACAGCTGCCCGGAATCAGGCGGGAATGGCAACAGTCATGGTGTGACGACAGCACGGACGGCTTCAGGAACATCGGCCTGCATTTCAAGGAGAACGCGGTGCCGGGGCAAATCGTGAAACTGTACAGGAAACAGAGGGAAGAAGACACTGCCCCGCCTCCGTCCACATTCTGGGGCAGGATGAAATACATTTTCAGACAGAGTCTGAGAAAACGCTGCGTAACCCTGTCTGCCCCTCTCGTGCTGAGCTGGCTGTACTACGGCAAAAGTTTCGAGGCGATGGTTGACATGGTCAGCAGGCAGGCGGGACATCCCAAGGCAGGGAACGCCGAAAGGATGGGCTGCTCCATTGTCGTCAAACAGATTATTGAAGTGTCCATAAAGAACGGTTTCCGAACGCAGGAGGACTGGGACAAACATTTCGCCATGGAAGACGCCATCGAGAAAGGCAGCATCGGCGAATGGGCTTTGCAGTCCTTAAAGGACGGGATGAGATGCAGTGATACCGAAGGCAGCCCAGCAGCAACGGAGTCCGTCAGCGGTACGGTGCCGCAGGCGCAGCGGACGGCCGGAAAGAAGAAGATACAGGAGCGGCCGCTTGCGGATTATCTCAAGTGCGGAAACAGGGAGGAAGTCCTGCAATGCATCCGCCGTTTCGTCTCCATAAACACGAGCGCGGTCCACCAGGCACTGCCGTTCTATGTGCTGAAAGAACTGGGGCTGGTTACAGGCATGCACGCCGCCAAGGAGTATAGCGTGGGGATGGCACTGCAATTCCCCGACCTGCCCTCGCTGAAAAGCGAGAGCGCCATACGGCAGGCGGTCGGCTTCCTGAAGACGGCAAAGCACGTAATCAAGGACGGCAGGGACCAGTCCGCCCCGCTCATTGAAAGCGACGAGAACCGGGAACTGTTCCGGTCACTGGTACAGGAAATCAAGGAAATCATCTCCGAAGATGTAACGGAAACTACTACCGGATAAGGCAAAATAAGCCGTTTTACATGGTCATGCAGACTTGAATTGTCATGACAATTTAAGACAAGGCATTATATATCAATTCGTTTCAATCTGCATATACTTTTGCACCGTCAACCTTTTCCCTAAGGTCGGCGGTGCTTCTCTTTTATAAGCCATCGGAAGCGGGGCATCAGGGAACTTTTGAAGATGGTCATCACAAACTTCAAAACTGATATTTATGATCACCATAGAAAGTCTGGTCGAACAGGGCGCGAACGTGAAACTGGAAGTCACGCCCGCCGACCTTAAGATGTTTGCCGAGTCCATCGTGCAGCGCACCATCATGGCGCAGCAGGAGGAACGGGATGCCGCCATGAAGCGTGAGGCGGAAGAGACATGGCTCAATACGAAACAGGTCCGTGAGTTGTTGAACGTGTGCGAGGGCACACTCAACCTGTGGGCAAAGCGGGGCTACCTTGTGCCTGTCAAGGTGGGCAACAAGAACATGTATGCCAGGTCGGATGTCCGGCGTGTGCAGACGGGAGGGAAATCCGAGAGTGTGACATCCTATTGCAAGAAGAGAAATGGCTGACATGACACACACCCGACTTGAACTGTGCAACATGATCCGCATGGAGGCGGAACATACCGAAGACACCGGCTTCCCTTTGGAAGTGTTCCCGCAGACGGTTCAATCCGTCATCCTTGACATGGCCCGGTACGAAAACTACAAGACAGAGTTCATAGCGACAGCCATGATTTCGGCTGTATCTGCGGCATTGGGCGGCACCTACCGTATCCGCATCAAGGGCGAGTGGCAAAGCAACGCCGCCCTTTACATCATCCTCGTGGGCAGGCCGGGACTGGGCAAGACACCGCCGCTGGAGGCGGCATACCGTCCCATACGGAAACACGACTATACCTTGTTTAAGGCGTATGAGTCGGAACTGGAGTCGTGGAAAGCTGCCGGGGAAAACGGGAAGAAGCCCGTGCTGCGGCGTACCGTCGTGTCCGACTTCACCCCCGAATCGCTCCTGCTGACGCACAGCAACAATCCCCGTAGCGTGGTCATCCTCGTGGACGAGATCATGGGGATGTTCAACTCCGCCAACCGCTATACCAACGGACAGCTCATAGAGCAGCTGCTCACGGCATGGAGCGGCGGGGCTCTGGATGTGACAAGGGTCGGCAACACTGTACCCGTACATATAGAACAGCCATGCATCAATATCGTCGGAACCACGCAGACCAAGCGTGTGCATGAACTGCTGACGAAAGGTTTCGAGGATAACGGACTGCTCGACCGCATCCTGTTCGTGCTGCCCAAGTCCCGTGAAGTGTCAAAATGGACCGATTGGGATGATGGCGGGGAGGACAGGGCATCTCTGGCAGCGGCACGCTGGGAGCATATACTTGGCAAGGTACTCGCTCTGGACTATGACACGGGAGAGGAAGAAAGGATATCCCATGTGCTGTCCATGGACAGGGAGGCAAAAGAGTATTTCTTCTCATGGTGGAACAGGAAAGTGGAACGCATCAACCGGATAGAGGACGATGCCGAGGTGGACAGCCGTGAGATGAAGCATCCGGCGCAGGTGGCACGGCTGGCCCTGCTCATGCAGGTGCTGCGGTATGCTTCCGGCGAGAGCCATCTGCAGTCTGTGGATATGGTATCGGTAAAAGCCGCTGTCCGGCTGAACGGCTATTTCGAGGACTCGTACCGCCGCATCCGTTCATTCGTGGCAGAGGACATGTGCGAGGAACCGCCCAAGGTACTGCTGTCGTTGCTGCCGGACACGTTCGACACGAAGACGGCCATCGCTACAGGCAGGGAACAGCAGAATGTCAGCGAGCGCACGGTGATGAACTACCTCAGGGAACTGTGCAGGAGCGGGCTACTGCGGAAGTCCAAGGCCGGGCATTACAAAAAAGTCATATATGATAAATCTGGTAAATTTGAAATTAATGGAGATTTTCCAGATATAATTTATACACAATCAACATTTTACTATTTTTCACTCCTTTGATTAAGGAACAACACAGAAACAAAACCATCCATTAAAGCAAATTCATACCTTTTCTATTTTCATTAGGTTTCATTCCTTTCACTTGTTTGCACAAGGAGTCCTAACTTTACTGAGAGCAGTTATTCTCTCTGCTCCGAGGGATATTTATTGGTAAACATACTTGCAGCCAAAAAAAAAGAAAAACATCCGATCTCTCTTCTACTTGTGATTCCCTCTTATTGGCAACCCAAGCCGCTTTTACCGTAATAGTCATAGGCATACAGACAAGCAAATATGCCTATCTAAATATAGTTTACTTTGGTTTAGCTTATATATAGAGCTAACCAGCTAAACTAAACTGAACTTTCGTAGTGCCTAACTGTTCAACAGAGTTACAGCCAAAAGAAAAAAATGGCTGAAGCCAATAAGTCTTGGCGCAGCCATCTTTTTCCCTTTGTTTGACTTTACTTTAATGAACATATATATGAGACGGGAATAAAGTAAAGCTTATATTTTTCTTTTCGCTGCAATCCTTTAATGTTTAAGTCAAATAAAAGCAGTATATTTGCCAAATAATGACAAATTATTGAATGCACATGTTATTTGCTCAAAGAATTAGAATAGCTAGAGTAGAAAATGGGTTGCTGCAAAAGCAATTGGCCATAGCTTTAGATATTGATATTCCAATGTATAGCCGAATTGAACGCGGTGATCGACAGGCTAAAAAAGAACAAGTAATATTGCTTTCAGATATTTTGCATATAGATAGAGACGAATTGTTGTGCCTTTGGATTGCGGATAAAATAAACGCAGTTATAGAAGAAGACCCCAAAATCGCAAATAAAGCATTGAAAATGATTGTTGATAATAGAAAAATATGGAAATAAAAACAACTCATACGCTCATCAATGGAGATAGCCGGAACCTTTCTTTGATTCCGGATAAATCTATCCATTTGATCATCACGTCGCCTCCATATTGGCAATTAAAAGATTATGGGAATGATAGTCAAATCGGATTTCATGATAGTTATGAAAGTTATATTAATAACTTGAATTCCGTATGGTCGGAGTGTAATCGAGTTTTGTATGACGGGTGCCGCTTATGTATAAATATCGGGGATCAATTCGCGCGTTCCGTTTATTATGGCCGTTATAAAGTAATACCCATTAGAACGGAGATAATTCGCTTTTGCGAGACTCTCGGTATGGATTATATGGGTGCAATTATATGGCAAAAACAGACTACGATGAACACCACAGGAGGCGGCGCTGTAATGGGTAGTTTCCCGTATCCTCGAAATGGCATTTTGAAAATCGATTACGAGTTTATTCTCATATTTAAAAAACAAGGGAAAGCACCCACCCCTACTGCAGAACAAAAAAAATGCTCGGAGATAACGAAAGAGGAGTGGAATACTTATTTTGCATCTCATTGGAATTTCGGTGGGGCAAAACAAGACGGACACATTGCGGTATTTCCTGAAGAATTGCCCCATCGTTTAATCAAAATGTTCTCTTTTGTAGGAGAAACCGTATTCGATCCATTTATGGGAAGCGGTACGACAGCTTTAGCTGCACGTAACTTGCAGCGTAATTCCATCGGGTATGAAATAAATCCTGAATATAAAAAATTCTATAGAGAAAAGGTTACATCGTCATCATTATTCGGATATGCAGAATTCCAATACCGTAACGATGAATCAACTTTCGATATCAACGAAAGGATGAAAACTTTACCATATCTATTTCAAGATCCGCATAAATTGGAGAACAAGATTGATATCAAAAAATTACAATTTGGATCTCGGATAGATAAAAACCGGAAAGAAAGAGAAGAATATTTTTCTGTCAAAGAGATTATCACCCCGAATATGCTTAAACTTAATACGGGATTAACCATTAAACTTATTGGCGTAGAGGTAGATGATAATCTAGAGAAACAAGCTATAGCTTATATCCGAGAAAAGATTAAAGGACATAAAGTATATATGCGTTTTGATGAAACGAAATATGATAATCAGAATAATCTATTGTGCTATTTATATTTGGAGAACAAAACTTTTATCAATGCCCATTTGATAAAAAAAAGATTAGTAACCGTAGATACGGTCGCGAATTATAAATATAAATCAAAATTTATTTCATACTAATATGGCAAATAATCAACAAGAATTGCAGCGTTTATTAAATATCATTCCAGTCGGTAGAGCAAATGCAATGCATGCAGAAGACATTGCAAGAGGTATGGGGTATCCAACAGGAGGAAACCAAGTAGAAACAAGAGAATTAATACGATATGCTATCCAACAAGGATATATTATCGTAAGTACCCCTCGTGATGGATATTGGCGTTCTAATATAAAACAGGAAGTCATTGATTGTACAAACTCATTAATAAACCGAGCAGATGAGATTTATGATCGATGTAATGAACTCAAAAATGCATGGAATCAAGCAAATCCCAACAACATAATTCCTTAAGGCTATGAAACGTTATTCACTTAATTTTGGCAAAAAAGAACGAGTATTGAATTATGCGTGTCAAACATATCAATTATCTCGTCCAAATAAAGTCGGAGCTGTCATGGCTTTAATCCGCAATTGCCAACCATCTTCTTTCGAAGAATGGCAATCATGGTATTTTGAGAACGCATATACAGTAGGTAAGAATCCGACAAAAATCACAAACGAAAGTTTGAAAGAATTAGGAGAACGACTATATGCTAAAATTACAGAAGTCGTTATACCCGAATGGGAAGCTGCTTTCAGGGAATTGACAGAACAAGATTGTATAGATTATATTTATAATCTTACCATAAATCGTACTTACGATGGTTATATAAGAGAAAAGTCGGTTATTAATGATGGATTAGCCAAAATATTTCCCGATATAACCTTTGAAGAAAGCGATCCTGAATTGGATCATGCTGGCGACATTGATTATATTGCAAAAGTCGGAGATAAAGCGATAGGTATACAAATCAAGCCGATAACAGCGAGTGCGAATTTCGGTAGTTATTCTTTGACTGAACGAATGAAAGCGAGTTTCGAATCATTCAAAGAACAATATGGAGGGAATGTATTCATAGTGTTCAGCTTAGATGGAGAAATCGCCAATAAAGAAGTAATAGAACAAATAAAATTAGAAATAAATCGATTATCATAATAGACTCATGAATCCAATAGGTATAAAAATATCTAATTCGTTATTAGATGTAATGCAGGACGGCAGAGAATTTGAGAGCTTGCTTGGTTATCAATACAATAATTTGGATGTTGTCAGAGAAATCAGACGTAGTATATCTGAAATATATGCTGTTAGAAATAATCCTGTTGTATGTTATGTTGCAAATGTAGTTCAAGGTAATATAAACAATTCAATCGATGGCACAGATGATCTTCCTTTTAATGAGATGATATCATCGGTTCCTGCTGATGCAAAAGAAATAGATATAGTATTGGTTACTCCTGGAGGATCAGCAAATCAGGTCAATAGTTTTGTTAATGTACTACGACCTCGCTTTGAAAAAGTGAATTTTATCGTTCTAAATATGGCGATGAGTGCCGGTACAATCTTTATCATGTCGGGAGATGAAATTATTATGTCTGCACAATCAAAATTTGGCCCAATAGATCCTCAAATTCCGAATAAGGAAGGTCGATTTATTCCTGCACAATCAATATTGGTAGCGTTAGAAGGGATTCGTATTAGAGGAGAAGAAAAACTCAAACAAAATCAGCAACCGGATTGGACGGATATTCAGTTACTGAGAAATATGGATGCGCGAGATATTGGATTAGCGCAAAGCGCAAGCAAGTATTCAATCGATATGGTTAAAGACTTTCTTGTTAAATTCAAGTTCAAAGCATGGAATACTCATTCTTCGACAAATACACCTGTTACAAACGATGAAAAAATAAAAAGAGCTAACGAAATAGCCAATCTTTTATGTAGTCATAGCAACTGGAAAAGCCATGGTCATGCTATTAATAGGGATGTTGCTTGGAATATCTGCAAACTTAAAATTACCCATTCAGAGTCAATTGACGGGCTGGATAAAGCTATGCGACGAATGTGGGCAATGTTTTATTGGATATTTGAAAATACAGGAATTGTTAAAATATTTGTTTCCAACAACTATTGTGTCATAAGAAATGCAGCTCCAATTAATATTCCATTAACTCCTCAAAGAAGATGAAATCATTAAATAGTACATTAAAAGAGGCGGGATTCTCCGAGGAATTTATAGATGCAATTAATAATGCAAACTTCCCGGCAAACCCTTACAAAGAAATTGAAAACACAAGCTTTCAATCAAATGAAAATATGTTCCAAAGTTCAACGACATTAGAAATTAAGGAATCAAATAATATGTCTGCTAATTATTTCGCCATAGACATAGCCTCAGAATAAGCATCCTATATTATACTTAATTATTAATGCCCATTATCAGACTTCTGTATGCAAATGAGGTCAGCCCCAAGTGTCTTGGGGCTGATTTTATTTTACCATTATATAATACTCCATGAGCTTATCTATGCGCCATGAAATTTCTTTCGGGGTAGCCTAATACCCCAGTCGGCTTGCGCCATCGG
>OLWF01000884.1_pt1 | contig 11106 bp, 8 predicted proteins | sample 1644131 | NCBI WGS metagenome assembly OLWF01 (sample SAMEA103958163, study PRJEB25191) | human gut metagenome
CCCCTTCGCTCTGAGGAATGAAATGTGATAAACAAAGTTTCCGAAGATCAGCGTCAGCATTTTCCATTGATTTGAAGATTGTCTCCTTTGCCGACCAATGCAACAGCATACTCCAAGTCTCATCTCCCTGATAAGGTTCTACTCGCTCGTCGGAACGGATAAAACGATCGTATACTCTTTTCACACGCTGTCCATATTGCTCAATATCAATGCCTACAGGAGCTACGGAACTAAGTATCACAGCTACATACCCCTTTGTATGCGAAATACTGATAAAAGAAGAATTGTCTGTCAAATGCGGCTTTCCTTCCGATGAATATCCTATCTCTTTATCTTCCTGCAACATGGAATATAGCAGCACACGGACAGACAACCATTCCAGTTTCCTTCGGTCCGAAGTAAAACGCTGCATTTCCTGCTCACAAGAAACTCTTCGGACATCGGGCAGAAGACTAAACAGTGTATCCAAAGATTCCTCCATCTTCCAGACAGACCACTGCATATCAACCGTTTTATGTTGCAGAAATAATCCCATCGTTTTTGGTTTATAATTTCTTCTCCGATTATAGTTTCTCCGCCCGAACAGGTCTTATCTACTCATCACTCCTTACTCTCCGACTCATCCATCTCCTTCGGAAGAATCGTGAACTTAACCTTCAGAATACGGCGGCTATCCATCTCCAGCACCTCAAACTCATAATTGTGATAAGTCACCTTCTCATGCAATGCCGGAAACTCACCTTTTATTTCGAGCAGCATGCCCGCCAGCGTATCAGCGTCACCTACTACCTTTTCAAATTCATCTTCATCGACTTTCGCAATCTTATAGAAGTCAGTCAACTGTGTCTTTGCTTCAAATATCCATGTATGATCGTTCAGCACTACATACGTGCGCTCTTCATCGTCATATTCATCATGAATCTCGCCTACGATTTCTTCGATAATATCCTCCATTGTCACCAGTCCGGAAGTACCTCCAAACTCATCCACCACAATGGCAATATGTATCTTATTCGCTTGAAAATCACGAAGCAGATCATCAATCATCTTCGTCTCCGGCACAAAATAAGCAGGGCGAATCAATGATTGCCAACGGAAATTATCTCCCTTATTGACATGTGGCAGAAGGTCCTTGATATATAGCACACCCTTGATATTATCCCGCGAACCGGAATAAATAGGGATACGTGAATAAGCATTTTCAATGATACACTGCATCACTTCTTTGAAAGGGGTACGGACATCCAGATCGACCATATCAAGACGAGATGTCATCACCTCTTTCACAGTCTCACCACCGAAGCGGATAATTCCTTCCAAAATATTATTTTCCTCAGAAATTTCAGCTTTGTCCGTCAATTCCAATGCATGAGAAAGTTCATCCACAGAAATATTATGATTCTTCTTGGCAAAGTGCTTATTCAGAAAAGTGGTAGAACGCACCAGCATAGAAGCAACCGGATGAAACAGTTTCTCCAGAAAATAGATTCCCGGAGCGGAGAAACGGCAAAATGCCAATGTCTTTTGTGCTGAATAAATCTTCGGCATGATCTCTCCAAACAACAATAACAGGAAAGTCAGGATTACAGTCAGTATAATGAACTCCGCCAAGGGAGAATGAAACACGAATACATTCATGAAGAAGAAGTTGCAGAGCATGATAATGGTCACATTCACAAAATTGTTAGTGATCAGTATCGTAGCCAGAAGCCGTTCGGAATCTCCAAGGAGTGCGCTGATCTTTTCGTCAGCAGGATGATTGTGTTCGTCAATATCATTCAAGTCCGAAGGAGAGAGTGAGAAAAAAGCTATTTCAGAAGCCGAAGCAAAGCCGGAAGCAAGCAGGAGCACACCTGCCAGTACTATGGCGATAATAGCAGAGATTGAAGGAGTGTTTACGGTAATACCGTTGAAAATATCAGCCAATTGGCTTAAATAACCATCTGAGTCCAAAGAGTATATATTTTAGTTAAACAAAAGACAATGTGCCAATCAGCTTTTATAAACCAGTTGGCACACTGTCACAGTATTTAGAACGGCAAATCATCTGCCGGGTTATCTTGTACAGGTTGCGCCTGCGACTGCTGCGGCTGTTGGTTTTGTTGCATTTGCTGCGGCTGTTGTGACGGTGTTGCAGCCCCCTGTTGTGCAGAAGTGCCCGCACCTTGGCCGGCCCCTTTCGGGGTCAACATTTCCATATTGTCCACATAAATCTCGGTGATATAGCGCATAGCTCCCGACTGGTCGCTGTAAGAGCGAGTTCTGATCTTTCCTTCCAGATACAGTTTGTCACCTTTGTGTACATACTTATCCACGATTTCAGCCAGACGGTTGGATGCTACAATATTATGCCATTCAGTTCTTTCGGGAATCTGCGTACCATTTTGCAATGTATATCCGCGATCGGTCGTAGCCAACGGAAAAGTTGCCACTGCCGACCCCGTATCAAAGTATTTCACCCGTGGATCTTGTCCCACGTTACCTATCAATATCACTCTGTTCACTGACATATATGTATCAAGTTTATCATTCTTTAATTCAAATCTGCTGCCAAAATTAAACAGAATAACAATAGAATGCAAGGATTGTTGTAACTTTTATTTCGAATCGACATACTTCTCAATAAAAGCGTGCACCAATCTGGGGACGGCATATTGCCCCAGTTCCTCCGCCTTTATTTTCCGATAGTTACCGAAAGAAGCCGACTCTGCGGGCAGAGTCACCTCATAGAAATTAGCATAAATCACCCGATGAGACAGCACGTGCTTCACCTCTCTGCAAACCGAACGCACCACGACCGGTTTCTCCCCCTCTGCCACTAACTCCCTAAATTCGGGTAAAGCCAGAAACTCCTCCTCCGACAAAGCAACCGAAGTCTCTATCAACGGCAATTCAAACAAATTCTTCCAAATATCATCCGCCGTCCGTTTATTTATAAAGGTATACGCGCCCGCACGTACATAAATATAATTAAAGTAACGATTCGTTGTCTTCGTCTTGTGCTGCTTCACCGGCAGTTGTGCCACCCTTCCCGCAGAAAGTGCCGAACAACTCTCCGCCAACGGGCAAAACAGGCAGTCAGGCGATTGTGGCGTACACTGTACCGCACCGAAATCCATAATCCCCTGATTGTAAAGAGCCGGCTGCTTCCTGTCCAGCATTTCATCCGCCAAGGCAGCAAACAACTTCTTCCCTTCCGTCGAATCAATCGGCGTATCAACACCGAAATAACGGGAAAGCACCCGATACACATTGCCGTCCACCACCGCATAAGGCATTCCATAGGCAAAGGAACAGATAGCCGCTGCCGTATACTCTCCCACCCCTTTCAGAGCAAGTACTTCCGGATATGTCTTAGGGAAAACACCGTTCATGCTTTTCGCCGCCGCATGAAGATTACGGGCACGCGAATAATATCCCAACCCCTGCCAGAACTTCATCACCTCATCCTCGTCCGCATCCGCCAGGCTCTGCACATCAGGAAAACGCTTGATAAACCGTAGAAAATAATCGTAGCCTTGCGCCACGCGTGTCTGCTGAAGAATAATTTCGGAAATCCATATCAGATAAGGATCCGAAGATTCCCGCCAGGGCAATTCTCGTTTATTCTCCTTATACCAGTCTATAATTGCTTTACTAAAAATATTCATTCCCATATCGGTTGTTCGTCTTACATTTATCTTGCAAATACTATCCAAAAGCAGTACAAAAGTAACTCTTTTGTCTCTAAGAAAACTTAATGCCTCCACTTTTTTAGAAAAATGTGCAGAATATATTTTTTTAGGAGACCAAAAAGCTATATATTTGCAGTCCAAAAAATTAGCAAGAACCTAGTAATAATATTTTTTTTAAGGAAAAATGACTAAAGCAGATATTGTAAACGAGATTACAAAGAAAACCGGTATTGACAAGACAACCGTTCTTACAACAGTTGAAGCATTCATGGATGCCGTAAAAGATTCGTTGTCTAACGATGAGAATGTATACCTTCGTGGATTTGGTAGCTTCGTGGTGAAGAAAAGAGCTCAGAAGACTGCTCGCAACATTTCCAAGAATACTACTATCATCATCCCCGAGCACAACATTCCGGCTTTCAAACCGGCTAAGACATTTACAATCTCAGTAAAAAAATAAATTTAACAAGAGTATTAACCCATAAAATGTGAAGCTATGCCAAGCGGAAAGAAGAAAAAAAGACATAAAATGTCTACGCACAAGCGTAAAAAAAGACTAAGAAAGAACAGACATAAAAGCAAAAAATAATTTTTAAGTCTGGATCACACAGAAATAAAGAACAAACTTGCGAAGCTCGATGTCTTTCAAGTTTGTTCTTTGTTTAAGTAGCTAACCCAAAATGAACAATTTGTCAAAAAAGTTGTTCATAGTAAATGAGATTCAATCAATAATAAGGAAACAAACAGTGACAAGTGAACTAGTAGTTGACGTACAACCCAAAGAGGTCTCTATCGCTCTTCTCGAAGATAAGAGTCTGGTGGAACTTCAAAGCGAAGGGAGAAACATTTCTTTCTCCGTGGGCAATATGTATTTGGGACGTATCAAGAAATTGATGCCCGGTCTGAATGCATGTTTCGTGGACGTCGGTTACGAGAAAGACGCTTTCCTTCATTATCTTGACCTAGGTCCTCAATTTAACTCACTCGAAAAGTTTATAAAGCAGACTTTAAGCGACAAGAAGAAGCTGACTTCTATCAGCAAAGCAACCCTACTTCCCGATCTTGACAAGGACGGAACCGTATCCAACACACTCAAGGTGGGACAAGAAGTAGTGGTGCAAATCGTAAAGGAACCTATCTCCACCAAGGGACCGCGACTGACGTCCGAGATTTCATTTGCCGGACGCTACCTCGTGCTTATCCCTTTCAATGACAAGGTTTCTGTTTCGCAAAAAATTAAATCGAGCGAAGAACGCGCCCGCCTGAAACAGTTGCTGATGAGCATCAAGCCGAAAAATTTCGGTGTCATCGTCCGCACGGTAGCCGAAGGCAAACGCGTAGCCGAACTCGACGGAGAGCTTAGAGTCCTGGTTAAACATTGGGAAGATGCAATGGCTAAAGTACAGAAAGCCACCAAGTATCCGACGTTGATTTATGAAGAAACCAGTCGCGCCGTAGGTTTGTTGCGCGACCTCTTCAACCCTTCTTTTGAGAATATTCACGTCAACGACGAGGCTGTGTACAATGAAATCAAAGACTACGTGACACTGATCGCACCCGACCGGGCAAACATCGTGAAACTGTACAAAGGCCAGCTTCCCATTTACGACAATTTCGGTATCACCAAGCAGATTAAATCATCGTTTGGTAAAACAGTCTCTTACAAGAGTGGTGCCTATCTGATTATTGAGCACACTGAGGCGCTTCACGTAGTAGACGTGAACAGCGGTAACCGCACCAAGAATGCCAACGGGCAGGAAGGTAACGCACTCGAAGTAAACCTGGGAGCCGCCGACGAGCTGGCTCGCCAACTGCGATTAAGAGATATGGGTGGTATCATTGTCGTAGACTTCATCGACATGAATGAAGCCGAAAACCGTCAGAAGCTTTATGAACGGATGTGTGCCAATATGCAGAAAGACAGGGCACGGCATAATATTCTGCCGCTCAGCAAATTCGGGCTGATGCAGATTACACGCCAGCGTGTGCGTCCGGCTATGGACGTCAACACGACCGAAATTTGTCCTACCTGCTTCGGAAAAGGCACTATCAAGTCGTCCATTCTCTTTACGGACACTTTGGAGAGTAAAATTGATTATCTGGTCAACAAACTGAAGGTTAAGAAATTCTCGTTACACGTCCATCCGTATGTTGCCGCCTACATCAATCAGGGACTCGTTTCCCTGAAACGGAAATGGCAGATGAAATACGGATTCGGTATCAAGGTTATTCCAAGTCAGAAACTCGCTTTCTTACAATATGTGTTCTATGATACACATGGAGAAGAAATCGACATGAAGGAAGAAATCGAAATCAAATAGACAGAAAAGGCGGCTCGTGGGAAACGGGTCGCCTTTTTGTTTCTATCATTCCAATTTTTCAATTTCTTCGGTTGTAAGTCCGGTACATTCCGAAATTAGTTCGAGAGAAAGACCTTTGGATTTCATGATACGGGCTGTTACTTCCTTTTCTTTCTGCATCCCCTTCTGCATCCCCTTCTTTTCAGCAAAATCCAGCGTATTGAAATAGTCATTGTAGACTTTCCATTCTTCTTCGTACTGTGCTCTTTCTTCCTGGGTCATATTTGCTTTGGAAGCCAGCTTTTCCAGTCGTTCGAAGACGGCTTTTCGTGCCTTAAAAGGCATTCTGTCAAGTGTATCCATATGCTTTAATATATAAATCCAGCGTTCAAAATCCGTATTGCATTCATCCTCTTCTTTATTAAAGTTTGGCAATTCGATAAAGATTTGCCGAAACTTGTCATTAAAGAGCTTTCCTGTAGCCCGGTCGGATAAGACAACATCTGTCCTTATCGTTGCAGGCATGTCCTTGTCCATTACAAAGTTCATGAAGAACACTCCATATACAGCATCCAACCGGAATAACTCCTTTTCTACCTCTCTGCCGAATAAAAACTTAAAGCCGTAATCGGTAAAGGGATTAATAAATCTTCCCATTATACGTGTTGATTGTGTATCTTACAACAAAGATAAGGCTTTTTTGTTGAATAAGAACTGGTTGGAATAAAAAATGAGTTGTTCACAAAGAACATTTTTCCTTTAGAATAAGAGAGAAGGAGATGTAAGGACGAAAAGCCCGGACTTTCTCAAGCCCGGGCTTTTGCTATCCTTAAAAACATCCACTCTGTTTATAGGGGAAAATCATGACCGGCAAATAATACCGATGCAATGAGAGAGATGCATTAAGAACCATAATAGAGGATGCCTGTGGGAAATTAGGGAAGGCATCCTCTGTGGGAAACAGCAAAGACATACTTTCACAAGCACCTCATTTGCTGTAAAATCTTCACTCTCAGGTGAAGAAAGGGTCTATTGCAAAAGTTCGGACTTTCACAAGTTCGGACTTCTTAACGTTCTTCAGCCACGCAAATACTTACCCGGTTTTCCTCCGGAGTAGTATAAGGTTGAACGGTATCACCTTTATAATCAACTGTTATCCTATCAGCAGCAACACCTTTCGCTTTCAGGATTTCAGCAACATTATTTGCACGTTTCTTTGACAATTCACCGTTAATCCGAGAATTACCGGTATCAGCATCTGCATAACCTGTCACAGTAACCTTAGCAGCAGGATGTTTCTCAAGATATTCTATCAAAGAAGATATTTTAATCATCTGATCATCTTGTATCTTTGCAGAATTCAGAGCAAAGAAAATACTCTTCTTCATCGGTTCAATTACCGCTTCCTTTTCAGGTTGTTCTTTTTCTATTACAGGCGTAGTTTTTGGCTGTTCCACTGCCACAGGTTCCGGTTCATAATACACCGGTGCCGTTCGAGTATAGCTTTTGCCTAATTTAATACTCAAACCTACAAAAGCATTAATCTGCCAGTCACAATTACCGGCTTTCTTTGAGTTAAACTTATCAGAAAGCAAATTAGCGTTACCTTCGATATTAATAGACAGCCGATCATTCAAACGAAGATCACAACCAAGCCCTAAACGACCGGCAACAAGATTCTTACTGCCCTGCCAAAGATATTCCATTTGATAAGTTTTTGTATCCAATGCATTCGCTTCATCATTATCAAACGCATGATTCAAACCTACACCGACAAAAAGATAACCATTGAATATTCGTTTAGGATTGAAGCCGCAGAATAGAGTACTCAGGTCGGTCATAAAATCAACATTTCCCTGAAGATATTTATATTGGTAGTCCTGCTCCGGATTAACCCATCCACCTTTTGCCTGCCAACCACTCACACCAACACGTGCACCAAATGCAGGAGCAAACTTATAACCCACGTTGAGAGCAGCAGCAGGAGATACAAGATCGGTAAATTTAGCTTCACCAATAGTATGAGCAGCCCCTATTTGTGCCTGAATGAACCAATGCGGCTTGAAAGTTATTTTTTCAGGTTCTTTTATGCGTTGTTCTTGATTCTGAGCAAAGATCATTGTGCTGGATAGGGCCAGCAATCCTATAAATAAACTCTTTCTCATAAACGTTCATTATTTGATTAATAAGAAGAGAGTGCACTATAAGAGTACACTCTCTCTCAAATATATAACTTCAGTTATTATTCAACCGGGAACTCATCAGCATTCCATGCCTTGATAGTAAACTTACCGGTAAGTTTTCCTCCACCAAGAACCGGACTTGTTTCTGTACAGTCCGTAATAACTTGACTAGGTTTAACCTTACCGTATTCAATTGTGAAGGTTATATCACAAGTTGCATTTTGTCCCTTAGCAAGAGTATTCTGTCCTTCAAGATTCCATGTCACTGTTCCGTCTGCATTCAGAGTAAACTTATTTTCCCATTGAGTCGGAATGACACTACCCTTAGCCAGATTAATAGTAACATTAGCTGACTTACCCAGAATCTTCTCACCAGCCGTAGTTAGAGCACCGTCTTTATACAACTCAACAGAAGAATCTTTAGAAGATGTGACAGTGATATACTTCTTCAAATCTTCAGTAGTATATGCTTCTGTTCCATCCTTTACATTTATAATATTCTTACTCAAAGAAACCTTGGCCGGATTAACGAACTTCACATTTACCGTACCGGCTTCAATCTTATCACCATTACAAAGTACTGCGTACACTTTTACAGGAACAATAACTTCTTCTTCGTTAGTCAACTGTTTTGTAAGTACAATCCAATCAAGATTAGCACCATGAGTTGCACACCATTCGCTACCCAGTACAGCAACAGGACTACCTATTTCAGGATCAACGATATCTAACTCATAGTCAGCATAGTCAGCAGCAAATTCTCCAAGATCAATAGCCTCATTCAAATCAAGATACAAAGCTGCACCATTATCTGTTTCCTTGCTACCTTTACAAATTGCAAATCCGTTTTCCCAAGCCTGAGTAATACGATAATCATTAACATTCTTAATTCCGCCATTTGCTAATGTAGGATAGTTCTGTACCTTTACAACATAAGGAATAGCAACATATACCGGATATTGACGATATTGAGAAGAAGCTGCCGCAGCTGCATCCTTTTTCTTGTATACGCCGTAGAAAGTATAAGTACCATCCTCTGTTATCTTACTAATAGCACTCTCGTCAATATTAAATACTACCTGACGATTATCTGCATTATCTTCAGCGCCGGCAAGTTCCGTTATTGAAATTATATTAGTGCTCTTGAATTCCTCAGGAACGTTAGCCTGATCTGTTACAAATTCATAGATATTAGCAAATTCTTCTTTTGACAGTGCATTCAAGCCGAGTTCAGAACCAATATTCGGATATACTTGAGTACTCATATACTTCACAGTCGTCGTATAATTCAACGCAGGATCAACGAAGCACTCCCAGTCAACAGTCTTAGTTTCTGAAACCGGTGCTTTGTAATTCTTGCTCACTGTCCATTCATTGCCAACATATAAGAATTTAATATAAGCTACAGCTACTACAGCATTACCATTGTTAGTATCCTTTACAGTAGCTTTCACTATCGGAGTTTTTCCGATGCATGACATATTAACACCTTCGTAGTTGACAGCTTTCAATGTAGAGCCTTCCAACGTTGCATAGTTAATCTGGTCTGTTCCATTTACATCGTACTTACACAGTACATATTCAATTGAAAGTTTCTTAGCAGCCAAATTAACAACTTCACTTTCGCCAGCTTTTGTCATAGCAACAGCTACATATTCATTCAAATCAACACCAGCAATAGCTTCGTTATATTGTAGTGCTTGAACCAAATGGGCATTAGCGGGGGCTGCTACATTATTCGCATCAATTGCTGCATTCTGACCTTTGACATCACTCCATTTAGTAGCAAGTTTATCTGTTTCCTTAATAGTTTTGCTTTCAAGTTCGCAATTATCAACTAATGTGAATGACACTTCTTCTTTCTGGTTATATACAGCAAAATAATTAGTTGTAAATGTTTGACCATTAGTAGTAGTCATACGCAAAGCCAACATATCCAATGCTTCAGGATCAGTTTCAGCCTGATTCATATCACCAACGATAGACGCGGTCAAAATACCGTCCTCCATACTAAGAGTTGCAGTAGCACCGATATCAGCTCTAGTAGTATGGTTCGTAGCTTTTTTATACAGTACGGTTGCTCCTTCAGCTCCACCTCTAATTTGAGCTAACGATGCAGAAGCCGGATTAATATAGAAATTCGCTTCGCCCGGGAATGAAGATAATGTTTCATCTCCAGTTGCAGTATAATAAGTGGTATCAGCCGTCGCTGTTCCAACAACCTTATTATACGAATATGAGCCAAATGCTACAGCTTCAATACCATTATAATAATCTTTCGGAATCCATGAGAAACCTGTGATAGGCAAAACATCCAGAACAGACAAGTGAGTCGTTACATTATCGACAGTGATATCCCAGCCCACTTTTGCGCCATCTACTACATAATCAATAATTGCAACACTTGTTTTATTATGTAATGGCACCGTGACACCTGTTTTTATACAGTTATCCTTGTCCGTCTTCAAACCATACCAGATCACACCGTTCTCATCCATCCAGAACAAGGAAGGATCCAAAGTTGTATCTTCAGTAATAGTATCCTTGTCAGTAAGAGTAAATGACTCGGAAGACGTGCTGCCATCATCCCCCTTCAAAGTAACAGTTACAGTAGTAGTATTGCCCTCTACACTTTTGCTGATCTCCACACTATACTTAGTATTAGTATCTTTGTCAGGAATAGTATAAGTAGTCGGAGTTCCATTTTGATCCGTTACTACTAATTTTCCATCAGCAAAAGACACAGACTTCACATAAGCCAACGATCCAAATTTTGTATTCAAGTCGGCCAATGTTTTTTCGATTGCATCTACACGTTCGCTTAGACCATTGATGTCGTCATCGTAGTCTTTACAAGATGTAAATGTTCCTGTAGTAGACGCTAACAATGCTCCAAACAGGACTGCACTTAAAAACTTTTTGTTCATAATAAAAAAACTTTTAATTTAT
>OLWF01000890.1_pt1 | contig 11009 bp, 10 predicted proteins | sample 1644131 | NCBI WGS metagenome assembly OLWF01 (sample SAMEA103958163, study PRJEB25191) | human gut metagenome
CGACATTGCCTCCGCGGACAAAAAATACCTGAAGACATGCATCCACATCGTTTTTTTCAATTGCCGCCGCATCGAAATCGTCATCGGAAACAGAAACAATCTTCTGCTTTTCTTCTATTACGTGGATTGCTTTTATTTTCTCCCGATATACGGCAGCTTGTTCAAAATCCAGTGCCTCGGCAGCCGCTAACATTTTTCCATGTAGTTTCTTTTCTAGTGTGTGGATGTGGCCATTCAAAAAAGTCAGAACGTCCTCCGTCATTGCGGCGTACTCTTCCTCTGAGATTTTACCACAGCAAGGGCCTTTGCAAAGTCCGATATGATAATTCAGGCAGGGCCGGCCGCCGGAAGCGGGGCGGATATTCTTATTGCATGGGCGCAGCGGTAAAATTGTTTTGATTGCTTCCAGCGTTGTATTTACGGCCCATGTACTGTGATACGGGCCGAAATATTTACTTCCGTCCTTCTGGACGCTCCTGGCAAGTAATACACGTGGAAACGGCTCGCTGACCGTCACTTTTATATAAGGGAACCCTTTGTCATCTTTCAACAGGACATTATACTTCGGCTTGTATTTTTTGATCAGATTATTCTCCAGAAGCAGTGCTTCGTACTCGCTGTCGCACACGATATACTCAAAATGATCAATCTGTGAGATCATAACCGTTATCCTGTCGCTGTGTGGCGTATTCTGGAAATAAGAACGCACTCTATTCTTAAGGATTCGTGCTTTTCCTACGTAAAGCACGGTATCCTCTTCGTTCCGCATAATATATACGCCCGGTTTCTCCGGAAGCTTTTTTAAATCTTCTTGTATGATACTGTTCATAATCAACCATTTTGTCCGATAATATATTGTACAGAACTAGTATAGCACAGATTTCTCCGCAGGAAAATGGATATTGACTTTCTGGGCGGAATCGCAAATAATAGAAGCATGCTTTTGTTTTGGGAGGCTTATAAGAGATGAAAAAAGTGAAATTTACGGCATTGATGCTATTATTATGCATTTATGTCATATCAGCCGTTTCTTGTGGAGAGAAGAAACGCAAAGAACTTGTTAAACGTGAAGAATATATAGCGCATCTTAACGAAAAATATACCGATTATAAAGAAATGGAATATGGGCTTGATATTACCAAAAAAACAGATCTCATATCGATTTGCTATTCCACTTGGTTTACGAAAATATTGGGGGAAAAAACAAAAAATCCAAATCCCCCGAATATAACGGAAATTTTGGCCGGAGAACAGGAGTGGGGAGGCCTGTATCAATTTCACTATTGGGCAAAGCCTGCGCTCGGATATTATAAAAGCCATGATAAGGAGGTGATCCGCACGCACATGACGCAGCTTTCCGACGCGGGGGTGGATTTTATCATTATTGACAACACCAACGCATCCCGGGGCTGGATCGGTACAAATGAGTGGAAGCTGTTTGTAACGCTCCCTTGCGAAGCAATTCTGGATACCATTGTGGAAATGCGTGCCAAAGGATTGAAAACTCCGTATCTCGTGTTCTGGAGCGGCGTAAATTCGGATAGTGGGTGGTCTGTTGTGAACGAGACATACGAGCAGTTTTATGCTCAGGATAAATGGAAGGACTGTTTTGTGTACTGGGAGGGAAAGCCGTTTATGATCACTACGGATTCTTTAGCCGGAGCCCCGGAGACTCTGACGCTTCGTAAAATGTGGGGGCTGAATCCGCAGCCGCAAGAAGAAATCTGGAGTTTTCTGAACATTACGAATATGCCCAATCTAGATAAAGACGGATATGTGGAGCAGATGTGCGTTTGTACGGCAACGCAGGAAACCTATATGTCTCTTCCTACGGCGCATGGCAGAAATCATGGGATTTTCATGTATTCACAGTGGTATAACGCATTTAAAAACAGGCCGAAGGTGATTACAATTACGTGGTGGAATGAGTGGGCGGCGCAGCGTTTTGAGGAAGACGGCCAGAATTTATTCGTAGATAATTATACGCAGGAATACAGTCGGGATATCGAACCGATGGAAGGTGGGCATGGAGATCAATATTACCAATGGATGAAAGAATATATCCGCGCATACCGCGCGCTGGAAGAATGCCCCGTTCTGGTAGAGGCCGGTTATGAAAACGATGCTGCGGTCTCGGTAAAGAGTACACTGCAGAACTGAACTATGAAATTTGCAAAGTTTATGTTATAATATCAATAGAGATTTTTTTGAGCGGAGGTGTTTGCTGTGGAATTTTTTGTAGATAATTTATGGGTGTTATGGCTGGTCGTTGCAGCTGTTATGCTGTTAATTGAAATCAGTACTGCGGCCCTTGTATCGATCTGGTTCGTATTCGGCGCTGTAGTGACTGCTGTGATCGCGTCATTCTGGGATAATTTTATTGCACAAGTGATTCTTTTCTTCGTTTTCTCCGGGGTGTTTCTCTTTCTGTTCCGGAACATGTATAAAAAGAAATTGGCAATCGGACGGGATTCTAAGGAATTGAATTACTCTTTGATCGGCAAAACGGCTTCGGTTGTAGAGAAAGTTACACAGTATGGGGGAAAGGTAATCGTAGGGGATGTTTACTGGAGGGCTGTTTGTGAGACCGGCACAGAAATCCCCGAAGGAACGGTCGTTGTGGTGATCGAGGAAGATGGCACAACATTGAAAGTGAAAACGAAATAAACGTATATTTTACAAAGTGAAAAGGAGTGTTTTGTTATGGGACCTTTGGGTTATATCTTAATTGCTGTAGGCGTTGTTTTGATCATTGCATTGATCAGCAATATTAAAATTGTTCCACAGGCAAAGGCGTACGTTATTGAGCGCCTTGGCGGATATCATGCGACATGGAATACGGGGGTTCATTTTACAGTGCCGATTATTGATCGTGTGGCGAACAAAATTACATTAAAGGAAAATGTCGTGGATTTTCCGCCGCAGCCCGTTATTACAAAGGATAATGTTACGATGCAGATTGATACGGTCGTATTTTTCAGAATTCTTGATCCGAAGCTTTACACATATGGAGTGGAAAGTCCGATGATGGCGATCGAGAATCTGACGGCGACGACACTCCGAAACATCATCGGCGACCTAGAGCTGGATTCTACGTTGACATCGCGCGATGTCATCAATTCGAAGATTACTCATGTCCTTGACGAGGCTACGGATCCGTGGGGAATCAAGATCAACAGGGTAGAATTGAAAAACATCATGCCGCCGAAGGAAATTCAGGATTCCATGGAAAAACAGATGAAGGCGGAGCGGGAACGCCGCGAAAAGATTTTACAGGCGGAGGGAGAAAAGAAATCTGCGATTCTGGTAGCGGAAGGCGAAAAGGAATCTGCAATTTTACGCGCGGAAGCGGAGAAGGAATCTGCAATCCTGCGTGCTGACGCAGCAAAAGAGGCGATGATTCTGGAAGCGGAGGGAGAAGCGGAGGCGATCCTCAAAGTACAGGAAGCAACCGCGAAGGGAATTGCAATGATTAATGATGTCCATCCGTCTGATCCGGTGATCAAGATAAAAGCGCTGGAGGCTTTTGAAAAAGCGGCGGACGGGAAGGCGACGAAGATTATTATCCCTTCGGAAATCCAAGGAATGGCTGGTCTTGTTTCGGGGATTACTGAGTCATTGAAATAAATTGTGTATAAAATGTTGTGCCCTGTTTCCTGTGAGGCAGGGCACATTTTTTTGTATGACAAAGCGTTATTTTTTATGATCCCCCAAGAATATAAAAGCTTGCTCTGTGAAGAAACATTGCCTACGTCATATTACGCGACAGCCCGCTTACTTTCCGCCGCAATTGTCTCTGTTGAAGAAAGGAACTGATTTTTCATCGGAGCAGACTTTAAGAAATCAAGACCATCATTTTGGAAAATGGGTATCAATTGATACTTTTTGTCTCAAATTGCGAACAAATCCGGTATACATTATTCGTTATTTTTTCTTCTCTGCGAAGCTAAGTGATCTTTTTACAAAAATATAAATCTATGGATTCTACCACAAGCTTACAGATCACTCCCGCGTTTTGCTTTTTAGCGATTGAAATAATCATATCCAGGTCATATAATATGGAGTGCTTGACATTGTTAGAAAGAGCAAAATGCTACAGCGAGTGGCAGGATTTTGTCATTTTTACACCCCCGAAACGACGATTTCTGCAAAGTATAGCAGGATTTCGCCTCGCTGCATTTTTAATATAGAAAAGAAAAGTCAGGAAGGATTCCAAATTCGTTTGTAGATATCACAAAATACGAGGAGCTGTATGCTCACTTTGACTTGGAGTACGCATTCAAAAAAACTGTAAAAATATGAGGTGGCGAAAATGGAGCGAAAAGAATTTATATTGGAAAGCTTTGACGGATTTGGGCTGTCTGTGAAAATTTTTGAAACGCAAACGCCGAATGCGGCTATACAAGTTGTGCACGGCATGAGTGAATATCAGGCACGATATGAGTATTTTGCAGAAAAACTTACGAAAAACGGCTATGCCGTGATCACTTCTGATCTGAGAGGACACGGTGGATCCATCGGAGAGGACGGTCTGCGCGGTCACTTTGGAAACAAAGATGGCGCGGATACACTGATCCGGGATCAGGCTGTGATTAACACGTTTATAAAAGAAAAGTTTCCGCAGTTGCCGGTATTCATGTTCGCGCATTCCATGGGGTCTCTGATTGCGCGGAATTACATTCAGAACTATGATTCAACGATTCAAAAGCTGATTCTTTCGGGGGCGCCCTGTTATAGGCACGGCTGCGGATTTGCTTGTGTGCTTTGCAAGACGATCATTTTATTTTCCGGGGAAACCGGTTGTAATAGACTCATAAAAAGTTTTGCTCCGGGAGGGAGAAAAGGGGAACTGCAGAATGAGTGGCTCAGCTATAATAAACAAAATGTGGAAGCATATAATGAAGATGCAATGTGCGGCTTCCCTTTTACCAACGCGGGTTATCTGACGCTGTATGAACTGGACCGCCGCCTGCATCAATACGAGAATTACAAGCTGGGAAATCCGGCCCTGGATATCCTGTTCCTTGCCGGAGAAGACGATCCTGTTACTGGAGGCGAAAAAGGTCTAAAAGATTCGTCCAGATCGCTCAGGAAAGCGGGCTATAAAAATATTGCAGTGAGAACTTACTCCCGTATGCGTCACGAAATTTTGAATGAGGAACAGCGGGACACGGTGATTGGAGATGCGATTTTATTTTTCGACCGGGAGACCGGGAAATGGAATGCATAATAATTGATAAGTCCAAAAGAAATTGCACTTTTTTCGAGAGAATTTTAAATCGATATATTGCGATCTATGCGATTAAAACGATTCAGAGGAACGTCGATTTTGTTGTAATGGAGGATAATTCCTTATAAAAAATGGTCGTTTAAGCTTTTGACACAAAAATAAAATGTAGGTATAATATGCAGCGAAGGGTTACGGAATAACCTTTTTGAAAACAATTGGATTTTTCTACCAAGGAGTACGAAATGAGTATTATAGAAATGGTGAAAGACGCAGAAGAAAAAGCGGAAGAGTTAAAAAATATCGCCAGAAATGAAACGGAACAAATGCTTTCCGTTTCGGAAGCGGATGCCCGCCGCCGTGCCGGCGAACTCGTGGGGGCTGCAAAGCAGGAGGCTGCGAAAATTATAGAAGCGGCGGGCCAGCTGTCTGCCCAAAATGCGGAACTCATTCGGGAAGGCAGTGCGCAGAGAAATGCGGAGCTGGCAGAAACGGCTACTGCGAATAAACAGCATACGTTAGAATTGATTTTATCTTTTTTATAAAATACACGGGAAAGCAGGGGATGCGTCATGATAACGCCTATGAAATATATAACGATCCTGTGTATGAAGGAAGACCGGGATTGTGTGCTTTCCGAATTGCAAAAATGCGGAGAAGTGATGGTGTGCGCACCTGCGGAACTTTCGCGGAATGCAGCACCGCCTGTTTATGATGCAGCAAGTATTGAGACTTTGATTCGGGAATTAAAGAGATATGAGCAGAAAAAGCCACTATTTGGAAGTCTTCCGGAACTGGATCTTGCGGAATTCGAACAAATCGGCGCAGAAGCGGAAGCAGTCGTGGAAGAACTGCAGAAGCTTATGGACGGCGTAGCTGCGGATGAAGCGGCGTTTCAGGCAAAAACGGCGCTCCGTGAGCAGCTGCTGCCGTGGGAAACACTTGATATTCCTGTGGAAGAAATCAGAGAAACGTATTACACCTTTTCTATTCTCGGAGAAATTCCGATTCGCAATCTTGATTTATGTAGGGCGGTTGCTGAAGAAAATGGCCTTGGTCTTGATATTATATCACAGAGCACGTCAAAGGTTTATGTTACAGTATCTTACATGAAAGAAGAGACAGTTGCAGAACTCTCCGTAGCAGGTTTTGAAAAAGTAACCATCCCGCTTGTGTCCGGCAGAATCGATGAAAACATAAAATTTCTGGATGCGGAAATTGCGCAGATTAACAAAGCAAAGGAAGAAAAGAAAATCCGCCTCATGGAGCTGTCTCGCTCAAACGCTCCGAAACTTATCTATGAGAAATACCGTGTAGTAAATGAAAGGAACGCCGCGCCTGTGGGAGAAACCACAATGACGGCTTATGTGGAGGGCTGGGTTCCTGCCGACCGCACGGATACAGTGGAACAGGCTGTCGCAAAAGTCGCCGGTATTTATGATATTTCATATCGCGACCCGCTCCCAGAAGAGGTGCCGCCGACGGTACTTCGGAACAGCCACGCGGTAAGTCAATTTGAGGGTATTACAGAAATGTTTACTTCTCCGAAATATGGGGAGGTCGATCCGAATCCCGTCATGGCACCTTGGTATTGGCTCATTTTCGGTCTAATGATGGGCGACGCCGGATACGGGTTCCTGATGGCTGTCGCGGTTCTGATTTTAAAGAAAATAATGAAACCACACGGAAATACAGAAAAATTGATGAATGTCATTCTGTATTCTTCCGTAACAACGACGGTTTGCGGCATATTGTTCGGAAGTTACTTCGGGGAGACATGGCATCCGATTTTGTTTAACCCGCTCGACGATCCTGTGAAAATGCTGGTTCTGACGCTTGTCGTCGGCGGTCTACATATTTTAACTGGCATGATCGTCAAAGCAGTGCTGAACGTGAAAGCAGGGCACCCCTGGAGCGCGCTTTTCGATCAATTTTCCTGGATGCTGATCCTGATCGGTGCCGGATTGATTTTTATATCCCGGACGCGCCTTGTGGGAATCGTACTCGCGGCGGTCGGTGCTGGAATTGTGCTTCTGACAGCCGGTCGTGCTAAGAAAGGCATCTTTGGAAAGATTACAGGCGGGCTTGTCGGCTTATATGGCGTTACAAACTATATGAGCGATATTCTTTCCTATTCCAGAATTCTTGCACTCAGCCTTGCTACAGGCGTGGTGGGCATGGTTATGAATATGCTTGCCGGCATGGTACGCGGCTCGGTCCCGGTGATCGGTCTGCTGTTTGCATTGCTGATCTACGCAGTCGGGCATGTGTTTAATCTTGCACTCAGCCTGTTGTCTGCATACGTACACGACTGCCGTTTGCAATATATCGAATTCTACGGGAAATTCTTCGACGGCGGCGGCAAAATGTTCAAGCCTTTTTCTATACAAACGAAATATATCCAATTAAAAGATCATGATAATGGAGGAAAATGATGATGTCTGGTATCGTAATTGCAATTATGGGAGCGGCCGTATGTGCCATTTTAGGTGGCTGCGGTTCCGCGTATGGCGTAATGGCAGCGGGAAAAGCCGCTGCGGGCGTAACGTCGGAGAAGCCGGATTTGTTTGGTAAAATGTTGGTGCTCCAGGCGCTTCCGGGTACGCAGGGAATTTATGGCTTTCTGACGGCAGTATTGATTATGGTGCGGATCGGTGTCCTTGGGGGATCGCCGCTCGAACTTACGGCAGCACAAGGTTGGCAGTTCTTTTTTGCGGCATTTCCGATGGCGATCTGCGGGTTGGTTTCCGGAATCTGTCAGGGAAGAACAGCGGTTTCTGCAATCCATATGACGGCGAAACAACCGGACTCCTCCGGTAAGGGAATCACAATGACAGCGCTTGTCGAAACGTATGCGATTCTGGCACTGCTGACTTCGATCCTGTTGATTTACGGTATTTCTCTGTGATAAGAAAGCCGAGGGAAGGAGTGTGCCTATGAGCGCCGTTACAGTTATTGATAAAATACAGGAAAAAGCTGCGGCGGAGGCTGCGGCAATCCGGAAAAACGCAGAAGAAAAAGCGCTTGCTGCCAGCGAAGCAATTTTATCCGAAGCAAAGGCAAAAGCAAAAAACATCAAGCGCGGTGCGGAAGAACAGGCAGAGCGTTTGGTTGCCGCCGAGAAACAGCAGAGTGGCCTCGAGGCAAGAATTTCCTATTTAAATGAGAAACGGCGGCTTCTTATAGCACTTCGCCGGGAAACAGCAGAACAGATGTGTGGCTTTGATGAAAATAAAACGGCGGAGCTGCTTACAAAGCTTGTTCTGGAAATTCCGCTGGAAGGAGAAGTCTTTGTAGGAGCTTCTGCAAAAGATGCGATACTGATCCGGGAGAAAGGTTTGCTTGCAAACTGGAAACACGTGGCAACAGAGAAGTATGGTCGAGCGGTAGAATATAAGCTTTCTGAGGAACCACTTTCTGTAAATGGTGGACTGGTCCTATATGGAACGAAATATGACGTGGATCTTACTTATGATACATTAATCGATGCGATTTTTGAAGCGCATGAGAAAGAAATTGCAGATTGTCTTTTCAAAAGCGGGAGCTGATGGGCGATGGATAAAGCGGTCGATATCTATGGGAGAAAATCATATGAATTTGCGGTGGGCCGAATAAACGCTAATGCGCATCGGCCTTTCTCCGCAGAGCAATGGAATCGTCTGCAGGAAGCTGATTTGTGGTCGGCAGAAAAAATTGTTGTGGAATACGGTTATCCGAGTATTCGTGAGGGAGAAACGATTTTTGATTCTATTGAAGCCGGATTGAAACGCACAATCGAATTTATCCGGGATATTGCGCCAGATGCGGAGCTTGTGAATCTGCTCTTCTTTGAAGAAGATGCCGTGAATTTGAAGCTTTTTCTGAAAGCGCGTCTGCTGGGGACAGAACCTGCTTCGCTTCCTGTGTGTGTCGGCGGCATCAATTCTGAACTTCTCCGAATTTGTGTATATACGGAAGATTTTTCCCTTCTTGGAGAAACGGCCCAAGCTATTCTCAGTGACATCTGTACAGAAACGGATCCGCGGAAAATTAGCTGCCTTGCAGATAACGCTATGTTTTGCAGGGCTTTGGCACTCGCCGAGAAGAAACATTGCGTGCCGCTTGTACATCTGATGACAGAATATGGCGTGGGCAGAAATCGGCGCACGGCACTTCGCCTTGCCGCACTCGGAGCGGATCCGCAGAAATATACGGATGCATTTTTCCCTTTGGAATGGGAATCGTTCAGGGCGGCGGATCATGAAAAGACGAAGGCAGATGTTTTGAAGGACATCAATAAAAGACTCGCGGCCGTTACGGAAGAAATCGGATATGATTCCGGAATGGGAGCGATTGCGCAATATTATTTTATGAAAAAAAATGAGGCAGCCGCATTGCGGATGCTTTTTACCGAGAAAAGCTTTGCCGCCGCGGGAGGTGCTGCAGAAAATGGATAAAATGAAAATTGCTGCTGTAGGGGAGCATTCCTCCGTCATTTTATTTCACACCGCTGGAATTGCAACAAGATCTGCATCGGACATAGAAGAAGCGGAACGCGCCATACGTCAATTTGTGAAAGAAGGGTATGAAATTATTTTTCTTTCCGAACGTCTCGCGGAAGGTATGGAGGAAGAATTAAAGCGTTATCGTGCGTCTGCGTATCCTCTGATCTTGCCGATTCCGGACCGGGCGGGACCTACCGGATATAGCATGAATAAAATCACGGAGAATATGGAGAAAGCTATTGGTACCAATATATTTGAAAGTTAAGCGAAGGAACGGGGTTTCAGAAGATGGCAGAGAGATTTGAAATTACGGGTACGATCTATAAAGTTGCCGGACCGCTGATTGTGGCGGACGGGATGCAGGACGTCAATATGCACGATGTGGTCCGCGTCAGTGATAAGAAGTTGATCGGCGAGATTATAGAATTGCGCGGTGATAAAGCGTCGATACAAGTTTATGAGGATACTACGGGGATCGGACCGGGAGAACCTGTTTATGTCACGGGAGAGCCCCTCAGTGCGGAATTGGCGCCGGGGCTGATTGAAAGTATTTTTGATGGTATTGAACGTCCGCTGACCGCGATTTATCAAGAAGCGGGAGACAGAATTCCGCGCGGGATCGACGTACCAAAACTGGATCGAAACAAAAAATGGAATTTTGTACCGTGTGCGGCGTTCTGGAAAGCGGCGACGTTCTTGGCACGGTGGATGAAACGCCAGTTGTTACGCAAAAAATTATGGTTCCCCATAAATTGCGGGGTACATTGGAATGGATTTATGAAGGGGAGGCAACCATTACAGAACCGATTGCACGTATAAAAGATGATGCCGGCATTATCCATGAAATCACGATGCTCCAAAAATGGCCGGTGCGTGTGCGCAGGCCTTATCAAAAGAAACTTGTGCCAACAGAACCGATGGTAACGGGCCAGCGAATCATCGATTCTTTGTTCCCAATTGCCAAGGGTGGTATTGCGGCTGTTCCAGGGCCGTTTGGTTCCGGGAAAACGATTGTACAGCATCAGCTTGCAAAATGGGCGGATGCGGATATTATCATTTATATTGGCTGCGGAGAACGCGGAAACGAGATGACGGATGTTTTAAAAGAATTCCCGGAGCTTCACGATCCGCGTACAGGCCTGCCGCTGATGAAACGTACGGTGCTGATCGCGAATACGTCGGATATGCCGGTTGCTGCGCGTGAAGCGTCGATTTATACAGGAATTACAATTGCGGAGTATTTCCGGGACATGGGCTATAAGGTTGCGATTATCGCGGATTCAACATCGCGTTGGGCG
>OLWF01000892.1_pt1 | contig 10940 bp, 3 predicted proteins | sample 1644131 | NCBI WGS metagenome assembly OLWF01 (sample SAMEA103958163, study PRJEB25191) | human gut metagenome
AAAGCCATAAATGCCAGATTACTTGTAATTATCATACGTTTTATCTCACAGCAAAGAAAACAAAGCAGGAAGGATTCAAGTCGATCGAAAATAAATTGAAACAGTTCTTTGGCGTAAAGAGTGAAAAAGAAGAGCCGGAGCTGGATATCTGGGATGGCAAGCATTACGGTCCTTGTGATTCTTTTGTATCGGAGCATTTTACACAGCCACCGAAACAGTACACAGAAGATACCCTGCTTTCTGCGATGGAACGTGCAGGGAATGAAGAACTGACCGAAGATACAGAAAAGAAAGGACTTGGTACTCCGGCAACAAGGGCAGCAATCATTGAAAAACTGATTCAGTCTGGTTTTGTGAAAAGGGAAAAGAAAAATCTGGTGCCGACAGATGATGGTAATGTATTGATTACAGTTCTGCCAGATGAGATTAAATCTCCGAAGATGACCGCAGAGTGGGAAATGGCATTGAATCACATTGCCCAGAATACAGAGACAGCAGATGAATTCCTAAATGGGATTACAGAACTGATGCAGGAACTGGTTGCCAGGTATCAGGGAATTTCAGAAGAAAAGAAAAATCAGTTTCAGGGAAAGGCAAAAGGAGAAGTCATTGGCAAATGTCCCCGATGTGGAGCAGATGTCCAGGAAGGGAAAGTAAACTTTTACTGTTCTGACCGGAACTGTACTTTTACCTTATGGAAGAATGATAAATTCCTTGCGAGTCAGGGAAAAAAGATGGATAAGACGGCAGCAAAGAAGTTCCTGTCTAAAGGAAAAATCCATTATAAGGATCTGGTATCAAGAAAAACAGGGAGACAGTACGAAGCAACTGTGGAGATGGTTGATCCCGGAGAGGGAAATGTACAGTTCAATCTGATTTTTCCACAACGATAAGTAGTGTATTGCAGGCAGTCTAAGGACTGTCTGTTTTAATACAAATATATGAAAGAGAGGACCTTAGCATGAAGAAAAAAGGTAATTTTAGAAAAGTAGTATCTGGCTTGCTGGCAGGCATGACAATGCTTAGTACAGTGCTATCTCCGATGACGGCATATGCAGCGGAGATCCAGCCAGAGGAGAAACCTCCACTTTATGAGGAAGTGAAAGACCTTCTGGATGAAGATGAGGTGGTGACTGCCAAAGATTATGAAATCGAAACAGGCAGTGTATTTAATGTGAAATCAGATTATACCGGACTGGAAATCAAGGATGATAACAAGGTTAAAGTCACATTTGAGGAAGCAAAGAATGATAAGAATGAGGATTTTACGACAGATCATGCGGACACTTACAAAGCGGTCTATTATGTGGAACCGGTAAATCAGGAGCATCCGAAGTACCAGATCAGCCGAAAGCTGATTGTGCGTGAGAAAGAAACAGAAGTGCAGACAGAAACTGAAGGGAGTGAAGCAGTAACCGAATCAGAAACAGCTGGCAGTGAACAGCAGACAGAGGAAACGGAGAATTCAGAAGCAGACTCGGAATTGCTTCCAACAGAGGAAGTGACGGAAAGCGAGATAGAAGAATTTGATTCTCAGGCAAGCGAACTATTACCGGATATGGAAGAAGATACTGAAAATACAACGGATTCGGAAACAGGTCTTACAGTATCGGATGCAATGGAGCAGGCGGAAGAGGAAGGAATTGATTTATACGCCATGGAAGCTGGTGAAACAGTCACTTTTATGGCAAAGACAAGTGCAAGAAGTGTACAGAAAGTATCTGTTACAAGAGGAACTCTGTATCGTTATGCGGATTATGGTTATGGTTCTTATCTTACCTATCAGTATACGGTTCAGTTTGGAAATGTATCTGCGACTGCTTACTGTGTACAGCCATCAAAACCGGGACCAGGAACAGGTAATTACACGATTAGTAAAGTCGGAGATGGAAAAACATTAGCTAAGGTATGTTATTACGGAACCAAGGCAGCAGGAGATGAAGGATTCTTTACAGAAGAGAATGGTTATGGAAATCTTAGTGCTGGAGCAAAATTCATTCTTGTTCATCTGGCGGCTTCTTATGCTAATGGAAGTGGCGACGCTTTTTCCGGAGCGAATAGTACAGCCAAGAATTTAGCAATGAAATTGTATAATTATTGTGTTTCACAGCCAGAAATACCGGATGTAGCAATGTCATTTTCTGATGGAGATGTAAAAGCTTATGTGGATGGCAATTCACAGAGAACCAAAGATATTACATTCAAAGCAGATAAGCTACAGACAATTACGATGAAGCTTCCGTCTGGTGTGAAACTTCATAATCTAAGCACAGGCACAACAAGTAAAGCTGGTGCAAGTGTAGAAATTTGCGGAGGAACAAAGTTTTATCTTTCTGCACCACTGACACAGGTGAGTGACGTGGCACAGAGCTGGTCTTCTACAATGAAGGGAAGTATTACAAAAGATTACTCTGCTTATAAAATCACCACCGGATCTGACACGCAGGATCTTGCGTTGGTATTTGGTGAAGGTGTGACAGATGAAAAATATATTGATTTCAAAGTGTCTTGGATTGAACAGGCTACGATCGAAATCGTAAAGAAAGACGATACAGCGGATGTCAATCTTGCAGGTGCAGTATTCGGTGTATACAGCGATGAGGCATGTACAAAGCTGATCACTCAGATGCCGGCAACAGATAAGAATGGAAAATCCTCTGTTACGATCATCAAGACACAGGATACTGTTTATCTGAAAGAGATCACAGCACCACAGGGATATGTAGTAAATGCAACGGCAACAAATGTAAAACTGGTAGCAAGTAAGACCTCAGCTGTAACCGTGGAAAATAAGGAACAGCTGGCAGAGCTTACCATTTACAAAGAAGGACAGGTTCTTACCGGAGCAGATGTCAGTGAAAATGGAACGGTATTCCAGTATGAAAACCGCAGACAGAAAAATGCAGTGTATAACGTGTATGCCGGGGCAGATATCTTAACTGCTTATGGCACAAAAGTGTACAGTAAAGGTGACCTGGTAAAAGATAATCTGACTACGGGAGAGAATGGTTCTGTTACACTGAAGAACCTGCATCTTGGAAGCTATGTGGTGAAAGAAGCAAAAGCACCGGACAATTTCTATAACGGCAGCGAAGAAAAGCCAGTGACTCTGACCTATGCCGGACAGAATAAAGAAGTTGTATTTGCAGATGTGACTTTTAACAACGAGAGACAGAAAGCAGATGTTTCCGTAGTAAAGCAGGATAAAGATACAAAGAAACCACTGAATGGCGGTATTTTTGCTCTGTATGCATCCGATGATATTAGAAATGCAGACGGAACCGTTGTTGTGAAAAAAGGAACACTGATTGAGAAAGCAACTACTGGAGCAGATGGAACTGCAAAATTCACAGCAGATCTTCCGATTGGATATTCCTATTCTGTAAAAGAAGATCAGGCGCCGGAAGGCTATGTAAGAAATACAGAAGATGTGTATACGTTCAAGTTTTCTTACACCAATGATAAAGAAGCAACCGTATCATTTGCCCATACCTTCAGCAATGACCGTGTGACAGCAAAGATCAATTTATTCAAAGTTGATAAAGAAACAGGAAAAGCAGTACCACAGGGAGATGCCACACTGAAAGGTGCAGTTTATGGTCTGTATGCCCGTGAAGATATCGTGCATCCGGACGGAGCAACTGGAACTATTTATAAAGCAGGAGAACAGGTAGCTTCTCTTACAACAGATGACAAAGGACAGGCTTCTGTAAATGGCTTATATCTTGGCAAATATTATGTCAAAGAGATTACTCCGCCGACCGGATACCTGGCAGATGCAGAAGAGCATGATCTTACGTGCAGTTATGAAGGAGATATGACAGCAGAAGTAAAAAGAGAGTGCACTTCCAGTGAGCAGGTCATCAAGCAGCCATTCCAGATCATCAAAGCAGCCAACAATGGAAAGACAGATGCAGATCTGTTATCCGGAGCTGGATTTACAGTTTATCTGAAATCTTCCCTTACAAAGAAAGCAGATGGAAGCTATGATTTTGATTCTGCAAAACCAGTAGTGAGTGGAGAAAATGGAGCAACTGAGATTTTCACAGATGAAAAAGGGTATGCCTGCAGTATTCCATTACCATTTGGAAGCTATATCGTGCGTGAAACTACAACACCGCACAATTACAAGCCAGTCGATGATTTTGAAGTGAATATCACAGAGCATCATCCAAATGAGCCGCAGATCTGGCGAGTGCTTCTGGATGAAGAGTTTAAGGCAAAACTGAAAATCGTGAAAAAAGACGATGAAACAAAGAAATCCGTATTGATTGCCGGAACAGAATTTAAGGTATATGACTTGGACAACAAAAAGTATGTGGAACAGGTAACAACTTACCCTGTGACAACCACTCACAAGTCCTATTTTACGGACAGCCAGGGATATCTGATCATGCCGAAGAATCTGAAGATCGGACATTACCGGATTGAGGAAGTCAACGCACCGGAAGGGTACACAATTAACAAGAACTATGTAGAGATTGCGGTGGATGCAAACACAGCATACCAGATGGATTCTGAAAGCGGAGATGCCATTATTACGGTAGATTACGAGAACCATCCGGTAAAAGGAAAGCTGACGATCTATAAAAAAGGTGAAATGCTGACCGGATTCAAAAAGGATTTTGTTTATGAAGAAAGATACCTTAAGGGTGCGGAATTTAATGTCTATGCAGCTGAAAATATCTATACACCGGATTATCAGAAAGATGAAAACGGAAACAGACAGCTGATCTATGCAAAAGATGCACTGGTAACAACGGTAACGACTGGAGAAGACGGAAAAGCAGTTGCTGATAACCTGCCACTTGGTTCTTACTATGTAGTAGAAAAGACTGCACCGGAAGGATTTGTCCTGAACCATGACAGATCAGGTGTCGCATTTGTCTATGCAGATCAGGATACACCTGTGATCGAACAGGAAGTGACGGTTGGCGATGACCGACAGAAAGTTGCAATCCAGGTAGAAAAACAGGATGCAGAGAATGGTGCAACCGTGGCGGGAGCTGTCTTTGGTATCTATAACAAAGCGGATATCAAGGCGGATGGAAAAGTGATCGTGAAAGCAGACACACTCTTACAGGAAATGACTTCTGATAACGATGGTCTTGCAACATGTACGCTGGATCTGCCACTTGGACAGTATTATGTGAAAGAGTTAAAAGCACCAGCGGGATTTGTATCCTCTGATGAAGTTCTGAATCTGGATGCTTCTTACCAGGGACAGGATGTGAAGACAGTAAAACTGAAAACAGTGAAAAAGAACCAGCCGACAACAGTTGAAATCACAAAATCTGATGTAACAACAGGTGTGGAACTGGATGGGGCAAAACTCACCGTTCTTGATAAAGAAGGAAATGTTGTGGATCAGTGGACTTCTGTAAAAGATCAGCCACATGTGATCAAACGACTGACAGTTGGAGAGGAATACACTCTTCGTGAGGAAATGGCACCTTATGGATATCTGAAAGCAACGGATGTGAAGTTCACGCTGGAAGATACCGCAGAGATTCAGAAAGTAGAGATGAAAGATGAAGTACCGACAGGACTTCTGATCATCAACAAAAATGGAGAGTTTTTGGATAAGGTAACACTTCTGGATCAGGTAAAAGGTACTGTGGAGCATCTCTTTGAATATGTAACCGGAAGCCTTTCAGATGTGACGTTTGATGTATTTGCTGCGGAAGACATCAAAGCGGCAGATGGTGTCAGTGAAGATTATTTCAAAGCAGATGAAAAAGTGGGAACCATTACCACAGATTCCAATGGTATTGCACAGATGGGAGATCTTCCGGCTGGAAAATACTATGTGAAGGAAGTAAAAACAGCCCATGGTTATGTGCTGGACAAAGAGCCGAGATATGTTGACCTTTCCTACCGTGATCAGGACACACCAGTCATCACTTATGATGAGAAATGGCAGAATGCCCGTCAGAAAGTAAAGGTTACGGTTCTGAAGAAAGAAAAAGATACAGAACGTGTCCTTGCAGGTGGTGTCTTCGGTCTTTATACCAGTGAAGATATCAAAAATGCAAAGGGCGAGGTACTCCTTGAGAAAGACAGTCTGATCGAGCAGCGAGTAACGGATGAAAAAGGACAGATTACTTTTACGGCAGATCTTCCGGTAGACGGAAAATACTATGTGAAAGAGGTCTTTGCGCCGGACGGATTTGTTACAACAGATGAAGTACAGGAATTTACCTTTGAATATGCCGGAGAAGACCAGGCAGAAGTAAGCTACGACTTTACTTTTGAGAATCAGCCAACCACAGTGGAGCTGACCAAAACAGACCTGACAACAGGAAAAGAACTTCCAGGTGCACACCTGAAAGTAACGGATTCAGATGGCAATACAGTAGATGAATGGACTTCTACGGAAGAATCCCATGTGATCAAAGAACTGGTTGTTGGTAAGGAATACACCATGACAGAGACAAAACCAGCAGATGGATATGTCACTGCAGAAAGTATTACCTTTACAGTAGAAAATACAGCAGAAATTCAGAAGCATGAAATGAAAGATGATGTGACAAAAGTGCAGATCAGTAAGACGGATATCACAGGAGAAACTGAGATTCCGGGTGCGAAACTGACGATTCTCGATAAGGATGATCAGGTAGTAGAGAGCTGGACTTCCACAGAGGAAACACACTATATCGAAAAACTGCCAATCGGTAAATATACCTTACGTGAAGAGCAGGCGCCGAAAGGATATCTTCTGACATCGGATGTTACTTTTGAAGTAACGGATACTGGAGAAGTCCAGAAAGTGGCTATGAAAGATGATACTGCCAAGGGAAAAGTGATTCTCAATAAGACAGATAAATCGTCAGGAGAACCACTGAAAGGGGTAGAATTTGAACTCCGTGACAGCAAAGGAAAGGTTCTGGAAACCTTAAAGACAGATGCTGCCGGTCATGCAGAGAGTAAGCTGTATGAGATTGCCACATTTAAGAACGGCAAATATGATACCGCTATCAAGTATTATCTGGTGGAAACAAAAACACTGGATGGATACACACTGGATCAGACCAAGCATGAAGTGACATTTGCTTATGTGAATGACAGTACACCAGTTGTGGAAGTTACTTTCAATCTGACAAACGAGAAACCGGAAGTTCCAGAAACACCGAACACACCGGATACACCACAGTCCCATGAAGAGACAAAGGTATCAAATGCACCGAAAACAGGTGACAGCACGAATATCTGGCTGCCGATCCTGCTTCTGGTAATCTCCACAGGAGGTATGGCAGGACTTTATATCTGCAGAAAAAGGAAAAGCAAATAAGGAAACCAGAGGTTATGATTGGGAGCTTCTATGTGAGGCTCCCTTTTTCATACAAAAAAATCACAGAAAGGAACAGAAAACTATGATGAAAGCAATGGAAAAAAGACAGGAAGCACGAAAAAACCAGGAGAAAACTTTAAAGAGAATGATGGCTTATCAGAAGAAAGCCGAGCAGATGGTCAGCAGAAAAAGAATGAACCATCACATGATCAGAAAGGGGTAAAAGCGTATGATGAACAGAAAAGAATTTTATGAATATGTCAAAGACAATGTAAAGGAGTATTTGCCAGAGTCTTACAAGGACGCAGAAATTAAACTTCAAGAAGTAGAAAAAAACAATGGACTGAAGCTTACTGGCATTACAATTCCAAATGGGAATCAGAGAATCGTACCGACAGTCTATCTGGATTCTCTCTACCAGGAATATATCAATGGGAAAGATGTAGATTCTTGTGTTGGGGATGTAGCTGATATGCGTATTGAAGCACAGGGAAAAGCAGAATTTTTTGATATGGGAGTTCCGGATATTCTTGATTATGAAAAGATGAAGGACAAATTACAGGTGAGAATTTGCGACAAAGAATGGAATACCGATCGTTTGGCAGACAAAGTAGTCACAGAACACGGAGATTTTGCAGCTTATTATGCAGTAAATCTGGAGGAAAATGGAGAAGGGATCAGCAGTATTCCGGTAACTGTTTCTCTGATGAACGAGTGGGGAGTATCTGCCGAACAGATTCAAGCGGATGCGATGGTGGCAGACCGAAAACGTGGTGTCACACTTATGGATATGAATGAGATTATCAAATCTATGATTTTTGGTGAAGAACCAGAAAACCTGCTGAATGAAAAAATGGATATGGAAGCCATGGAAAACCCAATGTTCTGCCTGACAAACAAAGCTAAGATGAATGGAGCTTCCCTGTTACTGCAGGAAGATATTCGTAAACAGATTGGGGAATGCCTGGGAAGTGATTACTTTGTCATCCCATCTTCCATTCATGAAGTGCTGATTCTTCCTGATAACGGCATTTTTCAGGTTCCGGAATTAAATGCGATGGTACAGGAAGTCAATGAGACACAGGTGGAAAGACAGGAACAGCTTTCTGATAAGGTTCAGTTCTGTGATAAAAAGACAGCAGTAATGGAAAATGCTGAGCGCAGGGAAGCACGTCTGGAGAAAGAAAAAGCAGCCGAAAAAGCGGAAGTAAAAGGTGGAATCCATGGAAGACTGGAGAAAGCTAAGGCAGAAATCAAGGCAAAAGAGGGAGACAAAGTGCCAAAGAATAAGTCAAAAGAGCTTGCCACAGCATTATAAAGAGTAACAACGATGATTTTAAGGGGACTGTGCTAAGCAGTCCCTGATTTTATGAAAAGGAGTAGCGCATGGCAAATAAATTATATGCAATGGAACAGCTGACGGAAGAGGTGGCAAAAGATGTAGCTGCCAGTCCGCAGGAATGGATGCGGTTCCTAAACACGGCATCCAGACTGTACAAATACACTTTTCCAGAACAGCTTTTAATTTATGCACAGCGACCGGAAGCAACTGCCGTAGCATCCATGGAAATCTGGAATCAGAAGATGTACCGCTGGATCAAAAAGGGATCCAAAGGGATTGCCTTGATTGACAATACTTCCGGACTGAAAACGAAACTTCGGTATGTATTTGATGTGCAGGACACTTATAAAGTGCGTAATCTTGGAAAGGATCCTCAGTTATGGAATCTTCCAATGGAAGGAGAACAGCTGGTTGCGGATTATCTGCAGGAGCAGTTATCACTGGAAGATACAGAAGGAGGACTTGCTGAAAGTCTGCATCAGGCAGCGAAGGAGAGTATGCAAGAATGGCTTCCAGATGCATTGGAAGAACTGAGACTGGATGTGACAGGGACATTTTTGGAAGAACTGGACGAACAGAATCAGGAAGTAGAATTCCGGGAACTGATGACCAATAGTGTCTGGTATGTATTACTAAACAGGTGTGGACTGGATGTACAGGAATATCTGGATGCAGAGGATTTTCGGCATATTACGGACTTCAATCAGCTGAAAGTATTAGGACATCTGGGAAGTGCAGTCAACGAGATCAGCAGACCAGTCCTGATGCAGATTGGACGATATGTTCTGAATGATCTGGAAAATGACCTGAAAACGGTTGCAAAAGAAAAAGAAGTAGCTTATAATGAGTTTAACACGTTAATTCGTGAAAGTAATACAGATAACACAGAAGATAGAGAAGAAAAAAAGGAGGAAACAGACTATGAGAGAGATCAGTTACAGCCAGAACGGAGAGTATCAGATTCCAGATATCAGCCTGGAAGAGACGAGAGGAACGATCGGGAAGTACGGAATGATGAGGAAAGAGTATCTGAGAAACCACAAGGTAGCCAGGTTCAACATTCTGACACTGCAGAACCGTCTGGACAGTCATCTGATGGAGATCGACAGCCAGGCAAGGCAGAGAGTAGACAACCTGATGATCGAACTTCTGGAGAAAGATCCGGCACCGGACAAGATGGCAGACACAATGGCGTGGACCAGACACATGAACCAGATCAAGGCACAGGCAGAGGAACTGGTAATTCGGGAGATTATTTACAGTTAAGCCTGTTCCCAACAGAAGAGGAACAGTTAGGAGAAATAAGGAAAGCGGCAGCTGCATTAGAACAGCCAGCCGCTTTTCTTATTTCTGATGAAGTGGTAGACGATATTCTCCGAACAGGAAGCGGACAGAAAAATACACTGTTTCACATTACTGCAAGATTGATCGAAGGTTTGGATAATGAAGAAATGCAAAGCTTCCTGAAAGATGAATATGGTACTGGAGGAAAAGGATTTACCATAGATGGGCAGAAAATCAGTATCTGGTATGACAACGATGGTATCCGTATCCGACGAGGCGACTCAGCAAGAAGAAACTTTGACCGTATCGTTACGTGGGAAGAAGCTGCTGACAGGATCCGGGATATGTATGAGGCGGGAAATTACGTTGATAATCTTATCTCCAATAATGCTATTGAGCAGGAACAGAAAGAAATGACAGATCTTCTGGCACTACATTTCCGTGATACGAGCAGAAACAGAGAAGAGCAGTTGTCTTATCCTGACTGGCAGGACGTAGTGGGGGCGGCTTGGACAGATCCGGAGGAAGCAGCTGCGACAGCCTATCGTTTTGAATGGCTTCAGGAAGATATGGAAAAGAATCCAGAAGATTATCATCGCTGGGAAATACAGCACAATCCAGTGTATTTTCAGCGCTTTCGTGACCTCCAGAGAGATTTTTCCTGGGTTGATCAGCAATTCAAGGTAGAGCGGCCGGCGCTATCCTTTATTACACAGGATGAAATAGATGCAGTGTTAAGAAGGGGCGGCATTACTGCCGGAGGACGTAACCGGATTTATGAATATTTCATGGAGCACCATGATATGAAAGATGCAGCTGAATTCCTGAAAAATGAATATGGAACAGGTGGTTCTTCACCCGGAATACCAGGAGCAGATGCTTCAGACGCATCCCACGATGCAAAAGGATTAAAGCTTGAAAAAGGGAAGATTGGCAGCCCAGAGGTAGAAGTTTTATTAAAGTGGAATAAGGTTGCAGAACGTGTTCGCCAGTTAATCCGCACAGATGATTATTTGTCACCGG
>OLWF01000895.1_pt1 | contig 10909 bp, 11 predicted proteins | sample 1644131 | NCBI WGS metagenome assembly OLWF01 (sample SAMEA103958163, study PRJEB25191) | human gut metagenome
ATCTGCTTTCTTCATTCTAACTAATATTTTAAAAATATTATCAATCAACGTCTGATTTTCACTTTTTTTATGAAGCAACATGGCAGGAAGCAAAAAATCAAAACTCCTTATTAAACTGGAAGGTCCCGTAAAAAGATTTATGTTCCTACTATTGTAATCAAGAACTTCGGAATAATATTGATAGAACAATAAATAAAATGCTTTTGAAAAATTTCCGTACTGATACGGCCATGAATCAATTTCACCGGTATTCCAAACTTGTAATAGCGCAGTTTTTAATTCACTATAACTCATAAATTTTACCTTCATTTGCGGCTAAAGCGACTTTAGTTCCATCATTCAAATATAGGTTACCAATCTGCGTAATACATGGCTTGCCCATTTCCATTGCCAAAAGGCATGAGTGCGCTAATACCCCTCCATGTCTGATAAGCACTCCTCCTGCACGCATGATATACAATGCATTAATAGGATCACTGTTTTCCAAAACAATAACATGATCATGATTAATATGTTGATATTCAACTTCTTCTGTTATGTTTATTATTTTTCCCACAGCGCTACCGCCACAAACCATTTTGCCAAATCCTATCTCTTTCATATATGCATCCCCAAACCAAAAATAACCGCATCGTAAAGGTCATATTTTTCAATATATGATAATACCTTTGTGCAATTCCCCACATGCGTCCCGTTATGACTATCAGTGCCTATAGATATCTTTAGCCCTTTTTGTTTTATAGTTTCCCATATATCCTCAGTAAACCATTCAAAGTAATATTTATCTTCACGCATATGCTTATTTCTATTTATCGGATCATTTTGATGATAAACAGATAAGTCCGGCATATTGCATTTAGCGGATAATAAGTTTTTCAATATTGATGAATTTATCTTTTTGCCACCCATTGGTTCTCCCTCGCAAAGTTCCAAAAAAATATTATTTTTACACATTAGTGTAATGATTTCTTGATAATTCTCTTTATAATTTTTTTGAAAATCATTGTGCGCTAATCCCACGGGAATAGAAACGCATTTTGTTATATCAACAAGATCATATATACTGTTCCCGCATACCGAACCCCAACTCTCTGACTCAGTATCCACATACTCGAAGAGAAGATAATCAAACATATCCATTTCTTTGATAATGCTTTCCGGAATATCTACACCATATTGTTTCGAAAAATCTATTTCAAGCCCAATTTTAACGGTTATACCATAATACAATGCAAAGTCATGGAGAGAATTACAAACTTCTATATGCTTTTTTATATCTGTTACACATTGACATTTATCATATCGTCTTGTCTTCCAATGGTCCGTAATACCAATAGCTGTGATTGCTTTTTCTGCACATTTTTCAATAATTTCTTTTAGGGATAGTGAACCATCCGATAAATTTGAGTGAATATGTAAATCTATCATTTTATATTTAACTCCTCATGGGTATTAGATGTTTTTTCTGCCACTATTTTCACTCCAATAATAATGCTACTTTCCACTAGCATACATAGACTTTGATTAACATTTTGATAACTATCATGTAATTCACGTGTTGATTCTTCTGTTTCCCATTTAATAATATTAAAGCCATTTTTTTTCAATAATTCTCTATATTCATTTAATGTGTAATGCTCCATTTTACTTTTATCCTCAAACAGATTACCTTTTCTATTAGCTAAAACACCTTGAAATGCGATTCTGCCACCGCGAGATAACAACCTATAGCACTCTTTTATAAAAGTTTCTTCATTTTGTCCATATACAGCATGCTGCCTGAGTATTATGTTAAATGAATTGTCTTGAAAGTGTGTATGATAAGCATCATCAATATAATATGTAATTTGATGTTTTTGTAAAATTTTCGTATTGAATATAGCATCCAGCACTTTCAAGCAATCATTATCAATTCCGATGATTGGATTACTAAAATGATCCGCTATTATTCTACAAACCCCGCCATGTCCACATCCTGCATCAAGAATGATTTCTTCTGATTTTATATTAGCCATATTTAATAATGTTAATGTCGCATGTTCTCCGTTGGGGTGCATCTCGTTGTTTTCAGATTGCATTTCATTTTCATTTCGTTTTAATAGTTTTTGGTATGATGTTATATCTTTGTTATTGCAAAAACCAATAAAATCTTTACTATTAATTAGATTATGATTTAAAGCATATTCAATAAAGGACATAAATAAATAGTTGAGTCTATCTTTATTACTCTCTTTTTCATCGTATGAATTCATTTTCCTATTTCTCCTGATTATTCAATGCTTTTGTTAAACTATTTATAGAATCAAAATCGTCTATAGAAAGGAGTTCAAAGTCGATTTTAAATTCCATCACTTTTTCAATATTAACAATAAACTCTAGTAATTGAATAGAATCAAGACCTATTGTATGCAACAATGATGTATCATCGTCTATTGTTGTTTCTATATTGGAATAAAACATACATTGTTTAAGCGCCTTCCACAAATTATCTTTTATCATTTTGAATTTTCTCCCCGCTGTTTTTAATATTAAAATTTTTATACTGCAGCAAAATATTTTCCATTTTTCTAATTTTTTCAGGCATAATATAATCTCGTATTATATGATCAATGTAATAAATGGCATCATTTTTTAATGATATTTCATCAGGAGAGACAACAATCAACTGATCTTGCACCATTCGGCTAATCTGCTCGCTATACAATTCCAGAGGATCTTTGCCAAAATGCTTTTTATAAACAGAACGATCAATTGTACCGCTTTTCAATCCCAGTATAAAACCTCTCATGGACGTTTCGTTTTGATCCATACAATAAACGCTAGAAATAGCAGGACTACCATTTAAATAAGAATCCAGATCGTATATAGATTGATAAACATGCCTGTTAATATAACCGTTTGATGATAACCCAAGTGCTATAATTTCTGCTCCATTATTGCGGTATTGTCTATATTTATGTAAATATTTTGGAGCTTTAGAAAAACTATATGTACTGGTAGATAGATAATATCCAGATTGGTTCATTGCATTATAAAATATTTTAGTTTGCTCTAATTCTTTTTCGGCGTTTATTTTCAAATGTTTATCAGAACTATTTTTCGCCATTATGCTGTTTTCATAGCGTTGCATTTTATATATGGTTATGTTTGCTGGCTGCAAATCAACAAGCTTATTTATAGTTGTTTCCCAGGTTGTCTCTGTTTCACCATTCATGCCTGACATAATATCTACATTGATAAAATCAAAACCAGCGGCCAGAAGGCTATTATATAAATTAATGGATTGTTTCGCATCGCAATGTCGTCCGTTAGCTAATAGAACATCGTTATCAAAACTTTGCACTCCCATACTAATACGATTAACGCCAAGTTGTTTTAATAACGCTATTTTATTTGATGTCATTTCGGGGCCAGGCCGTGTTTCAACACATATTTCGCAATCATCAGAAAGTGAAAATGATTTTAATATCATATTAAATAATTGTTTTATTAATTCTTCCGGTAAAAAAGTCGGTGTTCCCCCGCCAATATAAATAGCTTTGATTTTTTTATCTTGTACCGTGCAATTATTGCTATATTGTTTAATGTCCTCATATAAACGTGTTATATATTTTATCATTATTTCTTTACCACAGGAGAATGAAGTAAAATAACAAAAATCACATTTTCGAGGACAAAACGGTATATGAATATAGAGTATTGCATCTAAATTGTTTTCATCTTTCGTGCTCCATATTGTTTTAATATCATCCTTGTTATATAGCATTATAGGAGGATAAATACTAATGGGAATATCTCTAAATAATTGTTTTTCCATAAAAGATTTATCCTTTCTTGTTTTTCACCGTCAATAAAAATTTATAAATACATTCAACGGTCTCAAAATCTTCTAAATCCATATCAAATTGATTAATTTTTATATTAAACGCTTTCTCCATGTGTAATATCAGCTGTAATATTCTGATTGAATTCAATATCCCCTTATCAAATAAAGAATCGGTGTTAGAATATTCGATATCATTTGTAATATTTTGATTAATTAAATTACGTATTAATTCATATGTCATTTCCGCAATCCCCTCTTATTTTAACTTTTCTATTTTTGCGACAGCCGCGTTAAAGACATTCGGTAAGCGGCTTTTAAACAATTCAATATCATCATCGGTTATACTTATGTTGGAATAAAACGTTGTTGTGTTGGATAATAATATTCCTTCTTCTAACATAGTTCTACTCAAAACCGTATTTAAGGTCTTTGAATCGAATCGATCATTTTCGTCCCAGCTCGAACAATCAAACGCACTGCATGTAGGGTGTCCCAGGATATTAATATTGAAATTATACTTCTTAGCTTCTTGCTGAAAAGCACCTGTTATTTTTATGAATTGCGATTCCATATATTTATATACATCTTCATTACTTGATAAAATTTCTAAAGTGGCTTTTGCAGCTGTTAACCCTAAGGTATATCCATTGAAAGTATTGGCATGTACAACTTTATTTTTTGTATATAAGTCCATAATATCTTTTTTCCCAACAACAGCTGAAAGTGGGAGTGTCCCACCAGCTAGAGCTTTACCCAACACTGTTATATCCGGCATGATACCTAAATATTTTTGTGCTCCTCCTAACGAAATTCGAAACCCGGTAATTACTTCGTCAAATATCAATAATATATTATACTTTGTACAAAGCTGCCGGACTTTTTCTAAATAACCTGATTTGGAAAACTTCACTTGACCATTCACACAAATTGGTTCTGTAATGATAGCGGCTATTTCATTACCCTTTCTTTGTAGCAAATTTTCTAGTTTTTCCTCATCATTCCAATCAATCAAATAAGATTGGCTTTCAAGAACATTATTCGCTCTTCCTTGCGTTCCTCTGGTATCTCCATGAAAAGGATGAGGAGTAGGATCCGCTATATCATCACTGATCCCCCCCATTATGTTATCGGCACTGCCATGATAATGCATATTAAATCGAAGAAACTTTTTTTTCCCGGTATAGGCTCTTGCCAAGCGAATCGCATTCTGTACCGCTTCTGTCCCTGATAAACAATATCTTACCCGGTCGGCAGAAGGAATCAATTCGCAAATTTTTTGGCTGACTTCGTATTCATTATAAGCAAGGCTTGTAGCAGTAACGTATTTTAGAGCAGATTGCAATTCCGAAATATATGATCCATAATTGTGCCCCAGTATATTTGCACCGAATTTACAGAAAAAATCAATATATTCATTTCCATCCAGATCATAAATACGAGTTCCTTTTCCTTCTCGAAAATGAATTCGTTGTACTTCAAATGGATTTTGGAAATTATAATGTACGCCCCCGGCAAGATATTTTTCTGTTAGGGATTGATATGCATTGGTAAGTTTTTTATCCATTTATACCCTATTCCTTTCGTGGTTTAACTCAGCATATTTTGTCTTTAATAATGAAATCGCTTCGTTTTCTAATTTTAAAATGTTCTTTGCACGATTCACGGCATTCATAATTAAGTTGTTATTATTCAGATCCATATACATTTTCATAAATAATAAACACAACATATTCCATTGCTTGTTGATTTCAACCATATGTTCATATAATTTATATAAAAACCCATTATGAAATAATTGATGCAGGAACAGGAAATTATTAGCTATATTGAGACGATCCTGCATAATGTTATTTAATTTCATACATAACGGAATAGCTTTTAAATCATGATATGGAGCAAGCTCAACTCCAGGATTAAATTGTGTGATTTCATTTACAAAATAATTCAGATTTATATCGCTTTTTGAATCATAGAATGTATCAATAACCATTTTCATGATTTGTTTAATATCATAGCTATCAATCGATGCCTGTTCTACTAATGTAATGGATACAGTATGCATCAACCCTTTATAAAACTCTTGTTGTGTTATATACGCCTTCTCTTGCTGATAATAAGGATCCAAGCATAAAATATTTTCAGATTGCTGATTTTGATCGATAACATAGAAATAATGATCATAATGTACAGATTGATAATTAACGCTCCAGGGACACCAAAACGCATCAAAATGAACCAATGATGGGTAATGAAAATTAAATGTTTTATTTTCAAAATTTATATTATGCGTTTCCAATTGGATGCCGCAATATTTTTTAATAATAGAATAATCGAGGTCAAATAGTTGTTCTTCTACAATTTTATTTACTAACCCTTCCTGAGACATATCTAACTCAAATTTCCATCGCTTTATTGTCATTAAGTCAAAAGGTTTATTGTTGCAAGCAGCTATATAAGCTATATTGCTAAAAAAACAATTGTAATTATTTAGATCTTCTGTTTTGTATGATTCATTTTTAATTAATATCATATGAAATCCTCTAAAACAAAAATGTTTTTCACATTTAGCTATTACTTATTATTTTTCATTGATTGTAATATTTTTGTAAATTCATCACAGCTTAACGCTTGTTCTGCATCGCATAAAGATAACGATGGCTTCGGATGCACTTCAACAATTATTCCGTCTACATTTATGTTAAAAAGATATTTCATCACAGATTCCATTAAATCTGTCCGCCCAAGCGAATGACTGACATCAACAATCACGGGTAATGTTGTTTGTTGCTTTATTACAGCTATGCAAGTAATATCAAGAGTATTTCTCGTATATAATTCAAATGTGCGATACCACGTTCGCATAGCAACAAGTTTGTATTCCCTTGTAAAACAATGTACTCAGCAGCCAATAAAAATTCCATGATAGTTGAAGTCATACCCCGTTTTAATATTACGGGATGACCCGTTCTTCCAACTTCTTTTAGCAATGAATAATTTTGCATATTTCTTGAACCAATTTGAATTATATCTAAATATTTCATCCCAGACTCAACATCACGCGGATCCATTATTTCAGATATTGCTAATAAGCTGTATTTCTTTCTTATATAATCTAAGATTTTCAAACCTTCTAACCCAAGGCCTTGAAAATCATAAGGAGAAGTACGTGGTTTGAAAGCCATGCCACGTATGAAGTGAACATTGTTACTTAGTAGATTTTTCGCAACTTCCTCCATTTGTTCAATACTTTCAATCGCACAAGGTCCAGCCATGATAGATATCCCTTGCTCGATTTTAAACATTTCAGGTATATTCTTGAACTGTTTACTTTTTACAAGTAACTCTTCCATCATTAATAACTCCTATAAACAAATATTATTTAGTTGACTTATCATTCAATCTTATTTTTGTTTTTTGCCAAGCTATTCGTATTTTTCTTTATCGCGTCCTACACAACTGCCTTTTGATATTCTTTGAAAAATATCATTTTTACGTTTCCACTCAAAAAAAATCTTTTCACACTCATCTCTCATAAAATCTGGAACTATTTCCATTTTTTTAGATTTTTGAGCAGCTAATTGTAATATCGATATGTTTACTTCATCGAATCCAAGATCATATGAACTTTGAATTGGCGTACCATAAACAACGCATGATATATTAGACCAATTAATGGCGCCAGCACACATAATACATGGCTCGGTCGTGGCATACAATGTCGCTTTTTCTATATTAAAGCATTTAAGTTTATTACACATTTGATTGATTGCCAGAATTTCAGCATGAGCCAAGGGCGAACAATCAGAAATACAAGAATTATGAGTAGCTATAACTATGTCATCATATCTCAAACAGCAACCGAACGGCAATTCCCCCATTTCCATGCCTTCATATGCTTTTTGAATAGCAATTTTCATGAATGTTTCATGATCTTCCTTCATTTTTCTCACGCCTTTAATGTATTATTTCATATGTAAATTTGAATTAATTATCTTTTGTTCGTTCCACATATTTCGCTAGTTGTTCTATCGTCTGATATTTAAGTATATCCGGCCCTTTTAGATCTATATTTTCTTCTTCTAATAAGACTCCAATTTTAGCAGCAGAAATTGAATCCCCACCTATTTCAAAAAAATTATCTCTAATATCAATTTTTTCATACCCTAGAACGATATGATAAGCTGTGGCAATTGCTGTTTCAACCACTCCATATAAATTGTTTTTATTCCCAGTCAATATAACTTTAATATCTTTTTTGTTTCGTAGTGAGGCATTGGATTGTTTTATTTCCATTTTTAAGGTGTTTTCAATATCCTGAGAAAATCTAAACGGCAAATAATTCAATAATTCATAAACAGAACTCTTTACATTAATTTCTCCTACTATAATGTGACTTTGTATAGTGCCAAGTAAATCAAACAGAGTATCAACAGCAGTATCCGGGTCTATTTTCATAAAAATAGATTTTTCCTCATTGTTCATATACTGTTGATCAAGTCCTACATTCTTCCATTCCGGCCAGCTGATTGCAAGCATAGGGCGTCCATGCATGCGACTTTTTTGTGCATATGCTTCTAAGAAGCTATTGGACGCGGTATAGCATCCTGCTCCAACACCCGAGACAAGTGTCATCGCTGAAGCAAACAGAACAAAAAATTCTAATGGGTCGTCCTTGGTAAGTTCATCCAATATTATTGTTCCTTGAATTTTTGCCTTTAATGAAAGCGCAAATTGTTCTTCTTTAAGTTGAGCTATTGGCAAATTCGAATCATCTACCGCACAGTGAAATATACCACGAATAGGCCCTATTTCATTTCGTATTTTTTCAATCACAAAGGACATTTGATCTCGATTAGATATATCCGCTGCATAATGTGTAAGCCTTGCTCCATTTTTTTCGAAATTCTGATAATTTTTTATCGTTTCAATTTTTTGTAGATCTTCTCCAGTATCTATGTATGTTTCCCACTGATCGCGTGATGGCATCTCACTTCTACTGATAATGACTATATGGGGATTTTTACATTTACTTAAATGACTACATATTTGCCTTCCAATTCTACCATTTCCTCCAATAATTAAATAGACACCTCGATCATGAAAGCTAATCCGTTTACTGTCCACATTATGTGGTGTTATCTCTTGTGAATAGCATATGTTTTCACGATACGCCAATAAAAACTTTGAATTTTTGCGTCTCAATTCATGTAAAATAGTCTTAGCATCTGTAAATCTATCAGCATCAATACATCTTAAATCCACAGAAGGTATTTCCCATTTTTGAGCTTTTAGATATCCAATAAGAGCAGTATTCTCTGGAACAAGATATTTTTCACTACCGCTCACGTAGTATGCATTATTAACTATATAAGTGATCTGCAGATCCGTAAAGGTCTTATCCAATAATGCTTTACTTAAATAAAATACACCTGATAAACCATCCATATCAACTTCATTACAAACACTATTTAGTTCTTGATCGTTCTGTTCCTGAGGATATATCGAAACTACAAACAGGATTTTATTGATATCCTGTTTTAAAGCTTCTTGTATAATTTTTTCATAATTAGTGTCGAATGCCTCAAGTACATAATTACCATTATTTCGAAGCATAGATATTAATTCTTGCGTCCGCTGTGATTTATCTGAAAAAACTAACCAACGATCATTTTTACATTTTGGAAAAGATGCGGATGTATCATCTGATTGACGCCATATAGCTGAATAATAAAAGTCTTTTCTTGCTTCTGTTTTTTTTAAAGCTTCATTTATGGAAAACCAACATCTCTTTTCACAAAACTGATAAGGCGGTAAACTTATTCGCCTACCCTCTATTCCTCGATAATGATCGGCCCAATCTATTGTTTCACCCTTTACGTATCGATGCGCAATATCATGTGGGAACATTAAAATTGCATTTGTATCCTTTTGAATTGTAGACTCTTCAAATTTTTGTTTTTGATTGTTTCCTGAAATTCCAAATGAAATGTAGATATTATCTTTTGATTCCTTTTTGATAAATGACTCTATGCCTTCTAAAAGACCATCTAAGTCTTTGATAATAAACGCAACGCGATAGTCAAAATCTCTCCGGCCGATATTAGCTGTATAACAAATATCATACATATCAGAATCTTCAAGTTTCGTTAAATATTTCTTATATGCTGCTGCTATTTTGTGAAGTGATTCTTCATTTCGAGCAGATATGGTAAATATATAATTACGAGGTAATTCAAAAGAATAAGTCTTTTTATGTTTGGGGACTTCTTCCATAACAACATGACAATTGGTTCCACTAATTCCAAAGGAACTAACTCCACAACGTTTCACACCGGATGAAGGAAAATGATTTAATCTGTCATGAACATAAACTGCTGTATCATGAAATTGTATACGCTGATTTGGTTTGTTAAAATGAATGGTTGGAGGAATTAAATTTTTTTCTAAAGCCATAGCCATTTTAATTACGCTTGCAATGCCGGCAGCTCCAATAGTGTGCCCAATATTTGATTTGACCGACCCTACCCCACAAAATTGTTTTTTTGAAGTATAACGCTTAAAGGCGCGGTTTATACCTGAAATTTCAGTGGGGTCACCCAATTTAGTAGCAGTTCCATGTGCTTCAATATATTTTATTGTCTCCGGATCAATTTTTGCTTTTTCCCACGCTTGAGCGATAACGGATTCTTGTGCTACCATACTTGGCGCGGTTATTCCTATTGTTTTTCCGTCTTGATTAATTGCACTTGATAAAATAACAGCGTATATATGGTCAGAATCTTTTAGTGCTTTACTCAGTGGTTTTAAAACAATCGCTCCTATTCCTTCCCCCTGGCCGACACCAGAACCGGCCTCGTCAAATGGTCGTGCTTTCCCGTCTGATGCCACTATTCCAATAGAATTAACAACATCGTTGGCCAGCGGCACTGTAAAGATGTTAACACCATTTGCTATCGCCATTTCACAATCATTTGTATAAATAGCCTGACATGCTAAATGCACTGCTGAGAGAGATGATGAGCACGAAGTATCAACCAGCATTGCTGGTCCATGTAAATTTAGATAATATGATAATCTGGCAGG
>OLWF01000900.1_pt1 | contig 10858 bp, 11 predicted proteins | sample 1644131 | NCBI WGS metagenome assembly OLWF01 (sample SAMEA103958163, study PRJEB25191) | human gut metagenome
CCGATATGAAATCTGGGACGAGCCGCCCAGGTGGGGCAAGGACGTTAACGACCAGCTGAAAATCAGGGTCGGCTTGAAGCGAAAGGAGGAATACAGTCGTTGAAAATCAATATCTACCAGATCAACCAGGACCGGGACACCCAGCGGCTCAAATTCATGGGCCTGGATGCTGTCCGCAAGGTGCTGCGATCCGCAGAGCCGGATTGTGCCGCATACGATAAGGTCTATTCCGGGGATGTGAAATGCCGGAATCTGGAGGATGTGTTTGTCCTCTTTCAATCCGGCAGACCGGAGGGCTTTCAGGGCCACAGCCTGTCCGTTTCGGATGTTGTGGAGGTGGAAGATGCCGCCAGCATCACACCAGGCTTTTATTTCTGTGACAGCATCGGCTTCAAGGAGATCCCTTTTCAGCCGGAGCTTGCCAACAATGTTGTCCAATCACCCACCATCCAGGTGGTTCTGGTGGAGCCTGGAAAGCTGGCCCGGATCGCGCAGATCGGCACCACATTAGAAGCCATGCAACAGGCCGTAGGCGGCGACATTGAAGCCTATTACCCTTTCGAGGAACAGGTCTGCATCGTCTGCAACGGGGAAGGAAAAATCAACGGTCTGCCCCTGAACCGGGCCATCCGGGATGCGGATACCGGAGATATTGCGGATATTATCGCCGGTACTTTCTTCATCTGCGATTGCAGCGGCGAATCCTTCGGTAGCCTTTCCAAGGAGCAGCAGAAGCGTTATCTGGAAAAATACCGCTTCCCGGAGCGGTTCTTCCGTACACGAGACGGCATTGAATCCGTGCCATATAAGCCTCAAAACCGAGAGCGCTAAGTGTCGTCCTCTTCAAAGAGAAAAATGTTACGCTCCATTTGACAAATCCACAGAATAATGTTACACTAACTGCGTTACAATACGCTTAGGAGGTGACAGAATGCTGTATCGGAAGGCATATGACAGGCTGCTGGAGTGGAAAGGACAACCGAAAAGAAAGGCCCTTTGCATTATGGGTGCGCGTCAGATCGGCAAGACAACCGTTATTCGTCAATTTGGTAAGGAACAGTATTCCTGTTTTGTGGAAATCAATTTTATTACCGATACCGACGCAACAAAGATATTCGCCGGGAATCTGGACGCCAATACGATCATCACGAATCTGACTGCCTACACCAGAAAACCAATGATCCCCGGCAACACGTTGGTGCTTCTGGATGAAATTCAGGCGTGCCCCAACGCCAGGACCGCCATCAAGTTTCTGGTGGAGGATGGCCGCTTTGACTATATCGAATCCGGTTCCCTTTTGGGTGTCCGGCACAAAGAGGTGCGGTCCTACCCGGTGGGCTTTGAGGAACTTTATCAGATGTATCCCATGGACCTGGAAGAATATCTGTGGGCTAACGGCGTGCAAAAATCGACCATTCAGTACCTCAAGGATTGCTATGAAACGGGAACGCCGGTTACGGATGCCATTCATCAGACCATGTGCAAGCTGCTCTATAGCTATATAGTGGTCGGCGGTATGCCGGATGTTGTCCAGACCTATGTAAATACCCACGATATTGCCCAGGTGATTGCCCGTCAAACGGAAATATTAGAGCTGTACCGATTGGATATTGCGCAGTATACACAGGGCAGCGAAAAGGTCAAGGTCCGCGCTATTTTTGACAGCATTCCCAGCCAGTTGAATGATAAAAAGCGAAGATTTGTATTGGCTGCATTGGACTCCAACGGTCGTCAGCTCCGCTATGCAGACAGCTTCAACTGGTTGGCCGATGCGGGCGTCGCCCTTCCCTGCTACAATGTGGAGGAGCCGCAGCCACCGCTCATGCTCAATGAAAAACGGAATCTTTTCAAATTGTTTATGGCAGATACGGGCCTGCTGTGTGCTGCCTGTATGGAAAATGTGCAGTTTGAAATTCTAAACGGGGCACTGCAGATCAATATGGGCAGCATTCTGGAAAATATGATCGCGCAACAGCTAAAATGCAATGGATTCCAGCTGAATTATTATGACGGAAAGAAAACCGGTGAAATCGACTTCGTCATTCAAAATGGAATGAGTGTCGAACTGATTGAGGCCAAATCCGGAAACGATTTCAAGGTACATTCCGCCATGGACAGAATCCGCAGAATAGAGGGCTGGAAATTTGAAAAAGCAACCGTACTCTGCAAAGGAAATATCGAATTCGTTGATGGGGTATGGTATTATCCTTGGTATATGGTCATGTTTATGAAAGTCCACCAACCGCCCAAAACAATGAAATACGAAATCGATCTGAGTGCATTGCAATAATCCAAACCATAAAAAGGCATCTGTCTTCACACCAGCAGATGTCTTTTTTTGCCTGAAAAACACGGGTATTTCAGGAAATCAAGTTTTTCTGAAATATAAGATGATTCCATTTTTCACAGAATACGCAGAATGTGCAATTATAAAAGATACGCCCTGTAATTTCATTTTCCAACACAACAGGAAACAGCTGCATTTTGTCATGTGCGATGCGAAGAATAGAAAAGTGTGCCTGGTTGCAAAAATCTATTCTAAGCACTATGCACCGCCCGAGAGGGTGGTGCTTTTTTATATCCAAATTGCAAGGAGGTGATGCCCATTTGAACACAAAATCCACAGCATCCTGCGGCTGCGGCAAGCCCAGGACGACCCCCATTTCCCCGGAGGAAAAACGATGGCTGAAAGAAAAACTGTACCAGTCCCAATACGACGAGTTTATGCAGGAGCGTCGGGAGGCATGGCTGTTTCTTCGGCTCGGTCATAAAAGAAGCTATCGGTAGGAGGTTTTGTATTGTCCTCGCAAGCATCGCCTTTTGTCCCCAAAAGGCAGCTTGTCAGGGCGCATCCCTGAAACCCTCTATTTATAAGGAGTGACAATGAACAATAGAAACTATGAAATTAAGGTCCGGCTACACCACCAACTTTCAGACTGCCGGGCGGGAGCTTATGACCCCGAACGAAGTACGTATGCTGGACAACCGCTACGCGCTTCTTTTTATTCGGGGTGAGCGTCCTGTGAAGGATCTGAAATACAACATCCTCAAGCACCCCAATGTGGCCCTCACCACAGATGGAAAGGCTGAGGCCTACCAGCACGGCACAGACCCGTTGAGCGTTGCCGCTGTTTCCATCAACCTGGAAAAGCTGAAACAGGCTGTCCCAGAGGATACCGACACTGGGGATTATGTCGTCCTTACCGAGGAGGAAGTCTATGACTTCATGCGCAAGAAAGCGCAGGAAAATAACAAAAATCATAATTCAAATTATCAGGAGGTAACTTATGAAAAACATCATCCACAACATCATTCATCCCACCACCCGTCGGACTTCTAACCGCTTGCCCATGCCCGAACCCGTCCGCAAAGGTTTCCGCCGCTACAGCTGCGCCGTACTCACCGGTGCCATGATCCTGGGCCTGGCCATGCCCGCCTATGCCGCGGGCGACCCGCTGACCGTGGTCAACAATCTGAGTACCTTTATCTTCGGCCTGATTCGGGCCGTGGGCCTCATTTTGTTGGGCTGGGGCATTGTCCAGGTGGGCCTTTCCTTGCAGTCCCATGACCCCTCCCAGCGGAGCAACGGCTTCCTGACTCTGGCCGGTGGAATCGTCATCACCTTCGCCAAGGAGATTCTGGACCTCATCATTGCGTGAGAATCCACAAAGGGTAGGCCCACACGGGCCTGCCCGGAAAAGGAGGTGAAAACCATTGTCGGATAACTGGGTCGTACAAAACCTGGAAAAAGCCCTGAATGTCTGGAATGACAAGCTCAGTGAGATCTGGCAGCTCATTACCCAGTCCCCCACCAGCTTCAAGGGCGGCACTCTTTGGAATGTGGTGTCCAGCATCCACGGTGCCTTGCAGGCCATTGGTTATGCCCTGCTGGTGTTGTTCTTCGTGATCGGTGTTATGAAAACTTGCGGTTCTTTGACGGAAGTCAAACGCCCGGAACACGCATTGCGGCTGTTCGTGCGGTTTGCCCTTGCTAAGGGCGTGATCTCCTACGGCATGGAGTTGATGCTGGCACTATTGGACATTGTACAGGGGGTGATCTCCACCATCATGCAGGCAGCTGGCTTTGGACAGCCCCAGTCCGCTGTGCTGCCGTCTGAAATTGTTTCGGCCATTGAGGACTGCGGGTTCTTTGAATCCATCCCGTTGTGGGCCGTCACGCTGATCGGCGGCCTGTTCATCTGGGTGCTGTCTTTTCAGATGATCCTCAGTGTCTACGGGCGCTTTTTCAAAATGTATATGTACACAGCCATTGCCCCCATTCCGCTGTCCACCTTTGCCGGGGAACCTACCCAGAGTATTGGCAAGAGCTTTCTCAAAAGCTACGCTTCCGTCTGCCTGGAAGGGGCGGTCATTGTGCTGGCCTGTGTCATTTTCTCCGCCTTTGCATCCTCGCCCCCTGTGGTGGATGCGGGAGCGGCAGCGGCCAGCATGGTGTGGAGCTATATCGGAGAGCTGATTTTCAATATGCTCATCCTCGTAGGTTCTGTGAAAATGGCAGACAGGGTCGTGCGGGAGATGATGGGGCTGTAAAATGACATTTCAATCTAGGGAACTTTTTATGCGAAACTCTGTCAAAAAGTTCCCTAGTAACAATTCAACGTCTTCCAAATCGGGAGGCGTTTTTCTTTTACACAAAAAAGGAGGAAACCATTGGAAGTAAAAATCAACAAAGAAATCCAGTCCTACAGTGAATCCATGTTTCTGGGCCTGTCCATGCGGCAGTGCGGCTTCTCTCTGGCTGCAATGCTGGTTGCCGTTGGGCTGTACTTTCTGCTAAAGCCCTATGTGGGCACGGAAACCGTCAGCTGGATGTGTATTCTGGGAGCCGCACCCTTTGCGGCTATGGGTTTCATAAACTACCACGGCATGACCGCTGAACATCTGGCCTGGACCTGGATTCGTTCAGAGCTGCTGGAACCAAAGCGGCTTATTTCTGAGCCGGACAATCTCTACTACAAGCTGTTGGAGGACACCATCTCCAACCACGAAAAGGAGGCGTATAAGAAATGATGAAATCCATTCGTACTTTGGTGCGACAGGACCGGGAGAAATATGTCATTCCCCGGCGTGTCCAGGACGTGATCCCCATTCAAAAGATCTGGGAGGACGGGATTTTTCTCACCGGCGGACGGTACGCAAAAACCTTCCGCTTTACGGACATCAATTATCAGGTGGCCTCGGAACCGGACAAAGAAAAGATGTTCCGGGGCTACTCTGCCCTTATCAACAGTCTGGATTGCGGAGCTACCACTAAAATCACCATCTTCAACCATAAGATGAGCCAGATCAACTTTGAAAAGTCCATCCTCATGCCCATGCAGTGGGATGGCCTGGACGACTACCGGGAGGAATACAACCAGATGCTTCTGGACAAGGCCACCAATGGCAACGGCATTGTCCAGGAGAAATTTTTGACAGTTTCCGTCCGCAAAAAGGATGTGGATGCCGCCCGGAGCTTCTTTGCCCGTGTGGAAGCAGACCTGTCCTCTCACTTCGCTGCCCTTGGCTCCACCTGCGTTCCCATGAATGCCATGGAGCGGCTGCAAATTCTCCACCGCTTCTACCGCAGGGGAGAAGAAAATGAGTTCCGCTTCTCTCTGCGGGACTCTGCCCGGAAGGGTCACAGCTTCCGGGACTACATCTGCCCGGATTCCATGGAACGGCACAGCGACTATCTCCAGATCGGGAAACGGTACGCCAGGGTACTGTACCTCAAGGACTACGCCAGCTACATTCAGGATGATTTCGTATCCGAGTTGACGGACTTGAACCGGGACATGATGCTGTCCATCGACATGGTGCCCATTCCCACAGATGAAGCTGTTCGGGAGGTAGAAAACCGACTTCTCGGTGTGGAGACGAACATCACCAACTGGCAGCGCCGCCAGAACAGCAACAACAATTTCTCTGCCGTTGTTCCCTATGATATGGAATTGCAGCGGAAGGAAAGCAAGGAGTTTTTGGATGATCTGACCACCCGTGACCAGCGGATGATCTTCGGCATCCTGACCATGGTCATTACCGCCGGCACAAAGGATCAGCTGGACTCGGATACGGATGCCATTCTCTCCACCGCCCGGAAGCGCATGTGTCAGATGGCAATCCTCAAGTATCAGCAGATGGACGGCTTGAACACCGTGCTTCCCATTGGCACCCGGAAGCTCAACGCCTTCCGTACTCTGACCACGGAAAGCCTTGCGGTGTTCATGCCCTTTAAGGTGCAGGAGATCATGGACAAGGGCGGCATCTACTTTGGGGAAAACGCCATTTCCCACAACTTGATTATGTGCAACAAGGAGAACCTGCTGAACCAGTCCGCGTTTCTGCTGGGTGTCCCCGGCTCCGGCAAATCCTTCTCCGCCAAGGAGCTTATGACCTTCCTGATGCTGAACACCGAAGACGACATTCTGGTATGCGATCCCGAAGGCGAGTACGCCCCTCTGGTAGAAGCCATGGGCGATATGGGTTCCGTGATCCACATTTCCGCTGGTGGGCGCGACAGGCTCAACGCTATGTACATGGTGGACGGCTATGGGGAGAACAACCCCATCGTGGTCAAGTCCGAGTTCATCATGTCCCTGATCGAGCAGATCGACAAGAAAGGGGTGGGTCCCCAGCACAAATCCATTATTGACCGGTGCATTACGATGGTTTACCGGAATGCGGCCTATACAGGAACGGTTCCCACCCTCTGCACCCTGCGGGACACCCTGCTGGAGCAGCCGGAGCCGGAGGCCAAGCAGATCGCCCTGTCCTTGGAACTGTACACTACCGGCTCTTTGGACATCTTCGGCAAGCAAAGCAATGTAGACCTGGACAAGCGTGTGGTGGTGTTTGACATTCACGGCCTGGGTGCCCAGCTGAAGCCCACCGGCCTGCTGGTCATTACGGACACCATGCTGAACCGAGTGACCCTGAACTGGAAGAAAGGAAAACGAACCCATGTATTCATTGACGAATTTCATGTGGTTTTTGAAAATGAGTTTTCCGCCGCCTTCTTCAATTCCGCATGGCGGCAGTTCCGAAAGCGCAATGCTTTTCCCACAGCAATTACCCAGAATGTGGAATATTTGCTGGATTCTGTTCAGGCCAGCACCATGCTTTCCAACTCCGAGTTTATTGTCATGCTGAATCAGGCGGCATCTGACCGGGAAAAGCTGGGCAGGCTCCTGAACATTTCAAACGAACAGATGAACTACATCACCAATGTGGAAGCCGGTTCAGGCCTTATTAAGTATGGCAGTGCCCTCGTTCCTTTCATCAACCGTTTTCCGAAAAATACAAAGCTCTACCAGCTTATGACTACCCGCCCCGGTGAAGGGCGGTTCGCCGGTCAGTCTTGATAGGAGGCCGCACCATTGCCGGAAATCAAGACAAGGCAAAATCAGGGAAAGCCCGTTCTCAGCACCGCCCAGCAGCAGATGCAGCGCAGCTTCGTAAAAGCAAGGCAGGAGCAGGCAGCACAAAAGCAAAATGAGCAGTCAGAGTCCCCGAACAGCTATGCGGAGGAAAAAATATCCCGAACGGCAGAGGATGCCGTTCGGGATGTGAGGACACTCGCAAGAGAAAGTGTTCGGACAATTCGTCAGCGGAGTGATATGTCTGCAAGTGGCGACAGTGGACCAACCTACGATTCTTCTCCGGCTGGCTCTGCTGCTATGGAATATTCCGGGAATCCTGCGGTTCGCCGGCAGATTGCAGAGGCTTCTCATCGGCATGGTCCAGTTCGGCAAACCGCCACAGAGTCACCGGAGCCTCAAAGCAGAGTAGTACAGGCCCCTCGTCCCATTCGGACGAGGGAGCAGCAAGCGGCAGTATCCTCTGCGGTGGAAGCCTCATTGTCTCCCACGCAGCAGCAGGCCGCCCGCAAGGCCACCGCTGAAAATATCGTAAAACAGAAGCAGGAACAGAAGAATGCGCTCCGTTCCGAACTGGCGCAGAATACCGGCATCCTGGAAAGCATTCCTCAGGAAACCACTCCGGCATCTTCCTCTGATATAAAAGTGGTGAAGTCACCTCCGGCACAAAACCTGCGCAATGGCGGCTCCGCACCGGAAGTTCCCACATCATCCGTTGAGGTTCCCATTAAGAAGAAAGCCAGCGTTCCCATCCGCACAAGGCAGGGGGCCGTACCCATCAAAACGCCCGGAGGTGCCGCCACCAAAGCTACTGATCCCACAACAGCGCAGGCATTCCGGGAAGCGAAAAAGGCCACCGTGGCCGCCGCCCAGAAAAATGCCCACGCCGCTGCTACCGCAGGCCGCAGGGCCGCAATTGCAGCAAAGAAAGCCGCAGAAATCGCCGCAAAGCTGGCGAAATCCGCAGCGGAAGCGGCAAAGGCCCTGTATGCGGCAATTATTGCCGGTGGTGCTGCCTCCATATTGGTGATCGTCATTGTTGTCCTCATCGGCTGCGGGGCCGCCATCTTCGGAAGCCAGGACGAATCCACCGAAACCCTGCCCCTCAGTGCGGAGGTGGAATCCTATGAGCCGGTCATCCGCAAATATGCCAAGCAGTATGGCATCCCGGATTATGTTCTGCTGATTCAAGCCGTTATGATGCAGGAATCCGGTGGCAGAGGGAATGACCCCATGCAGGCTTCCGAATGTGGGTATAACACCCAGTATCCCAGAACCCCCGGAGGCATTACGGACCCGGAGTACTCTATTTCAGTAGGTATCCAGAATCTTGCAGACTGTTTGCAGACAGCCGGAGCCGAAAGCCCCATTGACCTGGACCATATTCAGCTGGCACTCCAAGGCTATAACTTTGGCAGCGGCTACATTACCTGGGCCTTGCAAAAATACGGCGAGTATTCTCGTGCCAATGCCATAGAATTCTCCATGAAGATGGCGGAGCAGATGGGCTGGAACAGCTACGGGGACAAGCAGTATGTCCCCCATGTGCTGCGGTACTACCCAATCGGCAAGGTGTTCTATACCCCGGAAGATGGGGACGCCATCGTGGACGTGGCACTGACCCAAGTAGGGAATGTGGGCGGCGAACCCTATTGGAGCTGGTACGGCTTCACCAATCATGTGGAGTGGTGCGCCTGCTTTGTCAGCTGGTGCGCCGACCAATGCGGCTACCTGGACAGCGGCACCTACCCCAAATTCTCCGGCTGCGTCTTCGGAATGCAATGGTTCCAGCAGCGCGGCCTCTGGCTGGACGGCTCTGCAGAACCCACGCCGGGAATGCTTATTTTCTTCGACTGGGCCACCCAGGACGGCGTGCCGGACCATGTTGGGATCGTGGAGAAGGTGGAGAATGGAATGGTTTATACCGTAGAGGGAAATTCCAGGGATATGTGTAGACAGAAGCAGTATTCTCTGGGGAGTGGTGTGATTCTGGGGTATGGGATGGCGGCGAGCGGTACTTAAAACTGTATGTAGCAGTTTTAAAGTAAAAAGTCAAGCCTTGTTTTCTCCCACCGCCATGGTATAATGGTCAGCAGTGTACGCAGAAAGGGAGATTGACCATGGCTGTTACTGCTTCAGTTCATACTTTACAGGATTACCTTGACCAAGCTGCACCGGTACTGCTTGAAATCCCTGGGCTGTCCCAACTGATGCGAGCAGACGGGAACAGCTACGATGTGTTAGCAGGGATGTACCCGGATGCAGCGTTTACACTGATGGTCATGAACAATCTGTTCCACCACGATTGTGAGTTCTCCGAAATTCACCAGCAGGCTTTTTCTGCCATCATTGAAGAGATGGATATTCCATCTGTACGCAAGCGTTACGACCTTTGCATGGATGCTTATTGGCAGAAACACTCGTGGGATGACTGACCTATGGAACAGCCTAAAAAGCCTCCCCGTTCATACAAAGGACTGAAGCAGAAACAAAAAGCAAAGATTTCCGACTATATGTATCTGGAAACCCAGCGTTTTTTTCAAGCGAATGGAAAAATGCCGGATATAGATGAAGATTACAGAAGAATTGCGCTAGAGGTATCTAAGCATATTCCCGGTTTGCGTGTACCCATTGAGGAAATCTATGGTGTCTATGTGCGTAAATGTCCACACATTGTTGAGCGCTTGACTGTTTCCGGTCTGCCGGGGCATATTCGATTCCACGGGGAGATCAAGGAATTGCAACGTATCCGGGCAGAAAGAAAAGTCAGGACAAAACACAGACAGAAACGCCCCCACAAGGAACCAGGTTCCATGCCCATAGAACAGGACGATACATTCTTCTTTATCGCAGGGTACACGTCTGGCGGTGCGCCATATGGTGTTACCTGGGAACAAAAGGGATTGGAACTGTGGGAGAAAATGGAATAACAGATTCTCACCGTTCCGTATTATCTACATAATTGAAAAGGCTTGCAGCAGAACAGGTAGCACCTTGTCTGCTGCAGGCCTTTTTTCGCTGTTTAATCTCGAGCTGCTCTTGTTTTATTGTACCCCTGGAATAAGTATGGTGAGTGGCCCAGTCATACCAATAGAAGCATCAGCAATGTATCCTTTTCAAAAAATGGGGGTCTGAAAAAGGTAGCTCATTTTGAATAGTCAACAGTAAATTGATTTATTGTTGCACATCATATTCTCTGACAATAAACATTCCCATTGTGCTATCTGCAAATGAAATACTTATAGAAGTTGTACCATTTGAATAACGATGCTGTATCTTAGGAAATAGTAATCTGTCATGTTGACAAACTGATGATATTTTGTCATCTCCAAGAACAGAGAAAACGCTGTGCCGCACAGAATGAGATAAGATTTGTCAAGGTATGTTTTTGCAAAGGAGTGTGCAATTCGCATTGACAAGCAGCAAAAAGAACGCTATAATAATGTCGTTATCGATAATGACGTTATTATTTAGGCGCA
>OLWF01000905.1_pt1 | contig 10835 bp, 9 predicted proteins | sample 1644131 | NCBI WGS metagenome assembly OLWF01 (sample SAMEA103958163, study PRJEB25191) | human gut metagenome
GGTCCAGGGTTCGAATCCCTGAGGGTGTACGAAGCAAAAAAGTAAATTGAAGAAAAACTCCAAAAATCAATGATTTTTGGAGTTTTTCTTTTATGAATCCCTACAAAATATAGAACTCACTGAAAACTTTTTATCTTTCATGATATTTTATAAATTCCGACTAAACAAAATGTAATTTTACTATATTATAAAAACAGCTTTGCTTATCAGTTTCACGTTAGTTCACTTATAACATGCAGTGAAAATGTTCTGGAACAACATGGTTGAGCATCACAGAGTATTTCTGGAGCAGGAAATCATGAAAGTAATCCGATAGGAATATACTTATAAAGAATGAGCAGTTTTACGGAAAATTAAACAGAAAACGTAAAAGCACAAATAAAAAAATCCCTAACTTTGAAAAATAACAGTACCCGAATTGCTGCTATATCGAAAAACAGACTATCTTTGTAGAGTCGTGCAAACGACAGACATATATAGTTGATGTGTTTCGCTAACACCTTGTATTAGAAATCTGGTAAATTTCAAAATGGAAGCAGGGCTGAGCAGTAACACTTGTCACATGTATCCGTATGCGAATGACATGCGATATAGGTGTGGGGTACTGTTTTCATTTATTTGCTTCCGGGTTTTACCAGAACCTCTAATACAAATAAGTAAACCGGCTCCACACTTTCTTGTTAGATAGTGTGGCATTCAAGTCCGGTGGCGAAAATGGGGTCAGTCCGAAATGTTGATTTTCAATAATGGAATCCATGTGTGTTGGATAATTGTCGGATAATTGGTCATGAATGAATAGAAATCCGTAAAACTTATCAGCATTCATAAGAAACCATGCGTAGGATCTGGCTATTTTTACGCAGAAAAAACGGATAAGATTATGAAAAACGTAATTGCCATAATAAAAAACGCTTGGGGTGACAGTCCGCCACCGAAAGTCAAAACCGGCTTTATTCCCAACCCCTGTGATTGGGAGAAGAAAAATTATCTGACGAACCCCGGCTCTTACTACCGGCAAAAGGAATCGGTCGGATTCATAGCCATGAAAGGATGGCTTTTCACTATTTTGCGTTTGCCGAACTCTACCTTTGCTAACCAAGCGTTTTCCTACTTTCCTTTTCTATTCTCTATCTTGAATAATCAGATTCTCGCAATATATAAATTATACAATCACTTTTGGAATGATATGAAGGTGTCTTATCCTGTAAAAGTTGCTGTGAAAAAAACGGCATTCATAGCATTGTTCTCAGGCATGGTATTGTCAGCCGGAGCTCAGAATACGAACCTGATAACCGAAGAGGAGCCTGATATAAAGGTGACAAAGGATACGGTATGGAATATGGCTATTGAAAAGAAAACGGCACTCAAGGTACAATTCCCCCAACCGGGAGACAAAATTGATGTACTGGATCCTATCGTGTACAGTTTATGCTATACCACCGCCTATGATAGGCTCGCCCGGAAATCCGTCAAGGTGAAAACTTACAGAAAAGAGTACGCTCCGTATATCCACGCCGGCTATGACTTTGGCGTAAAGCATTGGAAAGAAATCGTTCTAAAAAACTTCTCCTCGCTCCGGAAACAATTGCAGGGCATTGCAGAGAGTACCGGAATGGAAAGGGCCTGCTTCCGCACCGGAGCCCTTATGGGAGCATACTCAACAAATCCCTATCCGGAACTGGATTATATCGATGCCGCAATTTCCAATGTGCTGAAACAGGTAAGGAAGCATATCGCTTCTGAAAATGAGATGTCCCGGCAATATTACACCTTATCCGATAAATGGTTTTCTTTTTTCAATAAAGAGAAAGAACGCTATTACGACATCGCAAATCACAACAGACCTTATTTCCTGTGTCAAGAGCATGCCGACGATGCCCTTATTCTTCCAGAGTGGATAGATACCGCCACAGCAAGCAATGACCTCACCCAATCGGAAGCCCTGGCTTCGGCAATTGCAAAATTTGACTCCCCTGCCGCTCCGGACGGAATCCGCAAACTGAAAGACAACATGAGGCTCACACCCGACGAACGGAATGCCTTGCTGGCACCTAACGATATGATTTCGTATGCCGTAGGCGTAGCACAAGCTAACTGGATCATGGAATATAAATGGTTTATAGGAGAAACTCATAGAAAGGAGTTTGATGCAATGCTCCTTTCCATGGGAAACCGTCCTGCTATCATTTCCGCTTTTGAAGACGGACTGAGAAGTGCCATGACTATAACAGGATGTTTTAAAAATGCGATTCTGCGTCAGGACTGCGACTCGATATGTCTTATGAACAAAGCCATCAAAGCAGAATTGAACAAAGCATACAGACAAGACGTAGTTTATGGTTATGTCTTTATGAACGGAATGGACGCCGTTGAAATATACAGGGTCGGTGCCGAGTGGGATATTCCTGAAAAACAAACGGCCAGCGGATTGCGGCTTGATAAGGACCGGGTGCTTGAAGGTTTCAGGGATTATCTGGAGGGACATTTGAAAATGGGAGTCGAATATGCCCGGACACTGACTAAGGGGCGCAATGCCATTGACTGGCATTTGTATGAGAAAGACACGGAAACAATAGACTTGTCTGAAAACGGATTCCAGCCTGCCATTCCGCTACATATCACGACAGGCACATCAAGCGAGTGGAGCGCCGAACTGTCGCAGATGATTACGCTCCCACAGGAAGTTGTCGGGCAGAACATTACGGGCAAGGTGATGGCTACGGTGGTAATTGAGGCCGATGGTGCTGTCAGCAAAGTGGAAATTACAAGTTCGCCGCATCCGGCTTTGAGCGAAACTGTAACGGATTGCATCTACCGCATGAGGTTCATGCCGGCAAAATATGACGGCGAATGCGTTGCATCGGTTGCCATTATTCCTGTATTATTCTAATGAAAACACAATATCACCATTCATCATGAAAAGATTATTATCAACCGTCCTGCTTACATGTCTCGTACTGGGAGCATGGGCACAAAACAAAAAGAAGATGACAGAAGAAGAGAAAAAAGAGGCCATGGAGCAACTTGAAGTGTTCTATCAGTTCGAGACAGGGACGGCATTCAGCGGGCTTGATTCATTGGCAGAAAACCAAGAGTTCAAACAGGATATGCTCCCTTGGGAAAAATGGGCGGACAAATTCAAGCACAAGAGCTTTAAAAACGGCCTGTCAAGATTGTTCATGTGCTTTGACAAGGCATTCATAGAGCCGAACAAGGATTCTTCTATCTTCTGCAACCTCATGCTAAGAGGCAAAGAAGAAGATGTATCTTCATATTTCGGCGGTCGGCAAGGATCCGGCCTGTGGGAAAAGTATTATCACGAGGATGAGAACGGGAACTTCACGGGGTTCTGCAAAGAACTTTTCTTCGACCTGGAGACTGATTTGCAGCTTCATCTGACGGATAAGCAGGGCAAACCGGCCTATATACACCCGGAAAAAGACATCTATTTGCTTGAGGGCGGCGACTATGCCAAGAACAAAGACATGTTGAATATATGGTTCGGATTACAGATACCACTGACTGTTCCTTATCAGGAAATTGCAGGCGGACACATCTCCTTGTCTTTCTATATGCCTCAGGAATACGACCGCATCACAGTGCCCATAAAGGATTTTGGAGACAAACCGGTGCAGGTGACTTGGGGCAGCAAGACTTTTTCCATAGAAAAGGTTGACAACAACGGCTTCATCATTTCCGCAGACGCAGAGACTCTCGACAAACTGAAAGGCATGAAGCGCCTTTATCACAGGGACGGGAACTGGTACGAGCCGTCCTCTTCAACATCTACAACAGGAGATTTGGACAAGATTCTGAAAAATAGTACAAGGAAAATCACGTTTGAAGAGTGGTTGAAAGAAAATGGCATCGACCCTAACAACCTGGAAGAGACCCTGAAATACTTTATGGAAGACGAAGTTTCAGAAGAAGATACCGGTACGGATGATGCAGGAGTGACGGGAAAACACTACAGGATTGCCTTGCAGGGGGACAGCCTGCTGCTCTACATGCCGGTCGAAAAGAGACGGAAAATTGCCGAGATAACTGTATTTGCCCCATCGGAAGGCGAAGCATCCCGGTTAATAATCAACCGCGAACGATGCAACGAACTTATCGAATGGTTGTGCACCGAAAAATCACCGGACAATAAAAAGCAGGCCGAACCGGAAGAGATGGAGGAAGTGGATTATTTCAGTCCTGATTTCCAGCCAGCCAAGCCCATCAACCCGCAGACAGGAATGCCGGACGAATGGAACATGGTCTTGACACAATTGCTCAGGAAGCCGGAAGAAGCAGTCGAGCAAGGAATTACAGGAAGAATGACAGCGGAAATAACCATCGGGGCTGATGGCGTTGCCAGCAACGTAAAAATAAACGGAGACCCCCACCCGCTATTGGAAAAAGCGGTCTGCGACTGCCTCTACGGCATAAAGTATGTCCCGGCAAAATGGAAGGGAAAAGCAATCTCCTTTGTCGCCACTCTCCCCGTCATTTTTAACTGACCGAGCCTATGGAAGGATATATCCTGATTGTACTACAGGTCCTGATAACTGGGCTGATTATTTGGAGAAGGAAGCAGGACTCCAAAGAGCCATTAGGCTGTCTGGCGGTAGGTCTGTACGGAAGTGACTATCAGGCAGCACCGCCGGAAGCATGGATAAAAAAGTTCCGGCATACCACCCCTTCCCTGGTCTTTATCGTGTTTGCCCTGATGCTGATACTTATAAACTGGCTTGTCTGGAAATCAGCGGTAAGCAGGATGACACCCAAAGACGAAGGGACGGAAGCCGCATTGGCCTTGCTGGCGACCCGAAAACCCTTTACTGTACGCACCCTGCTCGGACTGTGCTGGCTGGTACCGGTGTGGCCCGCCATTCTGGGTATTGCCTGCTGGCATACAGAAACAAAAGACCTTCAGGCGCAGCCGGACATGTCCGAAATGCAACCGGGAAACCCTCCGGGAGATTCCTTTGCACGAATTGGTAAAGGATACGAAACGGCTGATTGAAAGCGAACGTAAAGAAACAGAACTGAAGACGGCATACATCCGCATCTACCGGTGCTCCGCTTGCAGCGAAGAGGTGAAAATCCGGATACCGCTTAAAAAGGACGGCTATGAATGCTGCCCCTCCTGTAGGCACATGACGCTGCACAAGGAAGAAAAATATCGGACTATTATTAAAGCCACCACTTTATCAGAAGGACTGATGAAGGCTCGCCATCGATGTATGCATTGCGATGCCGAATACATGGTAGGCTATACAATACCGAAAATCAACACCTCTTCCAGACGTTCGGGAGGCTCAGGCGGTGGCGGAGGCGGCAGTTTCGGAGGAGGATCATCCGGAGGCGGAGGTTCATCCAGCCGTTTCTAATACAGTATATCAATATTAACAAAAACATGCAAATCATGAAAACTATTTTTATCATGGGAATCTTGAGTTTCTTTTGCGGCATCAGTGCCGCACAGCCTCAATACTGGGGTGAGGGTGCATACGATTTGGAAAATGTGGAGTTCGGAATGAAGGTGGACAAGTATTATTCCAAGGCAAAGCCATACGACGGGGATTATGACGAATCATTCCGCTATTTCATGAAGGAAGAAGTGAAATGTAAAACCCAGGAAGGCAAAAAGGCGGTTATTCAGGAATACAGCTCGGTAGAAACAAACTACGGAGAAGTGCTTGCCCGCTTCGGGAACTTTGAATTCCCATATACCGGCATGCTGGCGGACAAATCAGGAAAACTGATCGGCATTCTGGCACTGGGAAGGCTGGACGGAGCGGCGGCAGTGGATTCGCTGCTATATGCCATTGCAGGAAAGTACGGTCCCCAATGCATTGTCACAGAAGAGTATTTCGGATATCGGAATTATGGATGGCATGTGAATGACCGGACTATCCAACTATATGTACGCAAGCCGAATCCGGAGCACAAGGATGCCGTGATTTACCTTGAAGAGAACGAAAAGGGAGAACGGAAAATTGTCGGCGGAGGCAGCCAGCCACACACCTGGTATGAAGTGTGCCTGATGGTGACAAAGACGAAATATGATCCGTTCATCGACTGCATCAGCGTCGGTAACTGGTGCAATTTCAATGATCTCTCATCAGATGTCCGGAGCATGGAAATCAATCCGGCAGCAGGCGTATACGACACCGGCGAGCTCTTTACGGAGGAAGATCTTGTCCCAGACACCATCAAAGGATATATGAACATCCCGGACGGAGAACTTCCCAAGTTCAAGGAAGGACCGTTCGCGAAATTCCCGGATTTCAGGCTTGCCGTGCGCCATTGGATGGCCTATAATGCCGGCCTCGGGAACCAGGGAAATCCCGAAGGGAATGTAAGCGTATCCTTCACAGTGGGAAAGGACGGCAAAGCGAAGGATGCCAAGGTGGAAAACCGGGAGACCACATCGTCCGAACTGGAAGCTGCAGCACTATATACCATCCAACGACTTCCCGAATTTATACCTGCCACCCAAAACGGAAAACCCGTGGCATTCCGCATGACGGTGGCCCTCAGGTTTGAAAACCGATAAATTTTCTCTGCTATGGACAAAGGCTTTTCAATAAGCGGTTATCTCCTTTCACGCCTGCAACCGGACGATCCCCAGGAAGCACGTTTACGTATGCTTTGTGTGACCATATCCAAGGATATGCCGGAGGAGAGAAGAGAGCGGCAACTGCGTCCCTTTGCATCGGACATGGAATTCATGAATATGATTGCCGGATGGATGAACGGGCTTCCCGAAGCAATTAGCCATGAACAGCCGGACTTTGCGAGATGGCTGGAGCTGTTCATGACTGCCGGTGAAGCAGAATCCACCCGCTATGTTATGCGTTTGCAAATATGGTACACGCATTATTGCTGCGTAGAAGAGTTACTGACCTTATGCCGATTGCTGCAAAGACATTGTGAAGAACATCTGGAAGCCATCTATCACAGAATGCTCTACTACTTCCGCGAAGCGAGAATACAATGCGGAATGCCTTCCACTTCCGAACCGACAGAAGGCATTGAGGTATCATTCAAACTGCTCGACGCCTCCTACGAACATATCAACCGTAAAATCATTTTGCAAGCGGAAGAACTGCTCGGTATCCATACCGACCATTCTTTCATTCAGAAAGTGATGGAATGCCATACTGAAGCAAAGACAGCAGAAGAACTGGCGGAACTATGCGGAGCAAACAGCACCGTTACCTTCCGTCGGACATTCCTGAGATTGTTTAACTGTCCGGTAGCCCAGTGGCTTCGGCAAAAACGTGCCGAGCAAGTGCTGAAACTGTTGAGGACTACACACCTTCCATTACCGGAAATTGCCGAACAATGCGGCTTTGCGAACCAGTCTTACCTGTCTGATTTCTGCAAGCGGAATCTCGGTGATACCCCGGTGAATATCCGAAGAAACAGGAGCTGACCATTTATTATAAAATGAACGAATATGAAAATTAAAACACTTATCATTATGGGACTGACAGCATTTTTATGCTTATCCAGCGCAACAGCCCATGCACAATCAGACAAACAGATTATCAACATGGATAACCCGGACTATGACATCGATGTGGAACGTTTATGTTCTCCATATATTGATTTCGATAATCCCAAAGAGACCAGCAAAGAAGTAAACTATCACTATGTGAAATACACACAAAACATGAACGTTTCTTTTTCTGAGAGATATCCGATTTTAATACATTATATAAGTATGGACAGTCTCGTTACCAGGAAAGCAACTTTTTGTGATACCGACTTCGGGAAACTGAATTTAGTAACCAATGCACAAGGCAAATTAATATCGATGGCTTGCGAAACGAAGATGAACAAAACAAGCTTCAAGGAACTGGTAAAGACTGTTAGACAGAAATATGGCAAACCTGCCCTGAAGAAAGCAGAATTTGAAGATTTACTCATCAAAGTAAATGGTCCTTACATTGAGGCAACAATAGAGTTGCAAAAATGGAAGAAGAAAATATTCAAGAGATAAGAAACAGGCTATAATAAGCTAATTTTAAATCACATGAAAATGGCAAAAATGTGGGATACGAGAACACCGCGAGAAAGCATGTTCAAACATATTCTACAACACATTCCGGTGAAAAAAATCCATCTATAAGCATACTGAAGAATCATTTTCTATATTTGCTGTATTACAAATAGATAACAAGCCATTAAAAAAGCATTCTATGTGACAGTGAAACGGATGAGGTAAAATATATCAAGTAAATTAAAATTCAACAGAAATGAAGCTAAAAACATTCATCATTATGGGATTTATCAGTGCATCATGTTTGGGCGGCTGCGACCAACGTCCCGGCCCTTTGGGTGAAAAGACAATCGAACTCGACGATTTCGATTTCTCTACCCCCATTACGGACATTTTTCCCGACCGCTATATAAGCACCGAGTGGGGAGAGGATTGGTATCAGGTGCCCACCCCCAGCACCAAGGACGGAGAGGATGGATATCTATATCAAAAAGAAACCTGCATAGACTTTTATGGTAATCCCTTTTGGATTACTTATAGCCAGCATGGTTCCTGCGATGCCGACGAACTTCTTAGCATGGGCGGGCATACGTTCAGCACAGCCAATTTTGCCGTTACGCTCGACGGACGACGCATCGCCGCGGCCGGCGGCTGTAATCGCGACATCACAAAGGAAGACTGCGACCGTTTCATCGCCCTTCTCACCAAGCGTTACGGAGAGCCTGAGCAGGGAGACGGAGAGTGGTTCCCCTGCCGCCTTTACAAATGGAAGCTGAAAGACCGGACGCTGACGTTTGCCATACACGAAACTGACGAGCACAATGAATTGAAGCTCGAAAGAGTCTATCATGAAGAAGACAATACCATCGAAATACGTGAAGGCAAGCGCAGAAACCGTACCGAAGGCTATTTCTTTGTATTCGACGGCGAATGGTACGACCGCTTTGTCCGCACACAGGGCGTGGCAAAAGGCGATATTTGCTATACTTACTGACATTAACTTCACAGCAAAAATCATGAAACAGAACAGAAACAGCGATAAGAAGCGACACCACGAAGAGACCATCCATGACAGACAGTATCGAAGCATGGTAAAGCGATACAAATGGAAAAACCATGCCATCATAGCGGGTGCTCTTCTGGGATTCAGCGTGCTGATATTATTCATCATAGTTAGCGACATTCCGCTCACCGCAGCCAATGTGGCGGTTGGGCTGGCGGTCCTCAATGGTGCATGCTGGCTGCTTCTGCGGCTACTCTGCAGACCCGCCTATAACCTCAGCATCCAAATACCGATGAAGAACGACGGACACTGGCTGTGGCGGGGCGGAGAACTGATATACAGAGAACTGACGCACGATGATGCTACCTGCCCGATACCACCGGAATGTCTGGTCCGGGTAGATGACCGGCAAATCATTATCGACAACGACAGCACGAGTGGAAGAATCCTCGTTTTTCTATTATTTTCCTTCATGTTTGGCCTTTTCATCTATTGGTCATTCCTATCAGACTCTACTGTTCCGCCAGAAGATTACGGCTCCGCATTGCTTTTTGCAGAAATGGGCGTTATATTGGCATGGGGAATGGCCTATGCCTTGCTGAATCCCCGGCAACGCATTGTCTTCGACCGTACTGCCAAAACCGTAACCATTCCCGGCAGTCTGCTGATGAACAAGACAGAGATCATTCCCTACGACCAAGCGGAGCTTTCATATTACCACGACATGAAAAGCAAGATTGACGAGGTGAAAATCTATAATCCCTCAGGACTACCGCATGGAATCTCCGTGATGCCGGGCCGCACCGACGAAGCCTTGCGCCTTGCACGCTTCATACATCGCTATATGGAGGAAGAAGTAGTAGATAAGGCAGAACTTGAGAAATTCAAGAACAGGGAAAAGCCACAACAGGAAGAAATGGAATATTTTAATACTTGGTAAATATAGCTCATAATATAATGTTGGAATGTATATGTAAATGTAAAACTATAAATCACAATAATATGAACAAGCATCCATTCATACCCGCTCCGGCAGTCGTAGCCTTTTTGTTCGGACTTCTTTGTATGTCCGCGCTCAGCTCGTGTACAGGGTGCAGCTACAACCACGAAAAGGCGATGGGAAGCATCGATAACATTCTGGGCAAAGTAGATACGCTGATGGCCAAGACAGACCGATTTTGGGAAGAACATCTGCCGGAGGAACCGCCTATAGACTACGAAAAAGAGGGAGTGAACAGGGAACACCTGTTTGTATTTACAGATACGACAATGACCTACAACGGCAAGCCGTTCATGCCGGGAATGTCAATAGGAGAACTGTGTGAGATATTCGGACATTACGAACGTCTTGCGGAACCCGGAATATTTATATGGGATTCTATGGGAATCATTATGGTATCAGACGATGAAAGCGGAAAAGACAGTGTCCCTGTAAGCAAAATAATGATTAACTGGAATATAGAATTAAGCGGGTTTATAACCGATGAAGACCTAAAATGGCTAAAGAACCGTTGCCCACGTCAGTATTTTACGGGTAAAATGATTGTCGGTGGAGCAGTTTTGGGCAGAGGTATGCACATGGATGATTTTATATAAAAAACAAACCTGAAATTCGATAACAATCCGTTCCCTCTGCTTTATTAACGTGAGTTCGAAATAAGAATAAATATATTTCACTTATAATTAGAAACATAGCGATAAAAGTATTAAATTTATAGTGCTGAATTATAACATTTAAACGATTACCACTATGTTTCCAGAGTCTAAAGTTACAGAGATTTATTGTATGGCCGATGATTTTTGCAAGGAATTTACATTTCAACAGGAAAAATATAT
>OLWF01000912.1_pt1 | contig 10775 bp, 8 predicted proteins | sample 1644131 | NCBI WGS metagenome assembly OLWF01 (sample SAMEA103958163, study PRJEB25191) | human gut metagenome
CCGGTAGAAACAAGTCCGCCAAGTAGACTGCATACAATGCACAATACCACAATAACACGCGCGCGCAGGGGCGGTCTGTTGTTTTTTGGAGGGATCGGCGGAATTTCTTTTTCTGTCGGTGACAGAATCACAGTGCTGCTCTGTGTAAAAGATTCATTTCCTTTTTGCGTTTCCGTTGTATTTTCATTATGATAAAATTCATTGAAATTTTCCATTGGGTAACACACCTTTCTGAATTTTGTAATTTTAGTATAATTGGGGTCTGTGTCAAATTTGCGGCACACCTGTAGCAAATGTGTAGTTTTATTGTAATACATAAATTACGTTCCGCGGACATATTATTATATGAAAAACGAAACGATATAAACGGAGATTGATCAAAAATGAAAATTGCGTATATCAGACATGGAAAAATAAAGCTGATTTTTTTTACCATACTTATAGTACTGCTTGCGATCTTCGCGCTGCACAGCGCAGGGCGTTCTGCCGCACAAAACGTGTCAAAAGCTGCTTCCACAAAATTACCAATTTATTGTACGGATAATGAAAACCGGGAAATCGCACTTACCATCAATTGTGCATGGGGGGCAGACGATATTGAAGATATTTTAAATACGCTAGACCATTATGAAGTGAAAGCTACATTCTTTGTATTAGGCACTTGGGCAGAACAATATCCGGATCAGCTTAAAATGATCTATGAAAGAGGCCATGAAATTGGGAATCATTCCTATTCTCATAAACTTCCTTCAAAATCTACAGAAGCACAGCTTGCAGAAGAAATTGACAAATGTAATGTTGCAGTAGAAAAAATCATCGGATTCCGCCCAGAACTATATCGGGCGCCTTCGGGAGATATAACGGATACCGTCTTAGCCCTTGCAGAAGAGCGGGCTATGTATAATATAAAATGGTCTGTGGATTCGATCGACTGGCGGAAAGATATGACAAAAGAAAACATATTGAATCGTGTTCTTGGCCGAACCGCTTCGGGTAGTATCCTTCTGTTTCATAATGATACCCAGTATACAAAAGATATTTTGCCGGAAATTATAGATCGTCTTCAGAAAGAAGATTATAAATTCGTAAAGGTTTCGTCTCTGATTTATAAAACGGACTTTTATATCGACAATACTGGAAAACAGTGTCGTGCAAAATAAAATATTGTATTTATTTTCGCAATATAATATAATCAGCAAATAGCGGTTATAAAATGTTTGTACCGTTAATATAATGATAGCAGATAGACACAGCCTAGTCTGTGTTAGATACTTAGGAAATTTGAGAGGTGTAATATTGTGGTAGACAGTAAATGCGAAAGCAATGTAGCCACCGTATCCGGTAAGATCATTACAGAGCCTGTGTTTGGGCATGAGATTTATGGCGAAGGCTTTTACTATTTTGATGTACAGGTCAGAAGATTAAGTGAAAGTTACGATATTATACCAATCACCGTATCTGAACGGCTGGCGGATTGCTCCGAATATAAAATCGGAAGATACATACAAGTGGATGGGCAGTTTCGTTCATATAACGCAATGCAGGAAAACGGTTCTACAAAATTAATGCTCACCGTATTCGCAAGAGATGTGATATTTTACGATGATACGATACGAGAATTGGACCTTAACTGTGTGGAATTGAATGGTTTTATCTGTAAGCCGCCAATTTATAGGACGACGCCATTTAACCGGGAAATTACGGATTTCTTGCTTGCGGTGAATAGATCTTATAATAAATCGGATTATATTCCGTGTATCGCGTGGGGACGGAACGCTAGATTCTGTGGGAAACGTTCTGTTGGTGAGAATGTGAAAGTTACTGGGCGGATGCAGAGTCGTACTTATCAAAAGAAACAGCCGGATGGATCTGTGATCGATAAGGTGGCTTATGAGGTCTCTGTTTCTCAAATTGAGATAAATAAAAAAGAAAACGAAAGACAGGAATAAATAATATATCGATATTTTACGCGTCAGATGAGGTGCTGTTTGGATGATCCAGACGGCACCTTTCTATATTTTAGAAACAGATTATCGAAACAGAATAGAAGCACGAATTCTTGTTTCACAAATTGGAAAAACAGGAAAAATTCTTTTGTTTAGGCAAAAAAATACTTTATAAATTCTTTATGATTATTTGTGAAACACTTAAGGACATGAATATGATTTTTTAATCGGGTCTATAATATAATAGTCCTGTACTTCGAACAAAGGAGGAATTTATATGTTAGCCGAATATTCTTACACAAATAACGAATTCATAGAGGAGAAAGGGATTGCAGAAACTGGCGATACAGATTCCCTGAAACAATACCTCAGAGAGATCGGAAGATATGAGCTTCTCTCAGAAGATGAAACAAAAACGCTTTTTAAAAGAATTGAAGCAGGAGATAAAGCGGCGCACGATGTCGTCGTAGAACACAATCTTCGCCTCGTTATAAAATATGCAAAAAGTATTAAAAAGGCTTATCGTGCCGATGAACCGATCATGGACCTTGTGCAGGCGGGAAATATCGGACTGATGCGTGCCGTAGATAAATTCGAAGTCGATAAAGGTTATGCATTCAGCACATATGCAAGCTGGTGGATCAAGCAAAGCATTATTCGCCATATCTTTGATAATGAAAGTTCGATCCGCGTTCCGGTACACATGAGCGAGCGTTTTGTCACATTATCCCGAACGATCCGGACATTCCGCGAAGAAAAGGGTGTGGAGCCGACCTTTGAGGAACTTTCAAAATTAATCAAGCTAACGAAGAAGGAATATGATATCTTCAAATCGCTTGATAGAAACGTCGTTTCTTTGAATTCCGTTGTCAGCGAAGATACAGATTCAGAATTGATCGATTTTATACCGGGAGGAGACAATGCCGATCCGGTATATGAAGAAACGAACCAAAAAATGCTTTGCGAAACAATCAATGATGTTCTGGCAAAACTCGACGCACGAGAATCCTATATCGTGAAAGCGCGTTATGGCCTAGATGGAATGGTGTCGAAAACATTGGAAGAAATCGGGGCGGATCTTGGAATTACCCGTGAACGCGTTCGTCAAATCGAAACGGTAGCAATGAAAAAACTACGTACTTCTGTGAAAGCGGAAGCACTTAGAGCATATAAATAGTACCATTTTCTCTCTTCTCTCTATGAATGATCCCGCGTCCGCATACTACTTAGCGACGCGGGATCGCTTTATTTATCCGTGCGAATATGCTATACTTTCTCCTTGAAATGATTTATCTGAATATTGGAGGCTGCTGATATGCTGGAATTGATAGATTTGACAAAAAGATATGATATTAAAAGTGTTCCCGCTGTACTTGATCTGAATCTAAAGGTTAACGATGGTGAGATTTTCGGATTTATAGGTCCGAATGGGGCAGGGAAAACAACAACGATTAAAATGATTACGGGAATTTTAGAGCCTACAAAAGGCACAGCCCGGATGAATGGGATCGATATCAAAAAAGAACCGGTGAAATATAAAAGCTTTTTTGGTTATGTACCGGATAATCCGGATGTCTATGAGCGCCTTACCGGTATGGAATATTTAAATTTTATGGCAGACGTCTACCAAGTACCGCTTTCTGAAAGAAAAAACAGAATCAGCAAATATATCGAAATGTTTGGAATCAGCGCGGCAATTCAAAATCCAATCAAGAGTTTTTCACACGGAATGCGGCAAAAACTTGTAATTACGGGTGCGTTAATTCATAAGCCGGAATTATGGATTTTAGACGAACCAATGGTAGGGCTTGACCCCATGGCAGCCCATATCTTAAAAGAGGAGATGCGCACGCACTGTGAGAATGGAAATACGGTGTTTTTTTCGACCCATGTATTGGAAGTCGCAGAAAAATTATGCGATCGTGTTGGTATTATCAAAGCCGGTGAACTTGCGGCAGTCGGTACGATTGAAGAACTGCGGACAAAAGCGGAAAACGGAGAATCTTCTCTGGAAGATATCTTCCTGGATATTGTAAACGAAGGAAGTGATTCTTACGAATAATTTCGCTGTGTTGCTGAAGTTTCAGCTGAAATATAAACTCGGTCTCAGAAGGTGGAAAGAAGCGATCGGAGCATCGAAATATGGCAAGGCTGCTGCTCTGGGCGGGACGCTGCTTCTCCTGTTTCTGGTTGGATGTATTTTAGTGCCGTATATTATTATCATGGACGTATTATATGATTCGTTTGCTGCGAATGGGAATCCGGCTGGCTATTTTGACACCTTGTTCCTGCTCAGTAATTTTGTCACATTTGTTACGGCGCTGCTTTCCACATATAGCATTTTGTTTTCCGGAAGGGATCGGGAAATTTTAACGCCGCTGCCGATTAAAAAGCAATATATTTTTTTAACAAATTACATCACGTTATATGCTGGTGCGCTGATTGCGTCGTTAGGATTCATTTTGCCTGGTTTTATTATTTATGAAATCAAAACGGGTTTTTCTTTTTTGATTCTTATAAAAGCATTCATTGGATCCGTCGCGTTTCCGGCATTGCCGCTTGCGATTGCTTTTTTGATGATGTCTCTTCTTCTTGCAGTGGCATCCGGATTCCGTCATAAAGAATTGCTTGCGACCCTATTCGGTGTGATAATATTGGGAGGTTTCGTTTTTTTAAATAGTAATCAGGAGCTTCTGCTGAAATTTGTAGAAAATAGCGCGGATTCCGTATCGAAGTTTAGCAAAATATTTGTAAATGCATTTTTTCTGCGGGAGTCAATTTTGCAAAAAGGTGGAAGCAGCTGGGGCTATCTATTGCTCGTTGTTGCGGCTGCGGCGATTTTTATCTTCCTGATTTATCTCTATGGCAGCGCAGTATACGATAAAATTTTACAGAGAATGAGTGCATCAGTCGCTTCAAAGGAAAAGAAAAAGCAAAAATATAAAGAGGGGAAACCTTCTGCAGCATTTTTTAGAAAAGAAATGAAAACGATTCTACGGAGCCCTGTATATGCGCTTAATTGCTTGCTGAATATTATTCTTGCACCGATTGCGGCAATATTGATTTCAAGAGAGGCTTCGTTTCGACTGCTGCTTGACAAACTGGCGCAGAATCCGGAACATATCGATTTCTTGCTGGCGATGTTTGGGCTGCTAATCGGACTCGGCTTGATGTCGCTGAATATGGTACCTTCCACTTCCATTTCCAGGGAAGGGAAATGCATCTGGATTTCCGAGATAATCCCCGTTCGTTTAAAATCACAAATAAAAGGTAGGATTGCGGCTGCTGTTTTATTTTATATCATGAGCGGTGCGCTTTTTATAATTTTATTCGGAATCTTGCTAAAAATCAATTTATTGTATATTATATATGGGTTCTTTATCATTCTGGCAGGAGCTGTGCCGTTTGCATACGGTGGGTTATTCATCGACTTGTCTCATCCCAAATTGATATGGGACAAGGAATCGGAAGCGGTGAAACAGAATTTTAACGGAATGCTGGGGATGTTTTTGTCTATTGTGATGACGTTGATCTATATGGTGCCGTTTTTTCTGTATTTAGCAGGCATTTTTACAGAAGCAGCTGTACTCGCAGCGATCCCGATTCTTGTTTTACTGATGATTCTGCTGAATGTCTCGCTGTTAAATAAGAAGATAAAAATATTGGAAAGGTGAATGTAAATGACGATCGAAAAAATAAAAACGGGCGTTTATTATGAGAATGGAAATTTAGTCCCTGAAACAGAAGGGATTTATAAAGATTTTACGAAGGAAGAGAAACAAAATGCATACCGTCGTACAATTTCTTATTCTATTTTGAAGACTCATATTACGGAAGGATCTCCAGATGACGAGAAAATCAAACTGAAATTCGACGCGCTGGCATCCCATGATATTACATATGTGGGAATTATTCAGACAGCGCGGGCCAGTGGTCTGAAGAAGTTTCCAGTTCCATATGTGCTTACCAACTGCCACAATTCTCTTTGTGCCGTGGGGGGAACAATTAATGAAGATGACCACGTATTCGGCCATTCTGCTGCTGTAAAATATGGCGGAATTTTCGTGCCGCCGCATCAAGCGGTCATTCATCAGTATATGCGCGAAATGATGGCCGGCTGTGGTAAAATGATTATAGGCTCCGACAGCCATACGCGCTACGGTGCGCTCGGTACTATGGCGGTTGGAGAAGGTGGTCCGGAACTCGTCAAGCAGCTTTTGTGCAGACCCTATGAAGTCAATAAACCAGAGGTGGTTTGCATATACCTGATAGGAAAACCAAAGGCGGGGGTAGGACCGCAGGATATCGCGCTTGCAATCATTAAAGCTGTTTTTGCGGATGGCTTTGTCAAGAATAAAGTGATGGAATTTGTCGGCCCTGGCGTCGGAGCACTCTCCGTGGAATACCGGAACGGAATCGATGTAATGACCACCGAGACTACGTGCTGGACATCCGTTTGGAAAACGGACGACAAAGTAAAGGACTATCTGGAACTTCACGGAAGAGGTGCGGATTATAAGCGCCTGAAACCGGCGGAGGGCGCTTACTATAATGGCGCGCTCGTCGTAGATTTGTCCACGATTCCGTCCATGATTGCAATGCCATTTCATCCGAGCAACGTATATACGGTTCGCGAGCTGATTGATCATGCGCCCGATATTCTTGCGGAGATAGAAAAACATGGCAAAGAGCAATACGGGGATAAAGTGAGAGCTTATCGCCTTACGGAGAAATATCGGGATGGTAAAATCCATGTGGATCAGGGCGTTATCGCGGGCTGCTCCGGCGGTACTTTCGAAAATATTTGCAGGGCAGGAGAGTTGCTTTCCGGCAAATCGATCGGCACGGGAGACTTTAGTTTAAGTATATATCCGGCCAGTCAGCCTGTATTTATTGAACTTACAAAGAATGGTGTGATTCCGGAACTTATGAATGCCGGCGCTACGATCCGCACTGCTTTCTGTGGACCGTGTTTTGGTGCAGGCGACGTTCCCTCCAATAATGGATTTAGTATCCGTCATACGACGCGGAATTTCCCGAATCGCGAAGGTTCGAAACCGTCTGACGGACAAATTTCTTGGGTGGCGCTTATGGATGCGCGTTCTATTGCGGCAACGGCCGCAAACGGCGGGATTCTGACACCTGCAGATGAAATTGCAGAAGAAGCTGGGCTGACAGAAAGCGTTCTTCCATACCATTTTGATAAAACAGTATATGAGAATCGATTATATTTCGGTTATGGGAAAGCGCAGGAGGAAGCTCCCTTGAAATATGGGCCGAATATTGCGGACTGGCCTAAAATGCAGCCGCTTACGGAGAATATTTTACTGGAAGCTGCATGTGTGATCTATGATCCAGTAACAACGACGGATGAATTGATCCCAAGCGGGGAAACCTCATCTTATCGTTCCAATCCGCTGCGTCTGGCAGAATTTACGCTTTCTAGAAAAGATCCGGAATATGTAACGCGCGCAAAGCAGATTGCTGCTGCGGAAAAAGCAAGACTAGATTATATTGGCGGCGATTTACAGGCGGAAGAAGTTTTCAAAGAGGCATATCGTGAAATCGGGGATACAGTAATCCTGGCACATACGACGGGAATTGGAAGCGTCGTGGCAGCGGTGAAACCGGGAGATGGTTCTGCAAGAGAACAAGCTGCTTCCTGCCAGAAAGTTTTGGGCGGATGGGCGAACATCGCTTCCGCGTATGCGACGAAGCGTTACCGCAGTAATTTGATCAATTGGGGAATGCTCCCTTTCACTGTGGATGATTTTGACGGCTTAGCACTTGAAAACGGAGATCGGATTTATATAAAAGGTATTCGGAAAGCAGTAGAAAATGCAGAAACTGATATTAAGGCGGCACTATATCGCAAGAACGGTACGAAGGAAGACATTTTACTTCATCTTACAGATTTGTCGGAAGATGAACGAAAAATTATACTGGCTGGAAGCCTGATCAATTTTTATAATTAAAAACAGGAGGAACCCTTATGAATCGAACTTTTAAATGGCTTGGTAAAATGACAGCAGCGTTTCTTGCCAGTGTTACTGCATGCGCAGTTTGCGGCGGCTGTTCGGAGAATCCCAATAAAGATAAACCGCACCCTACGGCGGTGATTACAGTTAAAAACTATGGTACGATGGAATTGGAACTATATCAGGATATCGCGCCGAATACGGTGGCCAATTTTATTTCTTTGGCAAAAGAAGGCTTTTATAACGGGCTAATATTTCACCGAGTAATTCCGGACTTTATGATTCAGGGCGGAGATCCAGAGGGAACCGGATTCGGCGGTCCGGGATATTCCATCAAAGGAGAATTCTCAAAGAACGGCTTTGAAAATAATTTGAAGCATGAACCGGGCGTCATTTCTATGGCAAGATCGAAGCTTATGGATACCGCCGGATCGCAGTTCTTTATCTGTACGGCTACGTCTCCCAATTTGGATGGCATGTATGCCGCTTTCGGAAAGGTAACCAAAGGTCTAGATGTCGCATTTGCAATCAGTAAAGTAGAACGAGATGCTGACGATAAGCCTTTGGAAGATATTGTCATCGAGAGTATCGTGGTCGATGAAAAGGGCGGAGATTATTCCAATGTTCAAAAAATCAAAAAATAAGGCGACTGAGGATAAACAGAATAAAAAAAATAAAGAACCGAAGAAACCATTAAAAGTCCTTTTTAAATCATACTGGGATGCTGCCGGCGCAGAAATGACGGATTTTAAAAAGAACGATGCTAAGAGTTTTTTTAAATGGATACTTGCATACTTTTTGATTGCGTTATTTTCACTGATATTGCTGAATTCGGATTCAAAATTGAAATTTAACGAATTTCCGCTTATTTTTGCGCTGCTAATTCCGCGGATGTTCACTTTGTTTCTGTTTACTTGTCCTATTTTCAATGTGAAAAAGAGAAAATCCGCGTTTTTGATGATGACTTCGTTTTGGTTGCTATGGCATTGTATCGCATTCCAACGGATAAAGCTTGGAATCGCAGTTTTTATTTTCTTGCTGTTGATTGCTATTTTTGTGTATCTCGCGGAAACACCAAACCAGTCTGTAAAATATAAAACGTTATTTAATAAACTAACAGCGCTGTTCTTATTTTCTATTATTGCGGTGATGGGATTGCAAATGGCGCAAATGAGAAGCTTGACAAAACCGTTTTCTGCATTCCTACTGTCTCCGGATATCTTTGCCTGTAATTTGCTTTGCTTTGCTGGGCTGGGATCATTTATATTCTGGGTCAGAAGACCGAAGGTAGCCATAGGCTGCTATTCAGTAATTTGGACGGTGCTCGCGGTTATCAGCTATTGTAAGAGTCGAAATACTTTTGAACCAGTATTGTTTTTAGATGTCTTTTCTTTCAAAGAGGGGATTCGAGCTTTTTTTGTATATTACAGCTGGTTTTTTATTGTCAGCGCCTGTGTCCTGATCGCGCTTGCAATTGCCGGAATTATTTATCTGGCACTGAAAGAGAGAAAAAAGGTCTTTTCTTTTGTTAAATTCTTTTCCGCATCTTTGTTTTTTGTGATCGCGTTTTGCAGTGTCTATTGCATGAGCCAGTTAAGCATGTTGCATTCGGAGAGCAAAACGGCGAAAAATGAATATGATACAAAAGGCTTTGTATTCAGCTTTATATTTTATTCTTTTGATTCCTTTGTTGTAGAACCAGAAGGATATACGCCGACCGTAATCGAAACAATCGCTCAGAATATTGAGGAAAATTTCGTTCCATATGGAGAGGAATCCAATGTGCAGAATGTGATTGTGATCCAGCTGGAGTCTTTTGGAGATCCGTATCATTTCCCGGGAATTAAATTAGAAGAAGATCCAATGCCGTTTATCCGTTCTTTGATGAACGACTATAGCTCAGGATACGTGAAGGTTCCTGTATTCGGCGGATTGACTGTGAAAAGTGAATTTGAATTTCTGACGGGACTCAGTATTGATAATTTGCCACTGGGGTACAATCCATACGTACAATATGTTTATGAAAATTCCATGGATAGTCTGGCGCGCTATTTCAAGGGGAAGGGATATGAAACAACAGCAATCCATAATTATCAGGGTGAATTTTTCCAGAGGCATATGGTGTATAAACAGCTTGGGTTTGATTATTATGTTCCGTACGAATGTATGCCTGATATTATTAAGGATCCGCCGAAAATTTGGGGAAATGATTCTGTTTTCATAAATCATATTACACAGGCATTGGATCATAATGGCGCGGAAAAGAACTTTGTATTCGGCGTTACGGTGCAGATGCACGGAGGATACAATCCGATCAGTGAAGCGGAATATCCTATGCAAATCGGAGGAATCGAAGACAAAAATACAGAAGGTGCAATGGCATATTATATCCAGCAGCTGCAAGAAGTAGATGAAATGGTGAAAAATCTGATTTCTATTCTTTCTGAACGCGAAGAAGCAACTTATGTTCTATTCTACGGAGACCATCTGCCTTCTTTGTTTGGAGAAAGTGGCGAAGAACTTTCGAATGAACAAAAATATTCTACACCATATTTTACCTGGAATAACATGGGCATTCAGAAGGCACAAAACGCAGATCATGAAAACGATTCGCCAAATAATGCCCCGGATATCGAACTGTTCAAACTTTCTACGTTTCTATGTAGAGAGGAATTGAAAATTGACGGATCCTATATGAATAAATTCCATACAGTATATCCGGATACCGATCAATTCGCGCAAGAATTTTCGTCGATACAATATTATAAAATGTATGATGAAAAAAATAATGTGGATTTTGAGAATGAACATTATGAAATTGGGCTTGTTCCGCTAACATTGACGCGAATTG
>OLWF01000915.1_pt1 | contig 10741 bp, 10 predicted proteins | sample 1644131 | NCBI WGS metagenome assembly OLWF01 (sample SAMEA103958163, study PRJEB25191) | human gut metagenome
CGCCCGAGGTAGATCCGGAAATATTGATCTCCAAGGATACTCCCTTGAGTCCGGGTAGCTTTTACCAAGTAAAGGTGATTGACGCACAAGCGTTTGATCTGTATGGTAAAGTGTTGAATTGATGTAAAAACTGTCAATATATTTGTCGGTTAACGAAAAAATAACTAATATAGCAGCACGAACTGTTATGGAATTAGATATGAAAAACAAGGAGCTTATAACGGAATTGGCGAATCGCATGGATTGGACCTCGAAGGAGGTATCCGACATGCTTTCTGCGCTCAGTTCCGTCGTAAGTTCGAAATTAGTGGATAACGATACGATCTATCTGCAAGGCTTCGGCCAGTTCGAGGTGAAAAAGAAAGCGGAACGTATATCCGTAAATCCAACAACCAAACAGCGTATGCTGGTTCCACCTAAACTGGTGCTGACTTATAAACCCAGTACCTTGCTAAAGGATAAGTTTAAGTAATCTTTCTTTTTAAATCTTCCATATTATGAATGAAAAACTAAACATACAGGATCTGATTGACTTGCTGGCTGAAAAGCATGGCATGAGCAAGAAGAATGCCGATAGTTTTGTGAAAGAGTTTTTCCAACTGATTGAAGAAGCGTTGGAAAAAGACAAGTATGTGAAGATTAAAGGCCTGGGCGCTTTTAAACTGATTGATGTGGAAAGCCGGGAGAGTGTAAATGTCAATACTGGGGAACGCTTTGAGATACAGGGCCATACCAAAGTCTCATTTACTCCGGAACCTGCTCTGAAAGATATTATCAATAAGCCGTTTGCACATTTTGAAACAGTAGTGCTCAATGAAGGTACTGTTTTAGAAGATACCCCTGTAGATAGTGGCAGTGAGGAAGATGAAGATACGGAGCAGAAAGTGGAAGATGTTGTGCCGGAAGTGGTTGCCGGTAGTACGGTTGAGATACCGGAGATTGCGGAAAAAACCGATAGCCCTGTCGAACCGGAACCTGTAGAAGAAGCCGTTGTTCCTGTGGAGACTGTGGCTTCGGAGGAAGTTAATGAAGAGAGGGTGGAGGTTATCAAAACTGCCGGCCCGGCTGAATCTTCCGCAATGAAATACTTCATTGCCATCGTGGCTCTTGTGGTATTGCTATGTGCAGGGACCGTCGCTTATTTGTATTATCCTGATTGGTTTGACGGACTATCGGCTGAACCGCCTGTGGAGGAAACCGCTGGCAATGAAGCTGGCAATGAGGCAGGTAATACGGCTTTGATGGATAGTGTCGGTGTTAAGGATAGTGTGGCGATTGCCGTAAAAGATACTGTGTCGAAGAAGCAGATTGCTGAGCCTGTAATAAAACAGCAGGAAGCACCGGTTGCCGTCAAACAGCCTGTGGCAGCTGCTACATCTGCTTCCCAGCCGAAAAAGCAGAAGAAAGTTGAGTATGTACCCGATTCTACCAATTATACCATTGCAGGAACGCAGGCGACATACACGATAAAGCCGGGTGAGACATTGACCAGAGTGGCTCTTCGTTTTTATGGAACTAAAGCGTTATATCCATATATAGTAAAACATAATCCGGACGTTATCAAAAAACCGGATAATGTACCTGCGGGCACAACAATAAAGATACCTAAATTAGTGAAGAAGCAGTAAAAAGATACTGCTTCTTTTTTGTTAAATACTCAGAGCTTGTTTAAATGTTCTTGAAGAAGTATTTTTTCAGTTCCTTTTGAGTTTCTTCCCGGTCTGTTTTCCTCTTTTTATCCGTTACATAGCCTGCTATGCTCTTAGTAAAAACAGAAAAATATTTTCAAAGAAGAACTCTTGAAAAGAATGCTGAACAAAATTAAACAGGCTCTAAACTCTATGAAAGTAGTTTAATCTAAAGGTTTCACATTGTTTTTTAATAAAAATTAGTTGCTATGGTTAATTTATTCCCGTACTTTTGGAAGCGAATTATAATTACCGGTGTATGGCCGGGCGAAAACGAAAAATTAAACATTAAAATACATTGATTTATGGCTGAAACAATTGATATCCGCGAATTGAACGAGCGGATTGAAAGACAAAGTGCTTTCGTTACCAATCTTACTACGGGCATGGACCAGGTTATTGTAGGACAAAAGCACCTGGTAGAGTCGTTGTTAATCGGTTTGTTGTCTGACGGACATGTGTTGTTGGAAGGTGTGCCCGGTTTGGCAAAAACATTGGCTATCAAAACACTGGCTTCATTGATTGATGCACAATATAGCCGTATTCAGTTTACACCTGATTTGTTGCCGGCGGACGTTATCGGTACGATGGTTTACAGCCAGAAAGATGAAACTTTTCAGGTAAAGAAAGGACCTGTATTTGCTAATTTTGTATTGGCCGATGAAATTAACCGTGCTCCGGCCAAGGTGCAAAGTGCTTTATTGGAAGCTATGCAGGAACGTCAGGTTACCATAGGTAAGGAAACATTCAGACTGCCTGAACCTTTTTTGGTGCTTGCAACTCAGAATCCTATCGAACAAGAGGGTACGTATCCGTTGCCTGAAGCGCAGGTAGACCGTTTTATGCTGAAGGTAGTTATCGACTATCCTAAACTGGAAGAAGAAAAATTAATTATACGCCAGAATATAAACGGAGAAAGACTGAATGTAAAGCCTATTCTGAAAGCAGACGAGATTATCGAAGCGCGTAAGGTCGTACGTCAGGTATATCTGGATGAAAAGATTGAAAAATATATTGTCGATATTGTATTTGCAACCCGTTATCCGGAGAAGTATGATTTGAAGGAGCTGAAAGATATGATCGGATTCGGCGGTTCGCCTCGTGCATCTATCAATCTGGCATTGGCGGCACGCAGTTATGCCTTCATCAAACGCCGTGGCTATGTTATCCCGGAAGATGTGCGCGCAGTGGCACATGATGTATTGCGCCACCGCATCGGTCTGACTTATGAAGCTGAAGCAAGCAATATGACTTCGGATGAAATCGTCAGCAAAATATTGAATAAGGTTGAAGTGCCCTAATGTAAACAATTTGTTTACTATTTATGTATTACTGAATGGAAACAACTGATTTATTAAAAAAAGTCCGTCAGATTGAGATAAAGACGCGCGGATTGTCCAATAATATTTTTGCAGGCCAGTATCACTCGGCTTTCAAAGGTAGAGGTATGGCTTTTTCCGAAGTGCGTGAGTATCAGTTTGGTGACGATATACGCGACATAGACTGGAATGTAACGGCTCGTTTTCATAAACCCTTTGTGAAGGTGTTTGAAGAAGAACGTGAACTGACTGTAATGTTGCTGGTAGATGTTTCCGGTAGTCTGGAGTTCGGTACTGTGAAGCAGATGAAGAAAGATATGGTGACGGAAATAGCTGCAACATTGGCTTTTTCCGCCATTCAGAATAATGATAAAATCGGTGTCATCTTCTTTTCAGACCGGATAGAAAAGTTTATTCCACCCAAGAAGGGACGTAAACATATACTATATATCATTCGCGAATTGCTTGATTTCCGTCCGGAAAGTCGCCGGACCAATATCCGTCTCGGCTTGGAGTATCTTACGAATGTTATGAAGCGTCGTTGTACGGCTTTTGTCTTATCGGACTTCATCGACCAGGAGAGTTTTAAAAATGCCATGACTATTGCCAATCGGAAGCATGATGTTGTGGCTATTCAGGTATACGACCGCCGTGTAGAGGAGTTGCCTGCTGTGGGGCTAATGAAAATAAAAGATGCGGAAACGGGGCATGAACAATGGATTGATACTTCTTCGCGTGCCGTACGGCGTGCTCATCGTGATTGGTGGGTGAATAAGCAGACGGAACTGAATGATACATTTACTAAGAGCAATGTAGATAATGTGTCAGTACGTACGGACCAGGATTATGTGAAAGCATTGATGAATTTATTTGCGAAAAGAAACTAATCGGAGAATGAAAAGATATTTATTTCTGATAACGCTGTTGACAGCATTGACGGGTAGGGTAATAGCCCAGTCGGTGACAGTGGATGCTACAATTGATTCCTTGCAAATCCTTATCGGGGAGCAGGCCAAGATTAAGCTTCAGGTTTCATTGGACACTGATAAGCGCGCTATTCTTCCTGCCTATACTGATACTTTGGTGCGTGGAGTGGAAATTGTTGATATAGCCAAGCCCGATACACAGATGCTGAATGACGGCAGACGCTCGTTGATAACTCAGGAGTACACCGTAACTTCCTTTGACTCGGCATTATATTATTTGCCCCCAATGGAGGTGCTTGTTGATAATAAGGCATATCGCTCCAAAGCTTTGGCATTGAAAGTGTATTCCATGCCGGTAGATACGTTGCATCCCGATCAGTTTTTTGGTCCTAAACCCGTAATGAAAGCACCTTTTGCATGGGAAGACTGGTATATGTCTATCGCTTGTGCTGTATTGTTTGTGCCGTTCCTGTTGCTGCTTATCTATCTTGTGAAACGTATTCGCGATAACAAACCGATAATTCGCAAGGTGAAAGTAGAACCGAAACTGCCGCCACATCAGTTGGCTATGCAGGAAATAGAACGTATCAAAGGTGAGAAAGTATGGCAGAAAGGACAATCGAAGGAGTATTATACAGAATTGACAGATGCTATTCGTACTTATATAAAAGACCGTTTCGGTTTCAATGCATTGGAAATGACTTCCTCTGAAATCATTGATAAACTATTGGAAATGAATGATAAAAATGCAATATCGGATTTGCGTATTCTGTTCCAAACCGCGGATTTAGTGAAGTTTGCCAAACATAATCCACTGATGAATGAGAATGACGCAAATTTGATTAATGCGATTGACTTTATCAATGAAACAAAGGAAAAAGAAGATGAAAATGCCAAGCCGCAGCCTACTGAAATTACTATCATTGAAAAACGTTCCTTGCGTACCAAGATACTGCTTGGTGCAGGTATCGTTGCTTTAACGGCAGCACTTGTCGGTTCACTGATATATATAGGTTTGGAGCTGTATAACTATTTTGCCTGAAAGTAAAAGCAGGGAGATACGCTTCAATCATAATCATAATTTGTAAAATTGTAAATATCATGGTTTTTGCCAATATTGAATATTTATTTTTGCTGCTGTTGCTTATACCTTATATAGTATGGTATATCATGAGGCGGAAGAATAGTGAAGCCACGCTTCAGATTTCAGACGCTCGTGTATATGCGCATGCTCCCAAGAGCTATAAGAATTACTTGCTGCATGCACCGTTTGCATTGAGGATAATAGCTTTAACCTTGATTATTCTCGTTTTAGCCAGACCGCAAACTACCGATAGCTGGCAGAATAGTGAAATAGAGGGTATTGATATAATGCTTGCCATAGACGTTTCTACCAGTATGTTGGCTGAAGATTTGAAGCCGAATCGCCTGGAAGCGGCCAAGGATGTGGCGGCAGAGTTTATCAATGGCCGTCCGAATGACAATGTCGGCATCACACTATTCGCCGGAGAAAGTTTTACGCAATGTCCGTTGACGGTAGATCATGCCGTGCTTTTGAATTTGATAAAGGACGTAAAATGTGGTCTTATTGAGGATGGTACGGCAGTGGGTATGGGTATTGCCAATGCGGTTACCCGGCTGAAAGACAGCAAAGCCAAATCGAAAGTGATTATTCTTTTAACAGACGGTACGAATAATAGAGGAGATATTTCTCCGTTGACGGCTGCCGAGATAGCTAAAAGTTTCGGTATCCGTGTTTATACTATCGGTGTAGGTACTAACGGTATGGCTCCATATCCTTATCCGGTAGGTGGAACCGTGCAGTATGTCAATATGCCGGTTGAGATTGACGAAAAGACCCTGACACAAATTGCCGGAACAACGGATGGTAATTATTTTCGCGCCACGAGCAATTCGAAGTTGAAAGAGGTATACGAGGAAATAGATAAGCTGGAGAAAACGAAACTGAACGTAAAAGAATACAGCAAGCGCCAGGAAGAGTATCGCTGGTTTGCACTGGCAGCTTTCTTATGTGTGCTATTGGAAGTTCTGTTACGTAATTCAATATTGAAGAAGATACCGTAGTATACGCATCCTTTTTCTCAGGATATTGTATCTTGTACAAGTTTAGTAAATAGTAAATCGTAAAAATAATAAATAAAGAAATGTTTCGATTTGAAGAACCTGCATATTTGTACTTGTTGCTGTTGTTGCCCTTGTTAGCAGCCTTCTACTTGTATTCCAATTATCGGCGACGGAAGAATATCCGCAAATTCGGTGATCCGGAACTGATGGCACAGTTGATGCCGGATGTATCCAAGTATCGTCCGGATGTGAAGTTTTGGATGGTATTTGTTGCTATCGGCCTGTTTTCTGTATTGTTGGCGCGTCCGCAGTTTGGTTCTAAACTGGAAACAGTGAAGCGTCAGGGAGTTGAAGTGATGATTGCATTAGATATTTCCAATTCGATGCTGGCACAAGATGTACAGCCCAGTCGTTTGCAGAAGGCAAAGAGACTTGTAGCGCAGTTGGTGGATAAAATGGAGAATGATAAAGTAGGTATGATTGTTTTTGCAGGTGATGCATTTACACAGCTTCCTATTACAAGCGATTATATATCAGCCAAGATGTTTTTGGAATCTATAGATCCTTCATTGATTTCCAAACAAGGTACAGCAATCGGGGCAGCCATTAATTTGGCTTCCCGTAGTTTTACCCCGCAGGAGGGGGTAGGGCGTGCGGTGATTGTCATTACCGATGGTGAAAATCATGAAGGTGGTGCAGTGGAAGCCGCTAAGGATGCCGCAGAAAAAGGTATTCAGGTGAATGTTCTTGGTGTAGGTATGCCTGAGGGAGCTCCCATCCCAGCAGAAGGAACAAATGATTATCGTCGCGACCGTGACGGGAACGTGATTGTAACCCGTTTGAACGAACAGATGTGTCAGGAGATAGCTAAGGCGGGCAATGGTATCTATGTGCGTGTAGATAATACAAATGGCGCTCAAAAGGCGATTAGCCGGGAAATTAATAAAATGGCGAAAGCTGATGTGGAAACACAGGTATACACAGAGTTTAATGAGCAGTTCCAGGCTGTGGCATGGATTATTCTGTTGCTTTTGTTGGCAGAAATGCTGGTATTGGAGCGCAAGAACCCTCTGTTCCGTAATATTCATTTGTTTTCCAATAAGAAATGATGCGTATGTTACAGAAAAAATATATAAGCTTTTTTTTATTGCTGCTAATGGCAGCTACAGCTTCGGCTCAGAAAGCCGAACGTGATTTTATCCGTAAAGGGAACCGTTTTTTTAAAGATAGCGTGTATGTGGATGCGGAGGTAAATTATCGTAAAGCTTTGGAGACGAATCCTCAGTCTACAGTCTCTATGTTTAATTTGGGAAATACATTGGCTCAGCAGAATAAACTGCAAGAGGCTATGGAACAATATGTTGCTGCTACCAAGATAGAAAAGGACAAGAATGATTTAGCGCAAATCTATCATAATATGGGAGTGATTTTTCAATCACAGAAAGATTATGGCAAAGCGGTAGAAGCATATAAGCAGTCATTGCGTAATAACCCGAAAGATGATGAAACACGTTATAATTTGGCCTTGGCGCAAAAGATGCTGAAAGACCAGCAGCAGAATCAGCAAAACCAGGACCAGAATAAACAGCAGCAACAGGACCAGCAGGAGGATAAAAAGGACCAAAATAAAGATCAACAGCAGAATAAAGACCAACAACAACCGCCGCAACCACAGAAAAAGGACAGTGAGATGTCTAAAGAGAATGCCGAGCAGCTTTTAAATTCTGTGATGCAAGATGAAAAAGATGTGCAGGATAAAGTAAAGAAACAGCAGGTTATTCAAGGTGGTCGTTTGGAAAAAGATTGGTAATAAATATAACAGGAAATAATATATGAGAAAAATAATTGTCTTATGGATGGTGCTGATGATAGTCAGTTTGCGTGCTTTTGCAGATAGCAAGGTTTCGTTTACTGCATCTGCACCTGATGTTGTGGCAGTAGGTGATCAATTCAGACTGTCATATACAGTGACCACACAGAAAGTGAGAGATTTCCGGGCTCCTTCTATAAAAGGTTTTGATGTACTGATGGGGCCCAGTCGTTCACAACAGAAGAGTGTGCAAGTTATCAATGGGCAGACAACCTCTACGAGTAGCATAACATTTACTTATATATTGATGGCTACGGCTGAAGGTAGTTTTACTATACCCGGGGCTACTATAACGGCAGAGGGCAATCAGATGGTTTCCAATTCCGTGCACGTAAAAGTACTTCCTGCTGATAGAACAAATGGAGGGGCTTCCGGAAACGGTGGAAGACAAAGTGGTTCTGCAAGTCGTGCTTCATCAGGAACGTCAGTATCGAATAATGATTTGTTTATTACAGCTACTGCCAATAAGACGAACTTGTATGAGCAAGAGGCTCTCTTGTTAACATATAAGATATATACTTTAGTAGACTTGAGAGGTTTTGACAACGTGAAACTGCCCGATTTTAAAGGCTTTCATTCTCAGGAAGTCGAATTGCCTAATGACCGTAAATGGAGTCTTGAACACTATAAAGGAAGAAACTATCAGACGACCGTATACCGCCAATTTGTATTATTTCCGCAACAACCGGGAAAAATAACGATTGATGCGGCACGTTTTGATGCATCTATAGCCAAGGTTACTCATGTGGACGATCCTTTCGAAGCTTTCTTCAATGGTGGTTCTAATTACGTAGAAGTAAAGAAGACATTAATGACTCCTAAATTGGTTGTTGATGTAAAAGCTTTACCGGATGGTAAGCCTTCGGGATTTTCTGGAGGAGTGGGAGAATTCAGTATTTCTTCTTCTATAAATAGTACGAATGTTAAGACAAACGATGCTGTTACAGTGAGGCTTGTTATTTCGGGTACGGGTAATCTGAAATTAATCTCTACTCCGGAAGTTAAATTCCCAGAAGACTTTGAAGTCTATGACCCGAAGGTTGATAATAAGTTCCGTTTGACAAATGCCGGACTCTCCGGCAGTCAGGTGATTGAGTATCTTGCCATTCCCCGTAATGCGGGAACATATAAGATTCCTGCTGTAAAGTTCAGCTATTTCGATATTAAATCTCGTACATACAAGACTTTAACGACCGAGGAATACGAACTCCATGTAGAAAAGGGAAGTGGTAATGCAGCTCAGACTATTGCCAATTTTACTAATAAAGAAGATTTGAAAGTTTTGAATGAGGACATACGTTATATCAAGCAGAATAACGTAACCCTTTCTCAAAAAGGAGATTTCTTCTTCGGTTCTTTGGCTTATTGGCTGTTTTACATAGTGCCCGGCATTGCATTTGTCCTGTTCTTCATTGTTTATCGTAAACAGATTGCAGCCAATGCCAATGTTGCCAAAATGCGTACGAAGAAAGCAAATAAAGTTGCAGTGAAACGTATGAAGTTAGCGGGGAAATTGTTGGCAGATAACAAGAAAGATGCATTTTACGATGAAGTATTGAAAGCATTGTGGGGATATATTAGCGATAAATTGAGTATTCCGGTTTCACGTTTATCTAAAGATAATGTTGAGGGAGAGCTTCGCAATTACGGTGTTGATGATGCACTGATAAAAGATTTCCTTGATGCATTGAACAATTGTGAGTTTGCCCGTTTTGCTCCCGGAGATGATAATCAGGCTATGGATAAAGTTTATTCAGATTCTTTGGAAGTTATCAGTAAAATGGAAAACTCTATAAAACATTAAATTGGGAGGTATAATGATGAAGAAAGTAATATCCTTAGCATTTGGTCTACTGATAGGATTAGCTGTTTGGGCGCAAGGAACGGCAGATACTTCGGCTTCTGCCAAAGATTCTGTGTCTATAGGTTCGCATACGGAATTTTCTGCAACTAAATCAGTTGACAATGTTACGAAAGCACAAGGTGACAGTGCATATATGCGTAATGATTATGCTTCTGCCATTCAAATATACGAGAGCTTATTGAAAAAAGGTGAAGCCGCTGAAGTTTATTATAATTTGGGTAATAGCTATTATAAAGCAGACGATATAGCAAAGGCTATTTTAAATTATGAACGCGCTTTGTTATTGCAACCGGGTAATGCAGATATTCGCGCTAATTTGGAAATAGCACGTTCCAAGATGATAGATAAAGTAGTTTCTGTACCTGATATATTTTTTGTAGCTTGGGTTAAGTCATTGACAAATTGTTTAAGTGTAGATGCTTGGGCTAAATTAGGTATTGTGTTTTTTATTCTTTTGCTTATCTCGTTTTCCCTATTCTTTTTTTCCAAACAGATTATCTGGAAAAAAAGCGGGTTTATAGCGGGAATTCTATTTTTAGTATTTACTGTATTAAGTAATATTTTTGCTTCGGAGCAGAAAAGTGAATTACTGGATAGGAATGATGCGATAGTCTTGTCTCCCAGTGTTACAGTACGGAGTACTCCCAGTGAAAGTGGTACTGGTTTATTCGTTCTGCATGAAGGGCATAAAATTGAAATTAAAGATAATTCCATGCGCGAATGGAAAGAGATTCGCTTGGAAGATGGCAAGGTAGGGTGGATTCCTGCTTCTGCGATAGAAGTGATTTAAGAGTATCCATTGCTAAATATAGAAGCCCGTATGAAATAAAGGAAACTATTTCCTTTTACTTCATACGGGTTCTTTTTGTATTTATGGGAATGTTAAATATATAATGGAAAAATACAGATAAATAGTTTGTTTTATCTTTTTTTTTCCTTAAGTTTATAGCGTGATAAAGAAATAACAAAGTATTAACCATTAAATTTAT
>OLWF01000916.1_pt1 | contig 10739 bp, 7 predicted proteins | sample 1644131 | NCBI WGS metagenome assembly OLWF01 (sample SAMEA103958163, study PRJEB25191) | human gut metagenome
CAAGAATGCGATTAAAATATTGAGGAACGAATCATTCGACAACCTTTTATCAGTAGCAGTAAAAGCCGGATATTATGATGCTTCTCATTTATCAAGAGAAGTGAAAAAGTTATCCGGTAGTACTCCAAATTTCTTTTTATCATTACCACCCGATAATGAGACTACTATTATTTATACAAAATAAAAAAGTCGAATTCATCCAATACCCGTGTCTTACTATCCTTTATATTTGCAGCATTAACTAAGTATATAAATAATAAGAACATGAAACTTTGGAAATATAGTGGGACATTTTTAACAGCGACAGGAATCATTCATACGATTTATGCACTATTTATCGGAAAAGATGCTTTTTCGGAAATGCTCAGAAATGGATTAGTAAATTCTATTGGGGAGAATTATAGTCAAGGTTTCGCCTTTTGGTTCTTGACCTGTGGAATAATACTTATCCTTTTGGGGCAAACACTTCAATATTATATCAGAAAAGAACAAAAACCGGCACCCGTATTTTTAGGTTATTCTATTTTACTGCTTACCATAATCGGTTGTATTATTGAACCAGTCTCCGGTTTCTGGCTCTTTTTGCCGCAAGCAATTATTATTATTTATTCAAATAAAAAATAGGATTGTGATATCCTTTAAATTTGAAAAGAGGGCAGGCTTGTGCCTGCCCTCATAACCATTAAACAAATCACATTCGAATCTTAAAGACCACCTATACAATAGAACACTGCATAATAGCAGCATTAGCTGGTCACATACCGCCAAACAGATAGTTTAGAACTAAAGGTATGCGAATGGTGTGAGTCCGAATACCGCTTTATATCAGACATTTTGAAAAGCCGGACATTTTTCCTTGGGAATATTCAGATGTCTGCAAAATCTTCTGATATTTATAATATCATTATCACTATAATAACTAAAATTCCAAATCTGATCATCCACATTTCTTACATTTTCAACTTTTTCAATAAGATTCGAGCATTTCAGTTCTACGCTGCAGGCAATAATCTTCCATCCCACTGACCAAATCTTTCGTTGAAAAGCCAAATGGGCACATTGCATCAAACAATCACACAAAGATAACTAACCACTTTCACACCGTTAAACCTATTGCTATGCAGCTATGAATAAAATAAAACTTTGTCAGCAAATCATATTTTCATCTATCATTCAACTGCTCAGCCTGTTACAACGCATCTTCTTATTCTTTTAATGCAAACAGACACATAGTCTGCTGATTTGAAATTGTTATTCTATAAAAAAATTTACGTCTTTATGCTAGCTCACACAATGTGCAACAGCTAATTCATATTATGTGCAGCAGCTATTGCACATTATGTGAATTATTTGTCGCACCATATGTGCCAATCAATATCATAGATAGAAAAGCATGATTGCTACATTCAAATATACAGAGAGAAAACATAATATCAAAAAAAGAAGATGCATTGTATTCATTTGTGTAATAGAGTATTATGAAAAAAAGTGACTATGATGAAGTTTTGTTTGCAATTACTATTCATACTTTAAATCGATTCAATATCATTTTTGAAGTAGTCTTTTCCTTCTCAACAAAACTCCCTGATTCACATCTTTTACTTATCAACTTATTTTTCTGTCATGTTCATAAATCTACATATAGGAAAACTCTTGAAAGCTTTTTTCTTTTTTATTTATTTATAGCATGTTCTTGCCTTTTCAATATTCCCTAAGAGCAAATATATTGCAGTGTTAACCTCTGCATTATTTTTTGTCTGCTCAAAGCATCAAGTTCTGCTAATCCATCCATGTTTAAGATTCTTTATCCACTTCATTTATAAAAGGAGATAAATAATCAGTCTTGGAGATATATCCGGTAACAGCTGATGTAACCAATTTTTCAATATCCATCTGTTATCTACTTTTATTAATCAAATTCACCTATCAAATTTCAAGTGTCATTATCACCAAAGTTCACAATTATCAGATCCTTATTCACAGATTACAGCATCTATTGTTCTAGGCTAAGCTATATCATTACATAAGACAACAAAGATATAAATTTCAAAGTTCACTAGTCTAATAACATAGTCAATCATTATACAAGATAGCAATTTAAGATAACGGTTGAAATTATATCCTCCCTATATTTGCAGCATATACTTTAAACCACATATCATGAAAGAATTACCGGAAAATCAGACATTAAGCAAACAAATAAATGAGACTCTAAAAGATAGAGTCATCACAGAGGTATTCAATGCGACAAAATTCCACAAGAATACGTTCTATTTTGGTGATCCCCTTACATATAGCGAACTACTCATTGGAAGGAGAATCAATTCATCAATGAGCTTCGGAATGTATGTCGATATTATTTTAGATAAAGAAACTAAGATTAGTTTCGGAGATGGGACAAATCTGAAATATGGCACCATTTCAAATAAAATGCCAAACAATTACCAGCTATTACTCGCACTTGACAACAATACTTATCTGACATTTACGGTAGGGATGTTTGGCGTAATAGCAGCATATACTGGAATATATAATGATATATATTACAAGAAAAACTTAGATAACTTATCACCACTAAGCGATGATTTCAACGAACAATATTTTGAAAAGCTATGTGTTGGGGTGAAGCCAAAATCATCTGTAAAAGTATTATTGGCAACAGAACAACGTATTCCTGGCTTAGGAAACGGAGTTTTGCAGGATATACTATTCAATGCCAAAATTAATCCTAAAAGAGAAATAAATTCATTGACAGATATAGACAAATCGGCTTTATTGCAATCGATTAAAATGACTCTAAAAAACATGATTCTACAAGGAGGCAGAGATACAGAAATGGATATATTCGGCAATCATGGAAATTATAAAACCATTTTATCCAAAAATACACTGAGTAAGCCATGTCCCCAATGCGGTAATCCGATTATAAAAGAGACATCAAGTGGTGGAGTTGTCTATTACTGTCCTTACTGTCAGAAATAATATTAAGATACGTTGAGTCTGTTTTTTTAAGCAAACGAATATTACAAGCCATTTTTTCGTTTTATCATCAACCACTTGCATGGCATATTGCTTGGATCATTTATGTACTCTAATGAGATAAATTATTTAGTTCATGCAGTAGAGTGATTGAGTTACTTACTCTATTGATGTTTCTTGAATCTACTTTCGAGTTACTGCAATCATTACAGACGAACACAATAAACATTTTCTCTATAAAAAATAATATCCGCGGGTGCATAAATTAATTCGTCCGCCTATAGGCAACTTTGCGTCCGACTATAGGCAAACGTAACGTCGGCTATAGGCAAACTTGCGTCCGGCTATAGTCGGACGAATTAATTTATGTACTGAAAGAGATTATTTATTGCACAAGCCGGAGCTAAATTTAGTATAGGAATTCTTTATCCAATAAACGACTTTTAGATTTATATGATTTGAATTCATATTTGGACGATTTAGTTCTTTTGCGTATCGGTTAGCCCATTATTGAATCATTCAACCCATTTTAAATGATAGGCAAGAAGCAATAATTCAATTGCTGACTTCTATCAATTATTTGATTAGAACACATTTATAGGATATCTATCAATTTAAAGCTCCATTTAGTTATTCTTCAATGTCCGAACAACTAAATGGAGCTTTATCATATATTTCTAAGAATCCTAAATAAGGAAAAGGATAAACCTATTATTATTTAGCACTTTCCTCTTTTCCCTTATCATATTTATCTCTTTCGATTTTAAGTAACTCCTCAAATAGTTTCACAGCTTGGTCCATTGAAAAATGATTGAGATTTTCCACATGAGTAATAGGCCCTATATTAGATGCGCTTACATGGCAGTTCTCATAGAAATTGCTTGTATAGTATAATACAGTTTCTTCTGTAAATTTCTTTAAGCCTTCTTCTGTAACCCCCAATGCAGTAGCCACTTGTTTTAACTTCTCATCATCTATCTTTTCCGCTTGTTCCATTTTGGAAATAGCCTGTTTTGTCACCCCTAGCAACTCCCCCAAATCCGTTTGAGTCATACCACGAAGACGGCGTATTCTTTCTATTTTACGCCCCAAATGTGAACTGTTTGTATAAGTTTCTGTTTCCATAATATTTATTTCTTAGTTAAATTAGTTAATCAACTAATAATAATCACCTTTTCTTTAATAATTCAATTTTCTCTCTCTCACTTTGCAGCAGACGTTCATACAATTCCACGATTTTATCCAATGGATTGAACTGCTGGGCTATTGATGTAGCTCCTTGTTCAAAGGTGTTATCTCTAATGTTATTGATATTATATATTGCCTTCTCAACATCAAAATCCTTAATCACCTCAGCAGATATCCCCAATACAGAAGCTATTTGATTTAGAAGCCCTTCTTCGATTTCCTCCTGTTTTTCAATCTTTGAAATGACCTGTTGATTTACACCAAGATCAGCCGCTAAAGCCTCCTGCTTCATACCAAAATAAACACGGATCTTTTGCAGGTTATGTCCGACGTGCCTCCTGTTTGCTTTATTTTTTACTTCGACATCCATATTATTGTTCTTTATGTGATTACATTGAGACAAAGATAGTAAAAATCAACCCATTCCGATTCAAAGTCAACTTTATTTTTTTTCAATCCACAACGCTCTATGCCTATTTTTGTCCAATCAGTCTAAATAAACTGATATTGATAGTGGCGCCACATCAAATACATACACTCAGAGATTGACCGTCAATTCACGGTACAATCGCAGTTTTAACCAATAAAATCTAATAGCCTATGGAGTAAATCAAATCGGTATAATCGGAACATAGATTTAAATCATTCAGAGATTTAACTATTCAAAAACCAATTAGTGAACATACAATTAAACAAAAAACATGAAATCATTTTCTGATAAAACAAACATAGGGACATACGTTACCCTAAAGACAGTTTATATGATAAGGTTCTACCTGCTACTCCTTTTAACAGGGGGAATATTGGTAATCGGAGCCACACAAGTCTACGCCCAACAGAGCAGAACCATCTCCAGCGTAGTGAAAAACTCTCAGGGAGAGACGATAATCGGAGCTAATATTGTAGAAAAAGGCACAAACAACGGAACCATTACAAATGTAGACGGACTCTTCACACTGCGTGTGTCGCCCAACGCAGTACTCAAAGTATCTTATATGGGATACATAGAACAGGAAGTCAGCACACGTAATAAAAGCAAACTGGAAATCACAATGGTGGAAGATGCCCGACTGATTGACGAAGTGGTAGTAGTAGGATACGGCTCCGTCAAAAAGCGGGATCTGACAGGAGCGGTAACCTCTGTCAAAAGTGCCGAGGTACTGGCTGCTCCTACCAGTAATGTGATGGAAGCCCTTCAAGGAAAGATACCCGGCATGGACATCACCAAAACATCGGGACAGGTAGGCGGTGAAGTCAGCATCCTGCTGCGTGGTTCGCGTTCCATATATGGCAATAACGAGCCACTGTTTATTATCGACGGAATCCCCGGAAGCTATAGTCAGGTCAACCCTTCCGACATTGAAAGTGTCGATGTTCTGAAGGATGCTTCATCCACCGCCATTTACGGTTCGGCAGGAGCAAATGGTGTTGTGATTATCACCACCAAAAGAGGAAAAGAAGGCAAAGCCACAATCAACTTTGACGCGTATTACGGCTTCAGCGGATCGCCCAACTACAAACACGGAATGACTCAGGATGAATGGGTGACTTACCAGAAAGAGGCATACCGATATAAGAACGGTGATTTCCCTTCCGATATGTCTGCCCTACTGGGCAAGCAGGCTTTTACAGATGCGTATAATGCCGGAAAATGGATTGACTGGGTAGACGAAGTTTCCGGCAATACAGCTACCACACAAAAGTACAGCCTTTCGGTAAGCAGCGGAACGGAAAAGACAAGGATATTCGCTTCGACCTCCTACAACCGGGAAGAAGGCCTGCTCAGCAATGAAAATCTGAACCGGTACTCTTTGCGGCTCAACATCGACCAGCAACTCTTTTCGTGGGCGAAAGTCGGTTTCACCTCCAATCTGGTGTACCGTGATTTGAATTCCGGCGTGAAAAACACGTTTACCCGCTCCCTCTCCGCTTTCCCGTTGGGGGATGCCTATGATGAGGAAGGCAAGATCAATCACGAATATATCACAGGGCAGTATTCGCCGATGGGAGATTTCATAGAGAATCAATATGCGAACAACACCCGTTCCACTTACCTGAATATGAGCGGGTATGTCGAGCTGACTCCTCTCAAAGATTTCACATTCACCAGCCGGATCAACGGGACATTGAACCATTCCCGACGAGGACAATACTGGGGAAACCAATGCAACGCCAACCGTCCGAGTTATGCAGGTTCGCCTCACGCTTCCATCACCAATGACAACGCATGGAATTACACGTGGGAAAACATTCTGGCATACAGCACAACCCTTGCCAAAGCGCATACGGTAGGAGGTTCTTTAATCACTTCGTGGAACAAGAACCAGTCGGAAAGCAACATGGCTGCCGCAAGCGGACAAATGGTAGACCAATGGTCGTTCTGGCGGTTGACTTCGGGTTCCTCCCCACATGTGGAATCGGACTTCGCACAGACACAGAAAATGTCTTTTGCTTTCCGCCTCAACTATTCATACAAGAGCAAGTACTTATTCAACTTCTCCACCCGTTGGGACGGTGTCTCACAATTCTCCGCCGGACACAAATGGGATGCTTTCCCGGCAGGCGCCATAGCCTGGAGAATTTCCGACGAGGCTTTTATGGAAAAGACACGAAGCTGGCTGGACAACCTGAAACTGAGAGTCAGCTACGGCATCACAGGCAACTCTGGCGGAACAGACGCTTACAGCACCACTACACAAGCCTACGTATATTCTGCCAGCGGAGTCTCCGTCAATGGAAAAATCGTTCCTTTCACACAATACTCGGAGACTTACGGCAGTGCCGACCTCGGTTGGGAAAAATCGTACAACTGGAACATCGGTCTGGACTTCGGCATACTGAACAGCCGCATCGACGGTTCCATTGAATGGTTCAGAACAACCACCAAAGGATTATTATTCAAGCGTATATTGCCCATCACCAGCGGACTGACCGGATGGGGTTCTCCTCTGTCTATCTGGCAGAATATCGCCCAAACCAGCAATCAGGGCGTGGAAGTGATATTGAACTCCCACAATATACAGCACAAGGACTTTACATGGAACACGACCTTGTCCGCTACCTGGAGTAAGGAGAAGATAGACAAGCTGCCCGACGGTGACCTGATCTCCGAGAACCTGTTTACCGGCGAACCGATTCACGCCATTTACGGCTATAAATATGCAGGTATCTGGGGAAGTGACACTCCGAAGGAGACGCTGGATGCATATGGCGTAAATCCGGGATTTATCAAGATAGAGACAGTGGATAAAAACGGAGACGGCGGAGTACATAAATACAGCACCGACGACAGACAAATTCTGGGACATACGAATCCGGATTGGATCATCGGACTGAACAACTCCTTCACCTACAAGAACTTCGATTTATCCGTCTTTGCAATGGCACGCTACGGGCAGACAATCAACAGTGACCTGCTCGGCTACTATACCGCAGAGCAAAGTGTGACCAAGAATCAGCTGGCAGGCGTGGATTACTGGACAGAGGACAATCAGGGCGCATACTTCCCGCGTCCCGGAACGGGAGACGAACAAAAAACCGTATATCCTTCATTAACTTTGGGATATACCCTCCCCGCCAACATTTCCCGCAAGGTATTGATGGAGAAATGCCGCATCTACGCTACGGCCTACAATCCGTTCATCTTTGTGAAAGACAAGCAACTGAAGGACACAGACCCCGAAACGAACGGTTCGGACGCGTTTCCCACCTATCGGCAATTTGTATTTGGAGTTAATCTCACATTCTAATTAAAGAAGAAAATGACAATGAAAAGTATACATTTAAAAACAGTTTTTTGCTCTGTCCTGCTGTCTGCACTATTCCTGCATTCCTGCTCGCTGGAAGAGTACAACCCGGGCGCATTTACCAATGAAACATTGGCTACCTCGACCGAGGGATACGAAACACTGATCAACCAGTGCTACTTCGCAATGGAAAGGTTTTACTACGGTGCCGCAGACTGGATGTCGCTGACCGAAGGGGATACGGACCTCTGGACGTACAAGGCTAACCAATCGACAAGCTACACCGAATGGTTCTGGTTTTTCGCCGGAACATCGCCCAACACGACCTACATCAATAACTGGTGGAACGGGACATACGACGGAATAGGTTCCTGCAACGAAGCCATCGCCTTAGGCGACAAGCCTCCCTACGCCACAGAAGAGGAACGGAATGCGAAAGTTGCCGAAGCCCGCTTCATGAGAGCTGTCTATTACTTCAACGCAGTGGAACAATTCGGAGGGGTAACCATGCTTACGGAACCGGAAACCAGCCTTAACTACTCTCCTGTCCGCACCGACCCGATGACTATCTACAAAGAAGTCATCCTGCCCGACCTGAGATTCGCATCCGAATGGCTGTCAATCGGGAATCATGCCACGACTACCACTCCGACCAAGAAAGCCGCTCTCGGCTTTTTGGCAAAAGCCTGTCTGCAAACCTACGAGTATGGAAGCACGGAATACCTGCAGGAAGCTCTCGACGCAGCTTTACAGCTGATCTCCGACTGCGAATCGGGTGGCGGGAAATACAACACTTATATGTATCCTACATACAGTGAAGTATTCGAAGAAAGCAATAACTGGGAAAACAAGGAAGCGCTCTGGAAACATCGCTGGTATGCAGGCACGGACGGACACGGTTCGAGCAACGGTAACTACAAGCTAAACCGCAATGACGAGTATTTCCTGTGTGACATCAATAAGTTCGGTGCCCGTGAAGACAATCAGGAAACACGACTGACATGGGAAGGCTCCATCAGCGGCATCTTCATGCCTACGCAACACTTGCTGAATCTGTATGTACAGAATGACGGCACGTTAGACCCCAGATTCCACCAGTCATTCACTACCCAATGGAAGGCCAATAAAAGTTATACTTGGGACGAAAGTGCCGTACACATGTACGATAAAGACGAAACAGTCATCGGCAAAGCTCTGAAGAAAGGTGATCCGGCCATTAAATTTATCATGCCGCAGGATGCGGATTATTCTACGGAAAAACAGAATGAGCACAAGACCGACTATTTGTTGATTGATTACAATCATGTCTACAGTGATGAAAACAACAATGTGAACATGAACTACTCGTATACAAATGTAACAGGGAATTACAAGAACGACGGTACCAGCGAGAATCTGTTCCGTTACTATTATCCGTCACTAAACAAGCACAACAGCAGTAACTATTACGTTGCAAACGCCTCCAAACAAAGAAACGGAAACTTAAACGCTACGTTTATCATGCGTATGGCGGAAGTCTATCTGATTGCCGCAGAGGCTGACATTTATCTGAACGGAGGAACGAATGCCGCCAAATACCTGAATAAGGTTCGCGGGCGTGCCGGAGCAAATCCGTTAACGGGCGGCATGACGGTTCGTAACGTATTAGACGAAAGAGGACGCGAACTATGCGGTGAATATTGCCGTTTCTACGATTTGAAACGGACAGGGATGTTCAAGAGTTCCGATTATCTGAAAGATACTCACCCGGATCTCGCACGGTTCTTTAATCCGAATTATGCTTTACGTCCCATTTCTACGACCTTTACCGCTACCATTATCAACGGCAGTGAGTATCAGAATCCGGGATATTAAATTGTAAGACCTATATACCCAATCATTATCGGTACGATAATCCATATAGCCACGCTATTTATCGTACCAATGATTGGGGATATTTTCCACACCTTTCCACATTTTTCCACACCTCCCCAATAATATCGTTTTTTTCAACTCTGCTGTTAATCTGTATCTTATCCTTTCAGCATTTCTTTATATCCTATTGGTATATCCTTTGTATCGACTTTATAGCAAATGTATTTTTAAATATAAAAGTATGAAGATTAATCAAAGGTTAACATTATGTTTTAGCTTATTGTTTTGTTTGTTGAGTATTTCGTATGCGTCCGCTCAGCAACTGAACATATCCGGTGTTGTTATATCATCAGAGGATAATGAACCACTTATCGGTGCCACCGTCAGTGTAAAGGGGAATCCCACCAAAGGAGTGATTACCGATATCAACGGTCAGTTTCAATTGTCCGTGGAAACCGGAACCAAGCTGCTGGTCGTATCCTATGTGGGAATGAAGACACAGGAAATACGCGTCCCCCGCAAAGAGAAAGAACTCAAAATAGTACTGATCCCCGAAACGATGGATATTGACGAGGTAGTAGTAACAGGGTATGGTAATTTCTCCAAATCCTCGTTCACAGGATCGGCCAATACGCTGCGTACAGATATGCTGAAAGAAGTGCCCGTGATGAGCGTTGAGCAAAAGTTGCAAGGTATGACTACCGGTGTACAAATAACCAGCAGTTCCGGTCAACCGGGCGCCAACCAAAGTATTCGCATCAGAGGAATGGGATCGTTCAACGCTTCACAAGAACCTTTGTTTGTCATAGATGGAGTACCGGTTACTTCCGGGAGTATGAGTTCCGGTGGTCCTGATGCAGCATATATGAACAATTCCAAGACCAATATAATGAGTACGCTGAATCCGTCGGATATTGAAAACGTAACTGTAATCAAAGATGCGGCAGCGGCTTCCCTGTATGGTTCCCGCGC
>OLWF01000924.1_pt1 | contig 10652 bp, 10 predicted proteins | sample 1644131 | NCBI WGS metagenome assembly OLWF01 (sample SAMEA103958163, study PRJEB25191) | human gut metagenome
AACGCAAAAATCCCTCGCTGCCGGTCACATCATGAGTTTTCAGATACACCCTAGCAAAAACCGGCAGAAAGCACTTGCGGCTTTCTGCCGGTTGACGTGAACCCTGCCTTGCACACACAGCTCACAGCTCATACATACGGATGATCGTTTCCGCAATCTCGCGTTTTTTGACGCAGCGGTCCATTGCGGCCTTTTCAATCCAGCGGTGCGCGTCCTGCTCCGTCATGCCGAGCTGACGCATGAGCAGGCCCTTTGCCTTCTGGATGCGCTTGAGATCCTGCAGCTGTGAGCGCAGCTGGTCGGTCTGGGCCTGCATGGTCTGCATGCTTTTTTTCAGCAGCAGCAGATTGCGCAGCGTCTGGGTCAGAACCGCCTGCTCCATCGGCCACGTCATGACGCACACGCCATGCTTCTGCAGCGTGCGCCAGGCCGCGCCGTATGCCTCCTGCCGCACCAGCAGCAGGAAGACGGCCTCCGCCGTTTCCGCCAGCTCGGCGCAGCGGTGCAGTGCCTGCGCATCCGGCGCGTCGGACTGCAGGACGATCAGCGTCGGGCGCAGACGTTCCAATGCGGCACCTGCCTCGTCCAGCCCGGATATCGTCTGAAGCTGCACGTCCGGCTGCGCGGCTGTGAACGCTGACAGGGCCGCCGGCTCCGCCGCTGTGCCGCGCACCATGAGGATCGTATTCTTTCCCGCCTGCTCCACGTTCACCGCTCCTTCCCAGGATATGATATTCTATTTTATGCAGCCGCCCTGTTTCTGTCAATCCATTTCTCTGGCTGAACGCTGCAATAAGAAAAACAGATACCGGTTTTTTCCGCATGGGGCTTGACATTTGCCCGCTGCGCGCGTATAATTCGCTCAAACAAACGGCTCGGAGGATTTCTTCCGGCTCACATGGAAACGGTAAGCGGCAAAGGCGTCGTACAGCTTCGGTTCTGTGCGTGCCTTTGCCGCTTTTTTGAGAAAAGTGAGGGATTTTTTATGCAGACGGTATCGGATTTCTTTGGTTGTCACGTATTCAGCGAATCGGTTATGAAGCAGAAGCTGCCGAAGGAGGTCTTCAAGGACGTCTACGCGGCTATCCACGAGGGCAAGCGGCTCGATCTGGCTGCGGCCAACGTTGTGGCCAATTCCATGAAGGACTGGGCCATTGAGCTCGGCGCGACGCATTTTACCCACTGGTTCCAGCCCATGACCGGCATCACGGCGGAGAAGCACGACTCGTTCATCTCGCCCACCGCAGGCGGCGGCGTTATCATGGAGTTTTCCGGCAAGGAGCTGATTCAGGGCGAGCCGGACGCGTCCAGCTTCCCCTCCGGCGGTCTGCGCGCCACGTTTGAGGCCAGAGGCTACACCGCATGGGACCCGACGTCCTTCGCGTTCATCAAGGATCATGTGCTCTATATCCCGACCGCGTTCTGTTCCTACGGCGGCGAGGCGCTCGACAAGAAAACCCCGCTGCTGCGCTCCATGCAGGCCATCAACAAGCAGGGCCTGCGCATTCTGAAGCTCTTCGGCCACACCTCCGTCAGGGCTGTGCGCACGACGGTCGGCCCGGAGCAGGAATATTTCCTCATCGACGAGGCGCTTTACAATAAGCGCAAGGACCTGCTCTACACGGGCCGCACGCTCTTCGGCGCGAAGCCGCCGAAGGGGCAGGAGCTGGACGACCATTATTTCGGCACCATCAAGCCGCGCGTGGCCGCGTTCATGCAGGATCTGGACAAGGAGCTCTGGGAGCTCGGCGTTCTGGCCAAGACCGAGCACAATGAGGTCGCCCCCGCGCAGCATGAGCTTGCGCCGGTTTTCACGACCACCAATATTTCCGCCGACCACAACCAGCTGACCATGGAGCTGCTGCAGAAGATCGCCCGCAAGCACGGCATGGTCTGTCTGCTGCACGAAAAGCCCTTTGCGGGCGTCAACGGCTCCGGCAAGCACAACAACTGGTCGATCTCGACCGACACAGGCGTCAACCTGCTCGAACCCGGCGAAACGCCGAGTGAGAACGCGCAGTTCCTGCTGTTTCTGTGCGCCGTTATTCAGGCCGTTGACGATTATCAGGACCTGCTGCGCATTTCCGTGGCCTCTGCGGGCAACGACCACCGGCTGGGCGCGAACGAAGCGCCGCCCGCCGTCGTGTCCATGTTCCTCGGCACGGAGCTGACGGAGATTCTGGACGCGATCGAATCCGACACGGCCTATGACGCGAAGGAGAAGGAGCTTCTGAAGATCGGCGTCCACGTCCTGCCGAAATTCCCGAAGGACACGACCGACCGCAACCGCACCTCGCCATTTGCCTTTACCGGCAACAAGTTTGAGTTCCGTATGCTCGGCTCCGCCGCGTCCATTTCCGACGCGAACGTCGTTCTGAACACCGCTGTTGCAGAGTCTCTGCGGCAGTACGCCGACAAGCTTGAGGGCGCGGAGGACTTCGAAACTGCCCTGCACGATCTCATCCGCGACACCATCCGCGCGCACAAGCGCATCATCTTCAACGGCAACGGCTACGATGCAAGCTGGCTGGAGGAGGCCGAGAAGCGCGGCCTGCTGAATCTCAAGACCACGCCCGCCTGCGCGCCGTATCTGATGAAGGAAAAGAATGTGCGCCTGTTTGCAGACCATAAGATCTACAGCGAGACGGAGCTGCACGCGAGATATGAAATTCTGCTGGAAAACTACAGCAAGGTGCTGCGCATTGAGGCGCTGACCATGCTCGACATGGTGCAGACCGACATCCTGCCCGCCGTTTCGGACTACACGGCAAAGCTCGTCCGGACGGCAGCGGAGAAAAAGAGCCTGCTCGGCGACGCGGCAGGCGGCTATGAATATAAGACGGCCGCACGTCTGTCGGCACTGACCGAGACGGCCAGCGAGGACGCCGCGAAGCTCTCCGACGCGCTCCTGCAGGCAGGCGAGCTGCCCAGCGCACAGGAGGCTGCCGATTTCTATCAGGCAGAGGTCTTCAAGGACATGGCTGAGCTGCGCCTGGCTGTGGACGAGATGGAGACGCTTACCTCCCGCGCCTGCTGGCCGTACCCGACCTACGGTGAGCTGCTGTTCAGCGTCCGCTGAACGCCTCCGTGCGATCCGCGCACATCTAAAACCTATGCCCGTTTCATGATTCCTCTTTTCATTTGTGTTGACGGCGGCCCGCAGGATTTCCTGCGGGCCGCCGCCTGTTCCGGAAAAGCTCCTATTTTCCGGGAAGCACCGGCGCGGCAGTCTTCAGCTGATGATGCGCCCCAGCGGCTGCGCCTTTATATGCACGAAGGCCGGAACCCGATGGTTCCGGCCTTTTGATGCGCCTGTATCGTTTTCAATGAACTCAGGATTCCGTTTCCGGTTCTACATACTTGGGGTTGTAATTGATGAGAATGCCGATGTCCTGCAGCTGCTTGACCTCGTCGGCGTTCACAGGATTGTCCCAGAGGTTCATCCGCACGAGCATGATGCACGATTCCAGCTTCGAGATCGATTTGATCCGGTTATAATCAGCGTCGATGAAGTTGACGGAGAGATTTCCTTCCAATCCGGCCAGACTTTCGATCTGGTTGTGGCTGATGTCGACGTGCCAGAGCGGCGTATCCGCGTCGAACTGCGGAAGCTCCGTGATCTGGTTGCTGCTCACATTGAGGTCGACCAGCTGCTTGAAGCCGGACACGACGGAGATATCGGAAATGCTGTTGCCGCTGAGATCGAGCGTTTCGAGCGCCGTGCAGCCAGCCAGCGCGGAAATGTCCGTGATCTGGTTGCCGGGCAGAACGAGCGTTTTGAGCTTCGCATGATCGGCAAGGCCCGCAATACGCGTGATCGCGCACTGCCCGGCGTAGAGCGTTTCCAGCTCCGTGCAGTTTTTGAGATTGTTGAGTGAGGTGACGGGATTGTTGGTCAGATTCAGCTCCCTGAGCGCCAGCAGCCCGGAAAGCGCCGTCAGATCGGAGACGGTGTTGTTGGACAGATCGAGCGTTTCCAGCTTTTGCAGGCTGATGAGCGCGTCGATCTCCGCCACGGCGCAGCCGGACAGATTCAGGCTCGTCAGCTCCGGCAGCGTTACAATGGTGTTCATGGCGGCAGTCGAGAGCGTGCAGCCGGACAGATCGAGCGTCCGCAGCGTCGGCAGCTGGGACAGGACGGACAGATCGAGCGACGCGCCGTGGTGCAGGGACAAGGAGCGCAGGCCGGTGAAGTAGGAGAGATCGTCCAGCGAGGCGACCGTATCGGGGAGATCCAATTCCTCAACGGCCCAGAGTTCGTCGGACATAATGGCGCTGCCGGCCGTCTTGCCGAGCAGTTCACGCACATAGGCATCCATCCCGGCGTCGGCAAGCTTCACTTCCTCGACGACGTTGCCGACGGTATAGCCCGCGTAGACTGCATCGCTTACAAGGCCGTTTTCCGCCACGCTCAGCGCGACGATCTTGCTTTCACCGGCTTCCAGAGAAATGGGGCCGGTATAGATGTCCTGCGCCGAGGCGGGGAAATCGCTGTTGCACACGGCGTAGACCGTGCCCGACGAGCCGGTGACGGTCACATCGATGTATTCGGAGTAATTGCCGCTTTCCGGCTCGATGACGGGCGCGGCGGGGCGCAGCGCGTCGATCTGTGTGCGGACGGCGTCGTTTGTAATGCGGCTGAGCATTGTCTCCGCGTCAAGCAGCTTGTCCTGCTCCACATACGTCCCGGATAGCGCGACATAGAGGGAAACAGAATCCGGGATCTGTGTAATGGCGCTGACAAGGGTGTATTCGGCCTTTGTGTAGTTGCCGCTCTGTTTATAGGCGTCGGCCAGCCGGATGGCAAGCTCCGCGTCCTTCGGCGCGAAGCGCATGGCCGCTTTGTAGAACGCGACTGCGCGGGAATAGCGCCCGGCCTCATAGAAATGCTCACCCCAGTAGACGAAGATGCTTTCGGTCACATCGCGGCGTGCGATCAGGAAAAACCAGCACGCGCCGATGACGATGGCAAGGATCAGGATGATCGGGAGAATGATTTTCAAAGTGTGCTTCATATATAAGCTCCAATCCGTATGCAGCAGAAATTTCGAATGTTTTTATACATTATACGTCCCATCGGAATTCGTGTCAAGATTTGCGATTATGTCAATCAGAATACCGCCCATTCACGCGGCATAGACTTGTCCGAAAGGACGGTGCTTGAAATGTCGGTGATCACAAAGGCGGGACTTCTGGCGCTGGCAGCGGTACTGCTGCTGCCGTCGGCGCAGACAACGCAGGCTGCGCAGCCGGAGCCCTTGATCGTAATCGTGCAGAAGCGGCAGGACGCGCAGGAGCGGACACTCCGCGTCCTGCGGGACGGAAGCGTGGAGGAGGCTGCACTGGATACCTATCTGGCGCAGGTCGTGCTGTCGGAAATGCCCGCCTCGTTCGCGCCGGAGGCACTCAAGGCGCAGGCGGTGGCAGCGCGCACGTTCGCCTGCCGGCAGACGGCGGGCGGCAAGCACGAAAACGCGGACGTGTGCGCGCAGAGCGCCTGCTGCCAGGCGTGCCTGACGGTCGAGGACCTGCGCGCGCGGTATGGAGACGGCTTTGAGGCTGCGTGGGACAAGGCGCTTGCCGCCGTGCGGGAAACGCAGAACGAGGTGCTGACATACGAGGGAGCGCTGATCGACGCGGTCTATTTTTCCTGCTCCGGCGGCTCGACGGAGGACGCGGCTGCTGTCTGGGGAACGGACGTGCCGTATCTGCGGGCGGTCGAAAGCCCCGGCGAGCAGGACGCGGCCAAATATGAAAGCCGGGTCTGTGTGACGGCGGAGACATTTGCCGAGACGCTCCGCGCGCTCGACGCGTCGGCGCAGCTTTCCGGCGACCCCAGCGGCTGGGTGCAGTCCGTCACGCGCACGCCGGGCGGCGGCGTCGACACGCTCACAGCGGGAGGCCGGTCATTCTCCGGCGTTCAGCTGCGAAAGGCCTTCGGGCTGAACTCCACGCGCTTTACGCTTCTGTACGAGGACGGCGCATTCAGCTTCGACGTCCTCGGCTACGGCCACCGCGTCGGCATGAGCCAATACGGCGCAGACGCCATCGCCCGCCTCGGCTTCGACTATCGGACGATCCTGCGCTTTTATTACCGGGGTGCGGAACTCACAACGCTTGATTTTTGACAGAACGCCGGGAGTGGGCTGATGTGGGCATCGGCCCCTACAATCAAGCAGGCACAAGTGCATACGAATTCGCCGAGGATTTTCGATGATTCGGTGCATCCTGCCGGGCAAGTTTGAATTTTAACGAATTTTGCATAAGATTGACAGCCTTGAACTGACAACATTGCCGGTTGGGAAAGTTTATGCTACCCCTTACCCGGATACGGAAAATGCAGTAAAATAAAAGAGCTATTACGACCTGCTCAATTCCGTCCGCATCGAAAAGGCCAAGGAGCTGCTGGCAGACCCCAGCCTCAAGATCGGCGATATCGTCGACCTCGTCGGCTATTCCGACAGCGGTCATTTTTCCCGCACCTTCAAAAAGCTCACCGGCCTCAGCGCCAACGAATACCGCAGCCGGCTGAACTGACCGCAGCGGCCTGCAGCTACCTATCCAACAGGCGTCCCGTACAGCATCGGCTGAACCTGTTCGCCGCGCAGCGCGGATTCGACGGTCTGCGGCAGCCTTGTGAAATCCGCGACGAGGGAGCGCGGCTTTTTGAACGCGCTGTCCTGTCCGAAGGGGACAAAATAATATCCGCGTCGGTTCAAAAGCGTGCCGAGATTTGCCGCGTTTCCGGCCAGAGCGTCGTTGGTCGACACGGCGACGATCACGGGACGCTCGTTGCGCAAATGTGCCTTTGCCGCCAGCGTGACCGGACCGTCGGCGATGCCTGCGGCCAGCTTTGCAAGCGTGTTGCCGGTGCACGGCATGATGACGAGCGCGTCCAGAAGCTTTTTCGGGCCGAACGGCTCTGCTTCTTTTATTGTATGGACGATCTCGCGTCCGCACAGCGTTTCCAGCCGCTCCCGGAACTGCGCCGCAGGCCCGAAACGGCTGTCGGTTTCAAAGCTGGCCTGCGACATGATGGGTACCAGCTCATAAAGCTCCTGGTCCAGCGTCTCAAACGCGTCCAGAACGCGGGAAAACGTGCAGAATGAGCCGCACATGGCAAGCCCGAGCGTGCGTTTTTTCATGTTGCTTCCTCCAAATTCAGGTTACGGAATATGGCGCTTCGGATGATGGCGGCGGCAGCCTCCGGCGCGTATTTGCCCGGAAGACCACGCGCGGCGCAATACCCCGGAAGCGCCTGCGCCTCGGCGCAGAACCCGCCGGGCAGGCTGGCAAGCTCCAGCAGCACGCAGTCCCGGCGGATGCATGGCAGCTGTGCCGGGCCGATGATCGGTGCGGGAACGGTGTTGACGATCCCGTCGTACTGCGCGGGCGCGTCTGCCCAGCTTCCGGCCGTGACGCGGCGATAGCCGAGAATGCGCGCAAGCTCCAGAGCCTGCACCTTCCGCGCCGAGACGGTCACGTCCGCGCCAAGCGCTTTCAGCTTGCGCGCCAGCAGCTTTCCGATGCGCCCAAAGCCGCAGAGCAGGATCCGGCTTCCGGCGAGCGGGCCGGGAAGCCGTTCCAGCAGCAGCGCAAGCGCTGCTTCGGCGGTCAGCTCCGCGTTTTGCAGCAGCAGCGCCTCGTCCTTCGCATAGTCATAAAATGAGATCCCGCGCGCCTGCAGGAGCGCCTCCGCCGGGTCAAGCATCCCGCCGCAGATGAGCGCGCCCGGCTCCGCCGCGTCCAGAATGTCCGCCAGCGGCACACCGCCTCCGGCAGGCATGGGCAAAATCAGAACGTTTGCACCCCGTAAGCAGCCGGATAAGTCCGGCGCGCTGTCCTCCGCATCCGGCACGCGGTACGCGGAAGCCGGGAAGCCCAGCCCGCGCAGCTGCCGCAGCAGACACCGCTGACGCAGATCGCCGCCAATGACGGCAAATGATCGCTTCAAATGCATCCCTTCTTTCCTGATATCCTATGCAGCACGCAGAAAAAAGGCCCCTGCCTTCGCGGCAGGGGCAAGCGTATGGACACGGCTTTTTTTATCTATAATAAGGATGTCTGGTCAGCCGATGAACCACTGGGTCCAGTACCCGCCGTCTTCGACGTAGCCGACACCGAGCGTTGTATAGTTCGCGGACAGGATGTTCGCGCGGTGGCCCTCGGAGTTCATCCAGGCGGCCACAACGGCTTCCGGCGTCGAATAGCCCATGGCGATGTTTTCAGCCGCCGAGCGGTACGACACGCCGAACGAGCGCATCATGTCAAACGGGGAGCCATAGGTCGGGCTGGTGTGGGAGAAGTAGCCCTGATCGTGCATATCCTGCGATTTGACGCGGGCATAGCCGCAGAGCGTCTCGTCCAGCGTCAGGGCCGCAAGGCCGTATTTTGCGCGCTCTGCATTGACGAGCGCAGCGACCTGCTGCTCATAGCTGGATACGGATGCACCGCCGGACGGCTCAGAGGGCTGTTCCGGTTCAGACGGCTGCTCCGGCTCGGACGGCTGTTCCGGCTCCGACGGAGCGCCGGGCGTCTGATTGCCGCAGCCGATGCCAAAGCGGTCACAGAAGAACTGTTTCCAGCAGTCGGGCGGCCACGACCGGACCGCGCAGCGGTAACCCGCCGCGCCTGCGGGGAGCGCTGCTGAAAAAACAAGGAGCAGCGCAAGGAGTAATGTGGGGATTTTTCTTTTCATGGTAATACCTCCTTCTTCTTCGTTTTACGCCCATTTTCGCAGGAAAACAAGCGGTAAATCCTTCCTCGCGGTTGGAAAAGCGCGCGAAGGGCTTGTGTTTTCAGGACTTTTTTGCTATACTGGATGCATCGCAGAAATGTTTACCAACGAGGTGACAAGCATGGAACAGCACGGTTTTATTCAGGATATGCTCGACGTCAAGGTCCTCATTTTGTTCGTCATGGCCAAGCTCTCCTATCCGGTGACGCTGCAGACGATCTACGAGCTGTGCTATCAGGACGATAAGCTCAGCTACTTCGACGTCAGCGTTGCCGTCCCCCAGATGGTACAGAGCGGCCATCTGCAGCAGCTGCCGGACGATACCTACGTCATCACCGACAAGGGCCGTGAGCATGAGGAGATCACCTGCGACGCCATTGCCTACCCGGTCATGCAGCGCGCGCTGATGGCGGTGCAGCGCTATAATACCCGCATCCAGCGCAAGGGACTGATCGAGACGAAGATCGAGCAGGAAGAAACGGGCGACTATCTCGCGCAGCTGTGCCTGCGCGACGATGCGGGCGTTCTCATGAAGCTGGAGCTTGCCGCGCCGACGCTTTCGCAGGCCCGCACGCTCGTGCGCGCGTATGAAAAACAGGCGGACGCGGTCTATCAGCAGCTTCTGTGCCAGCTACTCGACGAAAAGGAGAGCGGCCATGCGGAGCTTTAAGGCTGCGCCGGAGGTGCTCAGCGCGTGGATGGACGAGCGGAAGCTGACGGCGGCGGAGCTGTCCTGGCAGACCGGCATCGACGCCGGGATCCTCCGCAAGATCATGACCGGCCGTGAAATGGCCGTCAGCACCCGGAACCTCATGACGCTTGCACGCTACTTCGGCCTGAGTATGCAGGAGCTGATCGATGCATTTTCCGGACAATAACGACAGGAGCGGCCACATCTGCGGCCGCTCCTGTCTGTTCACACAATGTTTACTGCGCCCGACCCGCGTCAAACTTGCAATTTGACGGAATCTGTGGTATACTATGGTCACAGGGAGAGATCCCTGGGAAGTATGGCATCACGAAAGGAGCGGTAACTATGAGATTTCAGTACACCGAAAAGAAGGTAACCCTGCCTGAGAACGTTCACAAGTACGCAGAAAAGAAAGTCATGAAGCTGGAACGTTTCTTCGGCACCGACGCCGACGCTCTTGTCACCTTCAGCGTTGAGAAGAACCGCAACAACGTCGAAATTACGGTTCACGCAGCGAACACCTACTTCCGCGCCAGTGAGAGCACGTCCGATATGTTCGCGTCGATCGACGCGGCCGTGGCGACCATCGAACGCCAGATCCGCAAGAATAAGACCCGTCTGGCCCGGCGCCTGCGTCAGGACGCGTTTGTCCGCACTCCGGACGAAACCTCGTTTGCACCCGAGGAACCCGAAGAGGGCACCTTCGAGCTTGTGAGAACCAAGAAGTTCAACATGAAGCCGATGACCCGCGAGGAGGCCATCCTCCAGATGAACCTGCTGGAGCATACGTTCTTCGCGTTCCGCGACGAGGACAACGACGGCGCGTTTGCAGTCGTGTACAAGAGAACCGACGGCGGCTACGGCCTGATTGAGGACGTGGCTTAAAGCACCGTGAAATACAAATGGACGCCCTCCGGGGCGTCCATTTTGCGTACTCCGGGCATAAGAAAAACAGAAGACGGCCTTCTATGGTACTTATGGCTAAAACGACCAAAAACGCAAGGCACGTTTTTGTGCAGGATTTAATATAAGTTTTTGTTGACTTTTGCATCAGTTTTTGGTATCATAGCAAAGCGTTCTGAAGGGGCGCGGCAAATCGGACGGAAGTCAAGAAAAAAGATTGAAAAGATCGAAAAAGTTCTTGACAAACGGATGAAGATGTGCTAAACTAAATGAGTTCGCTGCTGAGCGAGAAACCGCGAAGCGACGAGCGGATCACAAAAA
>OLWF01000929.1_pt1 | contig 10629 bp, 8 predicted proteins | sample 1644131 | NCBI WGS metagenome assembly OLWF01 (sample SAMEA103958163, study PRJEB25191) | human gut metagenome
TTTCTCTAGATACGCCGCTTCGTCATATATTTTGTTTGCCACAGCAAACACCCCCTAATAAATGTGTTTGCAGTTTCTCTGCTTCTCTACCTTACACCAAAGCCCTCTCTTCTGTCTGTCGAATTTCGACGAAGAGCGGAAGTTATTTTACCAAAGACACTGTGCACGCGGAAGAAAAGACGAATTACGGCGAGAAAGAGCGAGTGGTTTTCCTTTACAAAGCATATGCTTTTTCTTATAATGGACAGGTAAGTTTATTAACGCTTTGCGGCGGTATGGAGGCATTTTATGAGTTTAAAAGTCAGTGAATTGAGTAAATCCTTCAATGGCAAAATTGCTGTGGACCATGTTTCATTTGATATGAATGAACCGGGGGTTTTTGGATTGATCGGTACGAACGGCGCGGGCAAGACTACTACGATCCGTATGATATTAGGAATTATGTCGGCTGATCATGGCACAGCACAGTGGAACGGAAACCGAATCCGGAGAGAAACGCTGAGTTTCGGCTATATGCCGGAAGAACGTGGTCTTTATATGAAAAATAAAGTAATTGATCAACTTGTATATTTTGGAATGCTTCGCGGAATGGAAAAAAACGCCGCAAAGCAAAGTGCTTTGAAGCTCATGAAACGCCTAGAAATATCTGAATACAGCGATATGCAGGCGGAGAAACTTTCAAAAGGAAATCAGCAGAAGGTACAGCTCGCGGCGACACTGATCCATGACCCGGAATTAATATTTCTGGATGAACCATTTTCTGGACTAGATCCGGTCAATGCGGAAGTGCTCAGAAACCTGATTTTGGAACTTGTGGAAGAGAAGAAATATATTGTGCTCAGTAGCCACCAAATGACAACCGTAGAGGAATATTGCAGAGATATCTTGATTCTGCATCACGGGAAAACGCTTCTGGAGGGAAATCTGAGTAAAATAAAAAGCGGCTGCGGCCGTACGAATCTGATCATCAAACCGGAAGATAAAGACAGAGCAGCATTTGAACAAATTCTTGAAAATGTAGGGCTGAAACTAATAGAAAAGCGCGCGTATGAATACGAATACAGAATTAACGGCGAAGACGAGGCTGTCAAGGTATTGAAAGCAATGCTCGCCCAGAATATATATCCCTTAAAATATGACGTGAAAGAACCGTCACTCCAGGAAATTTTTGTAAGAAGTGTGGAAACTTCTGAAAGGGGGAACGAACAATGAAACAAATCGGGACAATCATGCAATATACATTCCATGATGCGATTAAGAAAAAGGCTTTTAAAATTTCTACGATCATAGTTGTATTGCTTATCGCTCTGCTTTGCGCGCTGCCGCGTGTCATATCATTATTTGACATGAGCGAGGAAAACAACGGAAGTAAAGAAGAACAGAGCAGCACAGTACCATCATTTTCCGATAAATGCTATTATATCGACAACGAAAATTTGATTCCTGGCGGCATTGAGGCACTGAAGACCTATTATAAAGACGCAGAGATCCAGACGGGATCTGAAGAAAAACTCCATCAATATAAAGAAGAAATTGGCAAAGACGGAGCCGTGTCCGCGATCGTAGTATCCAGACAAGAGGGCACTGCAATACCGAACATCCGGATCATAACAAAAGACTTCATGAGTGGAATCAATGGGGACGCTGCAACAGAAATACTGACAGAAACCTATGTCACGGATATTCTAACAGCGCAGGGGCTTGACGCTGAAATGATCGCGCTGACAAAAATAAAACTGTCATATCAAAACGAAGCGGTCGGGACGATGAATTTAAGCGGCTATATCATGGGGATTCTCGTAACGATACTGATCTTTTATGCAATTTATTATTATGGATATGGGGTATCAATGTCGATCGCGACAGAAAAAACTTCCCGTGTCATGGAAACACTTGTGGTATCCGCGAAACCTTCCAATATACTAATCGGAAAATGTCTCGGCATGGGGTTGCTGGGAATCTGCCAGTTTGCGATCGTACTCCTGTCCGGCGTCGTATTTTACAAAGTATTTATTCCCGAAAATTTCGTACTCATGGGAATGCCGCTCTCGCTAGATGCATTCACTTATAAATCCGCGATATTGATCGGTGTATATTTTCTTCTTGGATATGCGCTCTATGCCGTATTAAATGCGGTATGCGGAGCGTCAGTCAGTAAAATAGAAGATCTGAATTCCGCAATGATGCCGGTGATGATGGTTGCAATGATCTCTTTCTTTATCGGTTATTTTACGGCAATTTCCGGATCCGGAAGTTCACTCTTTCAGAAAATCGCAATGTATATCCCGTTCTGCTCGCCGTTTATTATGCCGTTTAAACTTTTGAACGGAGACGTCGCCGCGTTGGACATCACGATTTCTATCGCATTACTGATTGTAGCGATTGTCATTGTGACAATGATATCAATCCGGATTTATTCCGCATCCGTATTGCATTACGGTAAACGGATGAAATGGAAAGATTTGTATCATACAAAAATTTGAACGGGGGTAAATAGAATGACAAAACACAAAGCGCCGGTAAAATTCCTTCTGCTGTGTCTCGCGTTTCTTTTTGCAGCGTCGGCGGTTATCGGTGTCTCTGCGCAAAACGAAACAAGCATAAACACCAAAGCGGGTACCGAACAGTATTTTACCGAAACGTGTACAGAATACGTCAGCGACTTCTCCTCCGCACCGAAGGGTTGGGACTTTTTTTCAAAATCAAATGCCGTGATAACGAACGGCATTTTGACCTGCGAAGAAGGAAAGAGTTTCACCCTTGCAACAAAAAAAGTACTCGGCGACCAATATGGGCTTCTGCCGGCAGAGCTGTCTTTCAAAATGGCACTTGCCGGCGGTTCTGTTACAATTGCAATCCGAGATTTCACGGCAAAAACAAAACGCGACGAACTTGGGCTCCGCATTACAATTGACACGGAAAAGGTCATTGTGACGGAGCCTGTCTCCGGTTTTCGCGCGGAAGCTGCGCTGCCTTTTGCAGTTGACGGAGAATGTATCTATACATTGAAAGATAACAGGAATATCGTCGAATTATATATAGAAAAAGAAGGCGAAAATAAATGCGCGCTTTCTATAGAACATAAATGTTTCGGCGACGAAAACAGCATCGCTGTGCTTGGTAAAATATCCGATACGAATTTGAGTGTGATCGGATATGCGAAGCTCTATGTAGATGATTTAAAGGGGTATATCGATGATCTGAAATATGCCACCTCCGAACTGGTTTACAACGGGGCCGGACAGCAGGTAGATTATACTTATTGGGTTTCGGCAGATGACCTAGACAGAACCACACCGGAACATCAAAAAACAGGAGATCCAAAAGAAAATAAATATGTCGGGGTTTTTTATTTTATTTGTCATGTGGGCGGATGGCCGATTATAGATCATACGCAGCTCTACCAGGAGCGCGGTCTTGACGGACTGAAACAATTCTTATCGACAAAAGAACAAATATCATACGGAAATTATTGGTCGGAACCGTATTTCGGATATTATATCGATGTGGATGAATGGGTACTCCGGAAACACGCGCAGATGCTCTGCGATGCAGGCGTCGATTTTATATTTGTAGACATCTCCAATGCAGAAACGTACAAAAGCGCACATACCAAACTATTTGAAACTTGGTATCAAATTCGGCAGGAGGGAGGACAAACACCGCAAATTTGTTTCCTAACGGGCGACACGGAAGGCCGGTTGCTTGACCATTTGAACATCCTGAAAACAACGGTTTATTCCAATAAAAACTTTGAGAAATATAAAGATTTGTTCTTTCTGTGGGAGGGTAAGCCGTTGATTTTCGGCAATGCCGGGCGAAATCTTTCCGAAAAAGAGCAGAAATTACTAGATCAATTTACTGTACGCCGCTGCTGGGCCTGGAAGAATACAGATGGCTACTGGAACTGGCTAACGGAATCACCGCAATATGAGGGACGCGATGCAAACGGCATCTTTGAACAGATGTCTGTTGTAATGGGACACCACGCGTCGACAAGTAAAGGGAGAAGCTATACAAGTGCAGGCGGACAGCCCAATAACGGGAAGCAGGACTTTGAATTTTCATCGACGACTGCAAAATATGGCTATTGCTTCGATGAACAATTCCAGTATGCCATCGAAGCGGACCCCTCTGTAATTATGATTACAGGCTGGAACGAGTGGATTGCGGGCTGTCAATCTGCGGACGACGCGGCAACGATGGCCAATACGCAGGTAAATAATTATATGTTTGTCGATGCCTTCAACACGGAATTCAGCCGAGATGGCGAGCCGATGAAAATACGGGACGGTCTTGGATTCGGAGATAATTATTATTACCAGATGGTAAATTACATTCGTCTTTTCAAAGGCACAAACGAAATGAAAAAAGCGGAGGGGCGCGCCACGATCGATATAAACGGCGGTTTACAACAATGGGACAACATTTATCCGGAATATACAGACACGGCGGGAGACACCGCGCCCAGAAGTGAACTTTCCTTCGACAGCTCTTTTAAATATGTGAATAATACAGGCAGAAACGATATTGCTACTGCAAAAGTCGCACAAGATGACGCAAATTTCTATTTTCTGGTACAGACGGTGAAAGACATCATTTTAGATGACGGGGAGAACTGGATGAATCTGTATCTGGATATCGATCAGAACAGCAAAACAGGGTGGGAAGGATATGATTATGTAATTAACCGTTCCCGCAGCGACGGTAAAATGACGGTGCAGCGTTTTGTTGATAACAGCTGGCAATTCGAAAATACAGGAGAAGCGGAATATTCACTTCGCGGAAACACAATCATGCTTCGTCTGCCGAAATCTGTTGTGAACACGAAGGTAAAATACTTGTCATTTGATTTTAAGTGGGCAGATCATTCTACGGTCGATGGAAATGTAATGGAATTTATGGATCTTGGGGATGCTGCGCCAAACAGTAGATTCAATTTTCGTTTCGTTGGAGACGATCCTTATTACGCGAAACGGAATACGACAATGATCATTCTGCTTTGCGCCGCAGTGCTGCTCGTAATTGCGGCAATTGCTGTTCTTGTCGTCATAGTAAGAAAAAGAAATGGAAGAAATAACAAAACATTAAAATAGGAGATGCGTTTATTATGCAGATTGGCTGGAGTGAAATTGACATCACACCGAAAAAGAAAATAAAACTTGCCGGACAATTTTACGAGAGAATTTCCGAATATACGGAAAGCCCCATTTGTGTCGTTGCCATGGCAATCAGCACGGAAGCGGATCATGCGGTATTCTGCGCGTGTGACTTGGAAAGTATCTATCCAAACCTACTTGCGCTCGCGCGGAAGAAAATCGCAAAGGCAAACCGTGATAATGCGCTGGGCCTGGATCCCGCGAAAGTAATGGTATCGGCTACCCATACCCATACTTCTTATGAATACAAGGGAGAAGATAAGCGAGATTCCTCTTTGAATGTACTGAGTCGTGTATTGCCGGACTCCATGAAATACGTACCGAAAGTTACGTCAGATGACATTATGACTTCGGAAGAAGCGCTGGAATTTCTTTCGGATAAAATCGCAGAAGCTGCTTTAAAAGCATGGGACAACCGGGAAGATGCATTTTACGCAAACGAATTTGGCAGAGCTGCTGTCGGCATGTGCCGGCGTGTCGTGTATGATGACGGAACCGCAAAAATGTGGGGAGATACCGATCTTGCAAACTTTGACTGTCTCGAAGGAGGAAACGATTCGGGCATCGAGCTGCTTTACACATTTGACAGGAACAAAAAGCCCACGGGTGTCGTTGCAAATGTAGCGTGTCCGTCCCAGGTCGTTGAGCAGCGCAGCTTTATTTCTTCAGATTATTGGGGGAAAGTCCGTCAATATCTCAGAGAAGAATTCGGTCCTGATTTCAAAGTGCTTGGACTTTGCAGTGCGGCAGGCGACCAGTGCCCGCGGGACCTCGTCCGCTGGGTTGAACCGGAAACGCCGATCGATGATCCCAATGTTATAAGGAACCATCCGCTGCTTCGTAAAGCGGACCCTTCCATGTTCGATATTAAAGGCTGCTGCCAAGTAGGCCGCCGTATTGCAAATGAAATTCTCACCGTATCTAAAGAAATTGAAGAATACCAAAAAGATGGTATTTTCAAACATTGTGTGCTCAGCCTGAATCTCCCACTAAGGCGTGTCACGATTACAGAATATGAAGCGGCTAGGCGCAGCCTTGACGAATATATCAAAAGCTGTGGAGACAAAGGTGAATTTACCTTTAAAGACAATGCGGCAATGCATGTTTGTGCCGGGGTAATGGCACGTTTTGAGCATCAGCAAAAGGTTGACTTACATAATGTAGAAGTTCATATTATCCGCCTTGGGAACATCGCATTTGCCACGAACAGCTTTGAACTATTTCTGGATTATGGAAACAAGATCCGGGCGCGGAGTAAAGCGCAGCAGACATTCTTGATTCAGCTTTGCTGTGGCTCGGATGGTTATCTGCCAACGGAAAAAGCAGAACGTGGAAGCCATTACAGCGCGTATGTTTCCAGCGGTGTCACCGGGCATGCCGGCGGCGACCTACTTGTGCGCGAGACACTGGAGACGATCAACGCTTTATTTGCAGAGCCTTAAAATACATCACGCAGCAGACTGTAAGCGAAACTTATCTTTTTCTGCAAACGGAACAGCGCCGTGAAGCGTTCAAAAAAAGAATGCATTCTTGAAAGCTTGCGGCGCAGGCTCGTTTTCCCAAACAAAATTATTTAAAAAACAAAAAATTTATATTTTCTATGCAATAAAATTCCTTTCTGAATCATTATTTAACTGAACAGGAGGAAATTATGTTTCTTTTATCTATACCAGCAGAACCTGTTTCTTCAAGCAAACAGGCAGAACGTTTAGACAATTATATTCTCGGAATTGCAAAAGGAGACAAAGAAGCATTGGCGGGGCTTTATGAGTCGACCCATACTGCCGTATACGGATTTGCCCTGTCCCTCTGTAAAAATGTACCGGATGCAGAAGACGTCCTGCAGGATGTTTTCGTGCAGATTTGGAATGCGGCAGAACAATATACCCCTGCCGGCAAACCAATGGCGTGGATTTTTACGATCACTAGGAATCTTGCGTTATTATGTCTCCGGCAGAAAAATAAAATGATCCCTTTTTCTGCTGAAGATTTGCAGGAACATCTCGAAGAAATCTCGCAAGTCACCAGTGACGACCGAATCGTTCTGGAAGCACTTCTAAAATCGCTTCAGGACACGGAACGGCAGATCCTGGTATTGCATGCATTATCAGGGATGAAACACAGAGAAATTGCATCGCTTTTGCAAATTCCACTTCCGACTGTTCTTTCTAAATATCATCGTGCCGTTAAAAAGCTCGGCAAGATAATGAAGGAGGCAGATATTGAATGAAACAACAGGAACTAGAACAGCGCGTCACCACTGCCGTGGAACATGCCACACCAGACAAACTGGAAACTGTACTTTCTGAATGTGAGACGCGACAGCATGCGATAGCCAACCTGGCTCCGCAGCGGAAAAAGAAAATTACAGGCTGGCTGCGCGTTTGCGCAGCGGCCACTGCAGTCGTAATCCTTTTTGTATCCGTATATTTTATTGCCAGATTTCGTAAAGACACAGCAGTAGATTCCATTGTAATGCTAGACGTTAATCCCAGCTTTAGTTTATCTATAAACTCAAAAGAAAAAGTATTATCGTTCGATGCTTTAAATGAGGATGCAAAAGCGGTGCTTGGCAATATGGACTTATCCGGGGTCTCGTTGGAAGTCGCAGTCAATGCATTGATTGGCTCCATGCTACAGAACGGTTATTTGGATGAATTGCAGAATTCCATTCTGGTATCCGTGGAAAATGATAATTTCGAGCGGAGTGAACGTCTTCGGGAGAAAGTGGCGACGGCCATAAATCATTGTATGAGCAGTGACCAGCTAGAAGGCGCCGTTTTAAGTCAAACCGTCCGCAGCACCGATGCACAGATCAAGGCGCTTTCTGAGAAATATAAAATTTCTTTGGGAAAAGCAGTACTGATCCAAGAATTGATTTCTCAGGATGCCACGCTCCGATTTGAAGATTTAGCAGCGCTTTCTGTAAATGAAATTGCATTGATCTCTCATTCCAAGAAGCTGGCGGCTGATTCAATTTCCCAGACGGGAACAGTAAGCGCTAAGGCATATATCAGCAAAGACGAAGCGCTTGCCATTGCTTGCACTCATGCCAAAGTTTCCAAACAAGATCTTTCGGAATTAGAAATCGAATTTGACAGTGAAAAGGGCGTTATGATTTATGAGGTTGAATTCCGTGCTGGTACGCTGGAATATGAGTATGACATCGATGCCAAAACGGGAGCGATTTTAAAGCAAGAAACAGAGAATAAAACGGGTGCTGCTTCCGGAAGTCAAGACTCCTTCATTGGGGAAGTCGCAGCAAAAGACGCTGCACTGCAACATGCCGGCTTTCAGGAAACTGGCGTCACTTTCCTACATGCTTCAATCGAGTACGATGACGGGAAACCTGAATATTATGAAGTGGAATTCAACGTCGGAAATAAAGAATATGAATATAAAATTGATCTGTACTCTGGCGCTGTTTTGTCTTTTAAAACGGAAACAGACAACGCAGTGGCGCCTACTGCCGATCCTGCCTCACCGACAACAGCGCCGGGCTCCTATATCGGAGAAACAGCCGCAAAAGCGGCGGCGTTTGCTCACGCCGGTATCGACGAAGCGGCCGTAACAAAGATAAAAATAGAATTTGAGAGCGACGATGATGACGGACCGGTGTATGAAATAGAGTTCGAAAAAGGCAATATTGAATATGAATACGAGGTTGATGCGCGGACTGGTGCAATTCTGAAATATGAATCAGAAATCGACGACTGATCTTGTAACTCTGATCTTAGCGCCCGGGACGTTTTACCGGGCGCACATCATTTCTGCAAACATCCGGTGAATCCCGGAATTGCCTCCCAGCTCAGGATGAAACGCCATAGCTAGTTGATTTTTGTATTTCACAGCAACGATATTTTCATCTACTTTCGCTAAAATTTCAACATCTTTCTCCACACTTTCGATATAGGGAGCGCGGATGAACGTCATTGGAACGCAGCCGATTCCGCCGAATTTTTCCTCGGTGTAAAAACTCCCCAACTGTCTTCCGTAAGCATTGCGGCGCACAGTAACAGGCAGTGTACGGAAGTAGGAACGGCTGTCGTTTGTAATCTTGTCTGCAAGCAGAATCAGCCCGGCACATGTCGCAAGAACAGGCATACCACCCTCGATTTTCTCTTTCAGGGTGTCAAACATGTCGAGTTCGCGTAGCAGTTTTCCCTGGGCGGTGCTTTCCCCACCCGGGAGGATGAGACCGGTAAAATTCTGCTCCAGATCTTTTGGTTCCCTCAATTCTACGGTTTCTATACCGATTTTGTGCAATGCTTTTTCGTGTTCTATAAATGCACCTTGAACGGCAAGCACGGCGACTTTCATCATTTCCCTCTTTCTGCCATCAACAAGCTGATTTCGTCCTCGTTGATGCCGACCATCGCTTCTCCGAGATCTTCCGAAAGCGTGGCAAGTAATTTCGGATCCTGATAGTTCGTCACGGCTTTTACAATTGCCGCGGCACGTTTCGCAGGATTTCCCGACTTGAAAATTCCTGAGCCTACGAAAACACCTTCCGCCCCTAGTTGCATCATCAGCGCGGCATCCGCAGGCGTTGCAATTCCACCGGCAGCAAAATTCACGACGGGCAAACGGCTGTTTTTATGAACAAACAGAAGCAGCTCGTAAGGAACTTCCAATTCTTTCGCAGCATGATACAGCTCATCTTCCCGCATAGCGGAAATTTTTGCAATTTCACTGTTCATTTTGCGCATATGGCGAACGGCCTGCACCACGTCGCCCGTTCCCGGTTCTCCTTTTGTCCGGATCATAGCGGCGCCTTCGCTGATCCGCCGCAGCGCTTCCCCGAGATCTTTTGCTCCGCACACAAATGGAACGCTGAACTTTGTTTTATCAATATGATACGTGTCGTCAGCGGGAGAGAGCACCTCGCTCTCGTCGATATAGTCAATTTCGATCGCTTCCAGAATCTGTGCTTCCGCAAAATGACCGATTCTGCATTTTGCCATAACAGAAATACTGTCTGCCTCCTGAATTCCTTTGATCATTTTCGGATCACTCATTCTGGAAACGCCGCCGGCTGCCCGGATATCCGCCGGAATCCGTTCTAACGCCATGACGGCGCAAGCTCCGGCGGCTTCGGCGATTTTCGCCTGTTCCGGCGTAGTAACATCCATAATCACGCCGCCTTTTAGCATTTGTGCCAGCTGTTTATTGAGTTCGTATTGTTTCTTTTTCATATAAAATCCTCTGCTTTCTATCTTATTCTTGCATTCTGCACGGTAAAATATTATAATCTCATCTGGATATATTAAAATATCCAAAATAAATATAGTCAGTATGGTCAGATTGCAGAGGAAATGAAAAATGTTGACGTATTCTTTTACGAATATAGGGTCAGATCATTTATACGAACACCTATATAAATGTATAAAAAATGATATTATTACAAGCGTTCTTACTCCCGGGACACGGCTGCCGTCGAAACGAAGTTTCGCCGCGAATCTGGGAATCA
>OLWF01000941.1_pt1 | contig 10541 bp, 7 predicted proteins | sample 1644131 | NCBI WGS metagenome assembly OLWF01 (sample SAMEA103958163, study PRJEB25191) | human gut metagenome
TAATAGAGTTAAACTTTTAAGCTTAAATGATGTGAACGACGACAAACTGATACTTGACTTCAACCACTTTGTTCCCTTGTAGAATTTGCAGTTTTTGCCGAGTACAGATCGAAACCAGTGCATTGACGAGTTGCTGTGCTCTCAGTGTGCCGAGCCATGCGTCGCTTTCTCGGTAATGCCATGCTAATGCTGTCTCCTTTATTTCCAGATGTGAACGGGGAGTTCTGTCTACAAACATTTGCAGGATAGAAAGAAGTCCTGTCCCCCATTCTGTCTTCTTAATCTTTTTGTGCCAAACCCCGTTTTCTTTATAGAATGCTCCGTGTTCGGCAGCCATAGATACGGGAAGGAGGCCAAACCACTTTTCCAGAATAAAGTGATCCCGCCCGCTATTGATGACTATATGATTGGCGGGATCACTGGCTAATTGTTGTAGAATAGAAATAAGTTCAGGTGTAGGTTTGGCATCTTCGGGACGTGGCTTGAGTGCTGTCAGTGTACCGTCGTAATCCAGCAATATCAGGCGTTGTTTTGCCTGATTGTACTTGAGCTTGATTTGGGCGATAGTGGTGGGCACGATACGTTTTTTCCGTAGCGTATCATTTTGGATACACGTCGTATTCAGTCCGTTGATGAAGTCGGTAGCCCATTTATTGACAGTTTGTACGGATAAAATGGCTTGCATTCGTTGTAAACGTGCCCTTTGATCTTCTTCGGGCATTTCAAGTGCCTGGCAGATGGCGTGCTCTATCTGTTCCGTATCGTTCGGGTTGATTTGGATAGCATCTGTTAATTCTACGGCGGCACCTGCCATTTCGCTGAGGATAAGCACACCCGGGTGATCGCATTTGGCGGCTACATATTCTTTGGCTACCAGGTTCATACCGTCACGTAGCGGGGTGATCAAAGCAATGTCGGCAACATAATACATGGCGGTCAGTTCTTCCAGCGAGAAGCCATGGTAGAAGTAGCAGACAGGGGTCCAGTCCATTGTGGAGTAGTGTCCGTTAATGGAACCTATCTCTTCATCGATTTTTGTTTTTAATTCTGCATAACTGCCTACATGGTCGCGTGAGGGGACAATGACCATTGCCAGAGTCACTTTGCCATAATATTCGGGATGACGTTCGAGAAAAGTGGAGAAGCCATGTAGGCGGTGCAATATTCCTTTACTATAATCCAGCCTGTCTACCGACAGGACTAACTTGTGTTTGCCGAAAAGTTTTCGGGTGCGGTCAATAGCTTGGTGTACCTTTTCGTTTTCCGAGGCTTTATGGTAAAGCTCATAGTTAATCCCCATTGGTAGTGCGTCTACTCTCACTACACGATTACCGCTTTGTAGTTCATCCAGATTGAAGTCAAGATGAAGGACACGTTCTACGGTGCTAACGAAGTGGCGCATATAGTCATGAGTATGAAAGGCGATAAAGTCTGCACCCAGTAAGCCTTTCAGTATTTCGGCACGTTCCGGCAGGATACGGAAAAGCTCGTAGGACGGGAACGGGATATGGTGGAAATAGCCAATGCAGAGTTCCGGATATATTTTTCGCAACATACCGGGAAGTAACATCAGTTGATAGTCTTGTATCCACACCTTGTCTCCGGGACGTATCAGCCGGCAAATTTCATCGCAGAAAAGTTGGTTGACCTGCTGATAGGAGTGCCAAAAACATTTTTTATATAAGGTATAGGCGTAAAAATAGTGGCATAAAGGCCAGAGGGTACTATTGCTATATCCTTCGTAATAGTTCTGAATCTGTTTTTCCGATAAGAAGACCGGGTGAAAATTCATTTCCTGTAACTTCTCATTCATTTCTTGACGGTCTTTTTCGTTGTCTGTACATACGCCGGGCCACCCTATCCAATGTTTCTCATAAGAAGTTTGGAGAGAATCCAAACCTGTTGCCAGCCCGCCTTCACTGCGTGAAAAGACGAATGTTCCATTTGAACCGGCTGCTTTGACAGGTAATCTGTTTGATATAATATAAAGTTTCATATCTGTTTATAGGCAAAGCGTATACCAATTATTGTATAAGAGTGGTTAGCCGCTTGTTTTCAGTAGGTTATAAAAAGCTTCTTATATATTCTACCTTCCCAAAATGGAAATAACCTTCCAATTTGAAAAATCCTTTGTTTTTTCTCTTTCAGAAATTGCCGAAAAGTACTAACCTTTTCAAAATAGAATGCCTTTTTCAAAATGGAAGGGTTTCTTGTAAGGATAGATATTCTGTGAAATATTTATAACTTTCTGTATATTAGCATGTTATATGTTTTCTTGCTTTTGTGGCACGCATTTGGCATAAAGACTGGCAAGTAAAACTAATAATAATCACTTAAAAGAAAAAACATGGAAATTACATTATCATTTATTTTCTGCCTGTTAAGCGGCTTCGCCTGTTTCTGGTTATTCTGGAAATGTGTAGACTGGTTTGAGAATATTTAAAAAAAGAAGGAGAATTGATTATGTACACAGTATTATTTGTATTAGGTATTGCGATCTTCGGTTATTTGATGTATGTACTCGTCAAACCCGAGAAGTTTTAAAGTAACACACACAGTTTAAGGTAAAAAGTATATGAATACAGAAATTTTAGGCGTGGTTGTTCAGATTGCTTTGATGGTGATTCTGGCTTATCCATTGGGAAAATACATTGCCAAGGTCTATAAAGGAGAAAAGACCTGGTCTGATTTTATGGCTCCTGTCGAAAGAGTTATCTATAAAGTTTGTGGAATCAATCCTGACGAAGAGATGAACTGGAAACAATTCCTGAAAGCATTATTGATATTGAATGCTTTTTGGTTTTTCTGGGGAATGGTGCTTTTGGTTTCACAAGGTTGGCTGCCTTTAAATCCGGACGGTAACGGTCCGCAGACTCCTGATCAGGCGTTCAATACGTGTATTAGTTTCATGGTTAACTGTAACTTACAGCATTATAGCGGCGAGAGCGGATTGACTTATTTTACACAATTGTTCGTCATCATGCTTTTCCAGTTTATTACTGCTGCAACGGGTATGGCTGCTATGGCAGGTATCATGAAAAGTATTGCTGCAAAAACAACAAAAACAATTGGTAACTTTTGGCAATTCCTTGTAGTTAGCTGCACACGTATCTTATTGCCTCTTTCTCTGGTTGTAGGTTTTATCCTGATTCTCCAAGGGACTCCGATGGGATTTGACGGCAAGATGAAAGTCACGACTCTTGAAGGTCAGGAGCAGATGGTTTCCCAAGGTCCTACGGCTGCGATTGTTCCAATTAAACAATTGGGTACAAATGGTGGTGGTTATTTTGGTGTAAACTCCTCTCATCCGTTGGAAAACCCGACTTATCTTACCAATATGGCGGAATGCTGGTCCATCCTGATTATCCCGATGGCAATGGTGTTTGCACTGGGATTTTATACCCGCAGGAAGAAATTGGGATATAGCATATTCGGAGTCATGCTTTTTGCTTATCTGGTAGGCGTCTGCATTAATGTCAGCCAGGAAATGGGGGGGAATCCGCGTATCGATGAATTGGGCATTGCGCAGGATAATGGTGCAATGGAAGGCAAAGAAGTCCGTTTGGGAGCTGGTGCAACAGCTCTTTGGAGTATTACGACTACGGTGACTTCCAATGGTTCTGTCAATGGTATGCATGACTCCACTATGCCTTTGTCCGGTATGATGGAAATGCTGAATATGCAGATTAATACTTGGTTTGGTGGTGTCGGTGTGGGATGGATGAACTACTATACATTCATTATTATAGCAGTATTTATCAGTGGTCTGATGGTAGGACGTACACCGGAGTTCTTAGGTAAAAAAGTGGAAGCCCGTGAAATGAAAATCGCTACGATTGTAGCCTTGCTTCATCCGTTTGTAATTTTGGTATTTACAGCCATCTCCAGTTATATTTATGCGCATTATCCTGAATTTGTGGAAAGTGAAGGCGGTTGGTTGAATAATCCCGGATTCCACGGTCTGAGTGAGCAGCTTTATGAATACACTTCTTCGGCTGCCAATAACGGTTCTGGTTTCGAGGGTTTGGGTGATAATACTTATTTCTGGAACTGGACATGTGGTATTGTATTGATTCTTAGTCGTTTCATTCCTATTGTGGGACAAGTTGCCATTGCCGGTTTACTTGCGCAGAAGAAGTTTATTCCGGAAAGTGCCGGAACATTAAAAACCGATACGTTGACGTTTGGGGTAATGACATTTGCCGTTATCTTCATTGTTGCCGCCTTGTCGTTCTTCCCGGTACATGCATTGAGTACGATTGCTGAACATTTAAGTTTGTAATAGATATGAAAGATAATAAATCAGCTTCTTTGTTTCAAAAGGAGCAAGTGATAGAAAGTTTGAAACAGTCATTCGTGAAACTGAATCCGCGGATGATGATAAAGAATCCGATTATGTTTACAGTAGAAGTGGCTACGGCGGTGATGTTCTTCGTGACGCTCTACTCTATTGTAAACGCTTCACAGGGGTCGTTTGGCTACAATATCGCTGTGTTTGTCATTCTGTTTGTAACATTGCTGTTTGCCAATTTTGCCGAAGCTATCGCCGAAGCGCGTGGTAAGGCACAAGCCGACAGTTTGCGTAAGACTCGTGAAGAAACACCGGCAAAAAAAGTAGAAGGTAATAAAATTATTACCGTAAGTTCTTCGCAATTGAAGAAAGGGGATGTATTTGTTTGTGAGGCCGGAGATGTGATTCCGTCGGATGGTGAGATTATTGAAGGACTGGCTTCTATCGATGAGAGTGCGATCACCGGTGAGTCTGCTCCGGTAACCCGTGAGGCTGGCGGAGATAAGAGTTCGGTTACGGGAGGAACGAAAGTATTATCCGATCGTATAAAAGTAATGGTGACTACTCAGCCGGGAGAAAGTTTTCTTGACAAGATGATTGCGCTTGTAGAAGGTGCATCACGTCAGAAAACCCCGAATGAGATAGCGTTGACTATTTTGTTGGCAGGTTTTACGCTCGTTTTCGTCATTGTGTGTGTTACCTTGAAACCATTTGCCGATTATAGTAATACGGTCATCACCATTGCTTCACTTATCTCTTTGTTTGTCTGCCTGATTCCGACAACGATCGGCGGGCTTCTCTCGGCAATCGGTATTGCCGGTATGGACCGTGCACTTCGTGCGAATGTGATTACAAAATCCGGAAAAGCAGTAGAGACTGCCGGTGATATTGATACGTTGCTGTTGGACAAGACTGGTACAATTACGATCGGTAATCGTAAGGCCACTCACTTCCACACGGCACCGGGCGTTGATTTGCACCGTTTTGTAGAAAACTGTCTGTTGTCTTCCCTGTCCGATGAAACTCCGGAAGGAAAGTCAATAGTGGAGTTGGGACGTGAATCGGGTATCCGTATGCGTAACCTGAATACGGCTGGGGCACGCATGATTAAGTTTACTGCTGAGACAAAATGTTCCGGTGTCGATTTGGCTGACGGAACACAGATCCGTAAGGGGGCATTTGATGCTATCCGTAAGATGGTAGAGAGTGCCGGAAATAAATTCCCGAAAGAGGTGGAAGAGATAATTTCTACTATATCAAGTAATGGCGGTACACCGTTGGTGGTATGTGTCAATCGGAAAGTAGTAGGCGTTATTGAATTGCAGGATATTATCAAACCGGGTATTCAGGAGCGTTTCGAACGTTTGCGCAAAATGGGTGTGAAGACGGTTATGGTGACCGGTGACAACCCGTTGACAGCAAAATATATTGCTGAAAAAGCTGGAGTAGATGATTTTATTGCTGAAGCTAGGCCGGAAGATAAAATGGAATATATCAAGAAGGAGCAGCAGGCCGGGAAATTGGTTGCAATGATGGGAGACGGAACGAATGATGCTCCTGCGTTGGCACAGGCAAATGTAGGGGTAGCGATGAATAGCGGTACACAAGCAGCGAAGGAAGCCGGTAATATGGTGGATTTGGACAACGACCCGACAAAGCTGATTGAAATTGTGGAAATAGGCAAGCAACTGCTGATGACTCGTGGCACATTGACTACCTTCTCTATTGCTAATGACGTGGCCAAGTATTTCGCTATCGTTCCGGCTTTGTTTATGGTAGCTATTCCCGAATTGGCCGCGCTGAACATTATGAATCTGCATAGTCCTGAAAGCGCTATCCTTTCGGCAGTAATCTTCAACGCGATTATTATTCCGATTTTGATTCCGCTGGCTTTGCGTGGCGTACAATACAAGCCGATTGGCGCAAGTGCCTTACTCCGCCGCAATTTGTTGATTTATGGTGTGGGCGGTGTGATTGTTCCTTTTGTCGGTATTAAATTGATTGATTTATTAGTAGGTTTATTCTTTTAATTAAAAAACAATAGCAATGAAAACTTTATTGAAGTCTTTAAAAATAACACTTGCTTTTTGTGTCTTTTTCTCTGTGTTCTATATCCTTATCCTGTGGGTGTTCGCACAGGTAGCAGGTCCTAATAAAGGAAATGCCGAGGTGGCTACGCTGGATGGGAAAGTAGTGGGAGCAGCCAATGTGGGTCAGATGTTTACAAAAGATATTTATTTCTGGGGACGCCCTTCCTGTGCGGGCGACGGATATGATGCGACAAGTTCAGCCGGTAGCAACAAAGGACCTACGAATCAGGAATACTTGGACGAAGTAAAAGCGCGTATCGATACGTTCCTCGTTCATCATCCTTATTTGAGTCGTAAAGAGGTACCGGCGGAAATGGTGACGGCAAGTGGTTCAGGACTCGACCCGAATATCACTCCCCAATGTGCGTATGTACAGGTGAAAAGAGTTGCACAGGCTCGTGGATTGAGGGAGGAACAGGTGAAGTCAATAGTTGACGAGAGTATAGAAAAACCGTTATTGGGATTTTTGGGGACAGAAAAAGTGAATGTGTTGAAATTAAACATAGCGTTGGAAGAAAAAAGTGGTAAGTAAGTGAGAATCTGGATTAGATAATAAAAGTATGAAAAGTTTTTTTAGCAAAAAGAGTATTTTGAGAACAATGGCTGTGGCAGCCGTATGTATGTTGGGAGCAACTAGTGTGAAGGCACAGGAGTTTACCATACAAGGTGATTTTGTAAGTTCGTATGTATGGCGTGGTATCTATCAGGGTGGCGCAGCCTCCTTCCAGCCGACTTTAGGATTCAGCGCGGGCAATTTTTCTCTTACTGCATGGGGATCAACTAGTTTGAGTGAAAGTAATAAAGAAATAGACCTGACTGCGGCTTATAAATTTGGTGAAACAGGACCGGCGCTTTCTGTTGCGACTCTTTGGTGGGATGGACAGGGGGCCGGTAACTATTTCCATTTCAAGAGTGGAGATACAGGACATCATTTTGAAGCGGGATTAGCTTATACGCTTCCTGTTGAAAAATTCCCCTTGTCCATTGCGTGGTATACAATGTTTGCGGGTGCCGACAGAAAGATAAATGATAAAGGCGAAGATAAACAGGTGTATTCTTCGTATGTGGAGTTGAATTATCCGTTTAGCGTGAAAGGAGTTGATTTGAATGCTACTTGTGGCATGGTTCCTTATGAAACTCCGCAGTATAATGTGAATGGTTTTGCAGTAACGAACTTTGCTTTGAAAGCAACGAAAGCGCTGAATTTTAATGAGAGATTTTCATTACCTATATTTGTACAGGCTATATGGAATCCACGTATGGAGGACGCCCATTTAGTATTTGGCGTAACTTTAAAACCATAAATTAAATTAACTCATGAATTATTAGTGTGTGAACCCGTGATGATCGTGATGATTGTCACGGGTTAGAATGTTTTAAAAAACAGATAAAGATGGATGATAGAGAACAAAGTGTACAGCATTTCCTGGATCTGATTAAGAGATCCCACCGGGGTAAGTTTAAAATCTATATCGGTATGATAGCCGGTGTGGGAAAGTCTTATCGTATGCTTCAGGAAGCACATGAACTGCTGGAGAATGGAGTGGACGTGCAAATCGGCTATGTTGAAACTCACGGACGTGTCGGAACCGAGGCGATGCTGCAAGGGCTCCCTGTCATTTCGCGGCGTAAGATTTTCTATAAGGGAAAAGAACTGGAAGAGATGGACCTAGATACAATTATCCGTATTCATCCGGAAATTGTCATTGTGGACGAGTTGGCACACACGAATGTGGAGGGCAGTCTGAACGAAAAGCGTTGGCAGGATGTAATGGCTTTGCTGGACGAGGGAATCAATGTGATTTCGGCAATTAATATTCAACACATTGAGAGTGTGAACGAAGAAGTACAGGAGATTACAGGTATCGAAGTGAAAGAACGGGTACCCGACAGTGTTCTTCAGGAAGCGGATGAAGTGGTGAATATTGACTTGACGGCAGAGGAGTTGATTGCCCGTTTGAAAGCCGGAAAGATATATCGTCCGGAAAAGATTCAGACAGCATTGGACAATTTCTTTCGAACTGAGAATATTCTGCAATTGCGCGAGTTGGCTTTGAAGGAAGTAGCATTGAGGGTGGAGAAGAAGGTGGAGAATGAGGTTGTAATGGGAGTGGCTGTCGGGTTAAGACATGAAAAGTTTATGGCTTGTATCAGCAGTCACGAGAAAACACCGCGGAGAATTATCAGGAAGGCGGCAAAGTTGGCAACCCGGTACAATACTACTTTTATCGCCCTGTATGTTCAGACACCGAAAGAGAGCATGGATAGAATTGGTCTGGCGAGACAGCGTTATCTGCTGAATCATTTTAAACTGGTGACAGAGTTGGGAGGGGAGGTTGTTCAGGTACAGTCTAGAGATATTCTGGGGAGCATTGTGGAGATTTGTAAAGAGAAGCAGATATCCACTGTATGTATGGGTAGCCCTGACCTGAAATTGCCGTATGCTATCTGTTCCATACTGGGATATCGAAAGTTTTTGAATAATTTGTCACGAGCTAATGTAGATTTGATTATACTTGCATAATATTAATCGTATGAACGTTATGAATATTAAAACGAAACTGATTCTTGGTATTGGAATGTTGGCCGGAATGATTATTCTGCTGGTAACTCTTTCGGTTGTAAATCTTCAAATTCTAACGGCAACGGAACCGGATAGCCCTGCTGCTATGCCCGGACTGGAACGTGCGTTACTATGGATTTCCATTACCGGCAGCATCTGTATCCTGACCGGACTTGTGTTGCTTTATTGGCTTCCCCGGAGCATTAGTAAACCGATAAAAGAACTGAAAGAGGGGATTCTTGAAATAGCCGATCATAATTACGAAAAGCGCTTGAATATGGATAAGAATGAGGAATTTCGCGAAGTTGCCGATAGCTTTAATCGAATGGCGGAACGGTTGACCGAATATCGTGCCAGCACTCTTTCGGATATTCTCTCCGCTAAGAAATTTATCGAAGCGATTGTGAACAGCATAGATGATCCGGTGATCGGTTTAAATATGGACCGGCAGATTCTGTTTATTAATGAGGAGGCATTGAATGTGCTGAATTTGAAGCGTGAAAATGTGATTCGTAAGTCAGCGGAAGAACTTGCTTTGAAGAATGATCTGCTCCGTCGGTTGATTCGTGAACTGGTGACACCAAGCGAACAAAAGGAACCTTTGAAAATATATGCTGATAATAAAGAAAGCTATTTCAAAGCGTCCTACGTTCCTATCATTAATACAGAAGCGGAAAAAGATGAACCTCGTAAACTGGGAGATGTCATTTTGCTGAAAAATATTACGGAATTTAAGGAACTGGACTCTGCCAAGACTACATTTATCTCTACTATTTCTCATGAGTTGAAAACTCCGATTGCTGCTATTATGATGAGTCTTCAACTGTTGGAGGATAAGCGTGTCGGTGCATTGAATGATGAACAGGAGCAACTTTCAAAGAGCATCAAGGAAAATAGTGAACGCTTGCTTGGTATCACCGGAGAATTGCTCAATATGACTCAGGTGGAAGCCGGAAAACTGCAATTAATGCCCAAGATCACCAAACCGATTGAACTGATAGAGTATGCTATCAAGGCCAATCAAGTACAAGCCGATAAGTTTAATATTCAGATAGAAGTGGAATATCCGGAGGAAAAGATCGGTAAACTCTTTGTCGATAGTGAAAAGATTGCTTGGGTATTGACTAACTTATTGAGTAATGCTATCCGTTATTCCAAAGAAAACGGTCGTGTAGTGATTGGTGCCAAGCAAGAAGATAATATCATTGAGTTGTATGTTCAGGATTTTGGTAAAGGGATTGATCCTCGTTATCACAAAAGTATCTTTGACCGTTATTTCCGTGTACCCGGAACGAAAGTGCAAGGTAGCGGGCTGGGGCTGTCTATTTCGAGAGATTTTGTGGAAGCTCATGGCGGTACGCTGACGGTGGAAAGCGAATTAGGCAAAGGAAGCCGGTTTGTGATACGGCTGAAGGCATAAAGCAAAGTGTCTTGTTTTTGTCTTTTAAAATATTTATATTTGCGGATAAGTTGAAACTAAAGAAACTATTGACAATAACATAATAAAAAAAAACAGAATCAGATGAAACAGGACATGATTGTTATCCTTGACTTGGGTAGTCATGAGAATACGGTATTGGCTCGCGCCATCCGTGCA
>OLWF01000944.1_pt1 | contig 10517 bp, 8 predicted proteins | sample 1644131 | NCBI WGS metagenome assembly OLWF01 (sample SAMEA103958163, study PRJEB25191) | human gut metagenome
GAATTCTACATTGTCTGAAACAGGGAACGCAATATGGACATGTTTATATTCCATTTGAAATGCTGGAAAACGAATGTGCAGAACTTTTACAGGTCGAACGCAGTAAAATCGCCTCTCGAATAGATGAGCTCGACATTTTATCAAAAGTAAAGATTCAGACGGATGATAGGGGCAGCCGGATCGTTTATCTTTCCTATATGTATCATTGTGAGAAATATGTGGCTGAAAGATTATATGGTTTGCGAAGTGTAAATTGTACCTTCGAAGAAGAAAACTTCCAAATGAGTATCCGTCAATTTGCCGGATTCACAGGTTATGAGCTTGACAAAGATCAAGTAAATGCAGTCAGAACTGCTGGAGAAAACGGTGTTACGGTGATCACAGGTGGTCCGGGTACGGGGAAAACAACGATTATACGCGCACTTGTACATTTTATGTCTTCCTGTAATAAGAAGTGTCTTCTTGCTGCACCAACCGGCAGAGCAGCCAAGCGAATGACAGAGTCGTGCGGTATACAGGCAAAGACCATTCATCGTCTATTGGAATTTTCTGGGGACGATACGAATGATGATGCGGGCCTTACTTTTAAGCGCGATGAAAATAATCCGGTAGAAGCTGATGTGATCATTATTGATGAACTTTCCATGGTAGACACTCTTTTGATGTATCACTTGCTGAAAGCATTGCCTGATCAGATTCAACTGATTTTGGTAGGAGACAAGGATCAGCTTCCGTCTGTAGGTCCGGGAAATGTTCTGCGGGATATTATTTCATCCACCCTATTTCCGACTGTTACGCTATCGGTAATTTATCGCCAGAACAATGAGAGCCTGATTACATGGAACGCCCATCAAATCAACATGGGGAAAATGCCGGAATTTAATCGAAAAAAAGGAGATTTCTTCATGATCAACAGCACAAATCCGCAAAATTGTGCAGGAGCAGTCGTGGAACTGTGTACCAAACGTCTTCCGGAGGCATATGGAATTGATCCGATCCGCGACATCCAGGTGCTGATTCCCGCGAAAAAAGGGACAAGCGGGGCGATCAATATGAATATTTTACTACAGGAGAAATTAAACCCAGCAGAGCGATATAAAAAGGAAATTCTCATGAATGATACCATTTACCGCGAAGGTGACCGGATCATGCAGATCAAAAATAATTACAGAATCAAATGGCAGCGAAAGGATCGGATGGAAGAAGAAGGTGAAGGGATCTTTAACGGGGAAATGGGAGAAATTTCGCAGATCAACGAAAAAGCCAGGGAACTTACGGTGATATTTGACGACGATCGTTATGCAACCTATAATTTTAATGAACTTGGACAGTTAGAGCATTGTTATGCGATCACAGTTCATAAAAGTCAGGGAAGTGAATTTCCGTATTGTATCATCCCGCTTGTGGGAAATCCCTCCATGCTCATGACGCGAAATATTCTTTATACCGCGATTACAAGGGCAAAGAAAATGGTCATTATCGTAGGAACCAAAGAACATGTACGTCTTATGGCGGAGAACGACAGGCAACAATTGCGTTTTACCGGCCTGAAACGGATGCTAGAAAGCAATGTGGATCATGCGGATCCTTGACATGATTTACCCTCCGATTTGTCCGATCTGCGAAAGGGTGATTCTCCGCTCGTGTGAATCGTTTCCCTTATGTGAAACATGCAATGATGAGATCGGCTCACTTCGCATGGCCGCATCCCGGGAAACACCGGAGGGATTGTCGGAAGTCGTCGATTTATATTGCGCATACCGATATACTGGAAAATTGAGAGAAGCCATCCTCCGATATAAATTTCAAGGTGAAATCTGGATGGCGGAACCATTTGCGGAATTATTTTATAGGCAAATTCTGGAACGCGGCGAAATGGAAAAGATGGAAATTATAACATATGTGCCAGTCAGCGAAAAACGGTTTGCAGAACGCGGCTATGACCAAACGCTGGAGATCGTTAAGAAGCTGCAGAAAAAAAGCGGGATCCCTTATACAAAAAGTTTTACGAAAAAGAATACAGCAGGAGATCATGCGGCAGAACAGAAAAACCGAATGGAACGAAACAGAGAAAGCCGTTATCTATATGCCGGAAAAGAAATGGAAATCCGGAATAAATCGGTCCTATTAATAGACGATATCCTGACAACGGGATCTACGCTCAGGGAATGTACGCGCCTCCTGCTGGAAAATGGGGCAGGCTGTGTATTTGCGGCAGTATTGGCATCAGGGAGAAGGGATATATAATGATTCTTTATACATGTGAGAATATGGGGCTTAGCTTTGGCGGAGAAACCATATTGGAACAAATCAATATTACAATCAATGAAAAGGACAGAATCGGAATCATCGGTGACAACGGCGCTGGAAAAACAACGTTTGTTAAGCTTCTCTTAGGGGAATATCAGCCTACAGAAGGTTCTCTTTATAACTATGGTAAAATAACGGCGGATACAGGATATTTGCCGCAAAATGCAGGTTTAAACTCGAACTTGAGTATACGAGGAATTTATTTCTGCATATTCCGCACTGATTCATCAAGAAGAAACCATCGCCGGATTGGAAGAGGCTTTAAAACAATGCACAGAAGAAGATGCGATTAAATTGTCAAATAAGCTCAATATAATGTACGATATGTATGTAAAACAAGACGGACTGACATATAAAAGCCGAATCGAGAGTATTTTAAAAGGACTGGATTTCCCGGAAACAATGTGGTCTTTACGGATCAGCGAGCTGAGTGGCGGGCAGAAAACGCGGCTTGCACTTGGTAAAATCATATTAAAACAGCCCAAAATGCTGATATTGGATGAGCCGACAAACCATTTAGATGCAGAATCGATCCGTTGGCTCGAAGAAGAAATCAGATCTTACAAAGGCACACTGCTTGTAATCTCACATGACCGCTGTTTCCTCGATGCGGTAACATCCAAAACACTTTTGATCGAAAATGGCGGAGCCTATCTTTACAATGCGCCCTACAGTAAATATACGGAACTTCGAAACCACGATAAAGCTTATCAGGAACGCTGCTATAAGCAACAGCAGCGCCAAATTGCAAAAATAGAAGCATTTATTGAAAAACAAAGGCAGTGGAACCGAGAACGGAATATTATTGCGGCGGAAAGTAGACTGAAACAGCTTGAAAAAATGACCATTTTGGAAAGGCCATCAGAAGTAGATAATACACCGGTAATCAACTTCGAAATTGAAACAATGGGGGGAAAAGAGGTCTTGGATGTTCGCGATTTAACATTTGCGTATCCGGAACGCGAATTATTTCGAGATCTTTCTTTTCAGGTCCGCCGCGGTGAAAAGGTCTTTATTCAGGGACCGAATGGCTGTGGAAAATCTACCTTGTTGAAAATATTAACAGGAAATCTTGCTGCAACTGCAGGTAACTTTAAAATAGGCGCGAATATCCACTTCTCTTATTATGCACAGGATCTTTCCGAGCTGCATGAAGAACTGACCGTCTTCGACGAAATTTACGAGCATGCGAATCAAGGACGTTCCGCCGTAAACTTGATTTCTCCTGGAAAAATTCGTAGTGCACTGGCTGCGTTTGGATTTAAGGGTGACGATGTGTTCAAACCAATCGCAAAACTCAGCGGCGGAGAGAAATCGCGCGTTGCAATTTTAAAAATATCATATGATCGCTCTTCGTTATTAATTTTTGATGAACCTACAAACCATCTGGACATTAAGACACGCGAAGTGCTGGAAAATGCGCTGGCTATCTTTGAAGGAACGATGATCACCGTATCGCACGATCGGTATTTTACCCAAAAATTAGCAACACGCGTCATCAATATCCCGGATTATTGCGGCAGGGAGGAAGAAGAAACTCCAACAGGCGAAGACAGAAGTGCAGGGGATCACTATCGGAAAAATAAAGAGGAACGCGCCATGCTCCGTAAAATGGAAGCACAAAAATTAAAACTGGAAAAAGAAGCCGATGAAATTTGCGGAAAATTGGACAATATAGAAAAAGAGCTTATCAATCCAGAAAATGCAAGCGACTATGAGGGATTGAATCGACTTTATGAAGAGAAAGTCCATTTAAACGATAGAATGGAAGAAATTTTAATACAGCTCGACGCTTTGAAGTTGACATGACGCCTGCCGGAATGTTACACTTCGAAATAGGAAAATGAAATAGACGGAGGCGTTTGTTGCTTGGGGAAAAGCATTCCTATAGAAAATATAAACGATATGGCGAACATTTTCGGAAATAATGATTCTAACATTTCCATCGTTGAGGAAGCGTTCAATGTTAAAACAGAAATTTCTGATAATAATATTCTGATCCGGGGAGAAGAAGAGAACGCTTGTTCTTGTGCGGCGGCAGTACTGGAGAAAATGGCAGAACTTTCCGCAAAAAATGAATTGATTACAAGACAAATGACCGCTTATTTTTGTGATATGGCAGCCGAAGGCGGAATTCGAACCCTCCAGAACGACTATATGGCAGACGTCGTTTGCATCAATGCAAAGGGGAAACCAGTAAGACCCAAAACAAACGGACAGGCCCAGTATATCGAAGCGATGCAAAAGCATCCGCTGGTGTTTGGAATCGGTCCGGCTGGAACGGGAAAGACCTATCTTGCGGTGGCAATGGCAGTCAGTGCTTTGAAAAAGAATGAAATTTCCAGAATTATATTAACGCGACCAGCTGTCGAAGCAGGCGAAAAACTAGGATTTCTGCCGGGAGATCTACAAAGCAAAGTGGATCCATATGTGAGACCGCTGTACGATGCACTTTACGATATAATGGGATTTGATGGTTTTACGCGAAACTTCGAAAGAGGAACGATTGAAATTGCGCCGCTTGCTTATATGCGCGGAAGGACGCTCGACAACTCATTCATCATTCTGGACGAAGCACAAAATACGACACAAGAACAATTGAAAATGTTTCTTACGCGAATTGGACAGGGCTCTAAAGCTGTGGTAACGGGAGATGTCACACAAATCGACCTGCCTCCTGATAAATCTTCCGGGTTGAAAAAGGCTAAGAAAATATTAGGAGGCGTGCCTGAGATCGCTTTTCTCGATCTGACGGAGAAAGACGTTGTACGCTGCGAATTGGTGCAAAAAGTTATAAAGGCCTATGAAAGATATGAAAGAAAAGGGGAGAATTAACATGCTGAGGTATAAGTGTGTCGTTCGTTTTGAAAAAAGCGGGCTTGCAAATCGCACAGAACAGAAAAAATACCGGGAAATTGCACTGCGTACAGCCGCGGGCGTGTGTTCAAATCCGTGTGCAGAGAATATTTTATCTGCCTGTGAGAAAAACGGAATCCGGGGACTGGAAGTAAATATCTTGTTTACCGATGATCAATCCATTCGGAATATCAATCGGGAATACCGAGAAATTGACAGCAGTACAGACGTATTGTCTTTCCCGATTAACGATTTTTCATATGGAACGGGCGAAATCCAGCCTTATAATGTTGATGAAAATTCATTTCTGCTCTTGCTGGGGGATATTGTAGTTTCTCTTCCTGCCATGAAGCACCAGGCGGAAGAATATGGCCATTCCGTGGAGCGGGAGTGCGCTTTTCTGATTTGCCATGGCATGTTGCATCTGTTCGGTTATGACCATATGAATGAAGTGGACGAGCAGCAAATGTTCGCCTTTGCAGATGAAATATTGACAACGCTGCAGTACACCAGAACTACGAAGTGATTACAGAAAGGAAACCTCAAATGGCAGAAAATATAGAACAAAAATTTAAATCTGGTTTCATCACAGTGATTGGAAAACCGAATGTCGGAAAATCAACAATGATTAACAGTCTCATCGGTGAAAAAGTTGCAATTACATCGCCAAAGCCGCAAACGACACGGAGCAACTTAAGAGCAGTAATCACAGAACGAGATTATCAGATGATTTTTATTGATACCCCCGGGATACATACGCCTAAAAACAAACTCGGTGAATATATGGTATCGACGGCGGCCGCCACTTTTGGGGAAGTGGATGTCATCGTGATGGTATGTGACGCAACGGATCGCTCTCTTTCTCAAAACGATGTTCGAATTATAGAAAAATTGAAAGAAATCAAAAACAAACCTGTGTTTCTTGTAATTAATAAAACAGACGCGGTACGAAAAGAACTTCTCTTAGAAAAAATTCAGATTTATGCCGAGCTGTATCCGTTCCGTGAAATTATCCCTCTTTCTGCACTGAAACGGGAGGGAATTGAAATTTTACGGAATGCGATATTAGAATGCCTGGGAGAAGGACCGCAATATTTCCCGGGAAATATTACGGCGGATACAACGATGCGTACAATTGTATCTGAAATAATCAGGGAGAAAATATTGCTGAATACGAACGATGAAGTGCCGCATGGGACAGGGATTGAAATCATACAGTATAAAGAACCGGCAAAACGCGGCGGAGTTACTTCCATTGAAGCAAATATTTATTGCGAAAAAGCAACGCATAAAGGTATTATTATCGGAAAAAACGGAGAAAAACTCAAAAAGATCGGTACCTCTGCAAGAAGGGATATGGAACGAATCCTTGGCGGACAGGTAAATTTGAAACTTTGGGTGAAAGTGAAAGACGACTGGAGAAACAGTCCCGGCATGCTGAAAGAACTCGGATTTCAATGAATAGCGACAGATATATCAAAACGGAAGGCGTTGTATTGAAAGAAACGCCTCTGGGTGAAAATGGAAAGCTTTTAGTGCTTTTTACGAAAGATTATGGTAAAATAACGGCTGCGGCAAAAGGTGTCAAGAAGCCCGGAAGCAGCATGGTACAACTTGCACAGCTTTTTGCATACAGTAATCTGGAGCTGTATCGTGGAAATTCCTCCTTATACACATTGACCGGCGGAAGGTTGATTGAACCGTTCTGCGGTCTTACCGAGGATTATGATAGGATCTATGAGGCAGGTAAAATGGCTTCTATCCTGTTGAAAGTCATCCAGGAGGATTTACCAGACGAGGAATCACTGCGCTTGTTCTTGAATAGTCTGTATCTGATCAGTACGGGAAAAAGAAAACCTGATTTTACGAGGTGCGTTTTTCTGCTAAAACTGATTCAATACCAGGGCGTTGCGCCGGAACCAAAAGAAATTGAACTCCTGTGGAACCAAACGCTTTCAGAAGGCGCGAAAGCCGCAATGGAACATCTGTTTTCCGCAGAAACGGAAGATCTTTTTTCCTTTGGTGTATCTGAAACGGTGCTGGAAGAACTGCAAGGGATCGCTTCCATGCTATCCCACGAAATAATAAATTAAATCGACAATGGAGGTTGGAACGATGCCCACATATTCAGAAAAGAAAATCAGTGAATTTAAGTCGGGAGATTTTGCACAAGGTGTATTTTATATCAAAGAATCGGAATTAAAAACGACGACCACAAATAATAAATATATGAATTTTACATTTGCTGATAAGACAGGGGAGATAAACGCGAAACTCTGGGATTGGGATGAAGACAATGCAGCGCGATTTCGGGCGGGAATTCTTGTAAAAGCACGCGGCTCTGTGCTGGATTGGCAGGGACAACAGCAGTTCAAAATCGATTTCATGGGAAAAGTCTTGGATTCCGACCATATCAAAATCGAAGATTACATTCCTTCTGCGCCGTATTCGGGAGAAGCGATGTATAAGTTTATTATGACTGTGATTCAAGAGAAAATGCAGGATGAAGATTTCAAAAAAATCACATCTTTTATTATAGAGCAGAACAAAGCTGTTCTTCTGATCGCACCTGCAGCGAAAAAGAACCATCATGCTGTGCGTTCCGGACTTTTATTTCACACGTCCACGATGTTGCGTTGTGCGCTGACGCTTTCCTCTATTTACACGTTTTTAAATAAAGATTTATTATATGCGGGCGTCATTCTGCACGACATTGGCAAACTTTTTGAAATGAAGCAGAGCGAAACGGGACTTGTTTCCGAATATACAACAGAAGGTACGCTTCTTGGCCACATCATACAGGGAATTAACTATATCGATGAAATTGGAAAAACACTTGCAATCGATCCGGAAAGAGTATTGCTTCTCAAACATATGATTCTTTCGCACCATTATATTCCAGAGCACGGCAGTCCCAAGCCACCGGCTTTCCCAGAAGCAGAACTTCTTCATTACCTCGACATTCTGGATGCAAGAATGTATGACATGGAGCAAGCAGAAGAAGGAACGGAACCTGGCTCGTTCAGTGAACGAATTTGGTCACTCGAAAACAGATCGGTTTATAAAAGTCCGGCAATTTATAAAGAAAAACAGTAAAATCGAAATATCATTATGGTGATCTGATGCTGAACATTATTGTGGGCCGCACAGGCAGTGGAAAAAGTGGAAAATGCATTACGGAATTCAATGCTTATATTCAAACACATCGCTCCTTGAATTCCAGCGCATATTTTTTTGTGCCTGAGCAATATACGATGTTGACAGAACGCCGTCTTCTCGATTTTCAAAAGAAAGAAAATTTTAAAATACAAGGCTTGATCGGTCATGAAGTACTCAATTTTAAACGTTTTTCTTATCGCATTCTCAGTATGTACGGCGGCGCGGCAGAATTGCCTCTGAGTGAATGTGGTAAAATTATGATGCTGACATCGCTGCTGGAAAGTCTTTCCGGACAGCTTCGATATTTTACAATGCTTTCTGAACGTCCCGCTGAAATTGCCCGTCTTCTTTCCCTTTTGGAAGAGTTTGGAAAATACGGGGTTACGTGGAAATTACTTGGCACATTGGAAACAGGCGATCCATATCTGAACCGCAAAATCGGAGATCTCAGTTTGATTTTTCAGGAATATGAGCGTATGAAGTCTGGTAGATATACCGATGAAAACGATATTTTTGAGAAGATGCTTACACAGATTCAGCAGGTTGAATTTTTCCGGAACCGGCGCGTATGGATTGACTCCTTTACAGGATTTACAAACAGAGAACTGGAACTTATTTCTATAATGCTGCGGCAGTGCAGTCAGGTGACAATTACGCTGTGCACGGATCTGGAGGGAGAACCTGCATTTGAGTGCACAGACCGTACGTTTCAGCTTCTGCAAGAGCTGGCAAAACAAAATCATGTGCCGTGCAATGTGACAAATTTAAGTGCCGATCCGCAAAGCAACCGGTATAAATATCAAAACGCTTCCATTTTCTTTTTGGAGCAAAATCTTCCGAAAGTACGCGTAACACAGCAGCAAGCTACAGCGGAAATCGTTCTCGCAGAATGTTCCGGTCCCTATGAAGAAGTGATGCGCTGTGCAGAACGAATCAGGGCTTTGCATGATAATCAGAAAATCGGATACCGCCATATTGCTGTAGCCCTTCGGAATGTGGAAGTGTATGATGTTATGATCAAAGCACTTTTTAAAAAATATGGCATTCCGTTTTACATCGACGACAAAAAAACGCTTGACAATAATCCGCTGATTAAAACAATTCTCAGTATTCTAAGCATTATTTCGGAGGACTGGCAGGTAAAAGATGTGTTGGAATGTATCAAATCTGGCATTCTGAACTTCGGCGGGGACGCAGATCAAATTGAAAACTATATCCTTCTGAAAGGCTTGCGCGGCAGAAGGCAATGGAAAAGGGAATCAGAGGAGAACTGCGCGCTGTTTTTTAACGAAATCGATGCGCTGACAGCAAGCCTTTCCAATTGTAAAAATGTTAAGGAAGTCTGCATCGCACTCTGTCTGTTTTTTAATAAATGGGAATTCCGACAGACGATGGAAAATATCGCATTAAACTTTCAAGACTCATATTATCCAGAACTTTCGGATGAATATTCCAGGATTTGGAATATTGCAATGGAAGTGATTGAACAAATTGTATTGTTTTTGGGAACCCGTCCGGTGCATGGCGCAGCAGATGCCGCAGGAAAAATATTGAAACTATTATCTGCCGGCTTCTCTCAATATAAGATCGGATTTTTGCCGTCTGTGCTTGATAGCGTACAGATCATGAATATCGAACGTTCCCGCAGCGCTGAAATAAAAGCGCTCTTCTTGCTCGGAGCAAATGAAGGCGTGTTGCCGGCCTATTTTGCTGACGACGGCCTTTTGCGTGACAACGAACGAGAATTGCTCAAAAAGTTCAATATAACGCTTGCGGACGATAGCGAAATGAAAGCTTCTAAGGAAAATTACTATATTTACATTACATTGTCGCTCCCGTCCGATATACTGGAAATTTCTTGGCCACTGGAGGATATTTCCGGAAATGAAATGAAACCATCCCCTGTGATCCTGCGTAAAATTAAAACTCTTTTTCCGCAGATTTCCATAGAACGCCATCTCCCAGAAGAACGTCATACGGCGGTATGTAATTCCGATTTAGACATCAAGATTACCCCAAATACAAATAATCGTTTGCTGGATCTGCGCGGAATTTTCCATACGACGGTTTCCAAAATTGAATCCTATTATAAATGTCCGTTCAGCTTTCTGATGTCATACGGACTGCGTCTGAAACCTCGGGAAGAAGCCGCTTTACAGATGTATGATCTTGGAACTGTAATGCATGGCATC
>OLWF01000964.1_pt1 | contig 10318 bp, 7 predicted proteins | sample 1644131 | NCBI WGS metagenome assembly OLWF01 (sample SAMEA103958163, study PRJEB25191) | human gut metagenome
GCCGGTCTTCTTCGTGATAATGCGTGAGAGAAGATAAAATGCCGCGTCACTGTAGATCCATTCTTCTCCCGGCTCGGCAACCAGCTCCGTTCGAAATAAGTATTGCAGAAAATCTTCTGTCCCATAGGAAGAAATCGCCTGCGCATCAATATCGAGATATCCAGCTGGAAATCCGCCTCGGTGACGCATAATATGGTCCACTGTCATACGCTCCCACTTTGTATCATATTCCTGCGGAAATTCTTCCCGGAAAATATCCGTAATTTTTTCATCCGTGGATAAAAGTCCACGATCGTACAATAGCCCTGCTGCCGTCACGGTAAACGCCTTTGCCACAGAATAGCTATTGAGGCAGGCGGATGCCGGCAGCAAGTCTTTAGAATAAAGTTTGCCATCCTTCCATACTGCAATCCGATACGTATGGAACCCCTGCCTTTTGAGTTCAGATGCAAATGCATCGAGAAATTTACTATGATCCATGAGCGCCTCCTTTATGGATTGAAAAAGGCGTGAATTGTATTCATCCATCTACTGATTTCAATGTGCTGTGGACAGATCTTCTCACATTGACGGCAGGAAATACATTCGGAAGGTTTTGCGCCGAACAGCGGCACCCATTCATCATATTGTTTTTTGGCGTTTTCATAATTCTTTTCTTTAAAGGCTTCATTATATGCTGCGATACTCTGCGGGATCGCAATTCCTTTCGGGCAGTGCATACAATAAGCGCAGCCTGTACAAGGAACCGCATTATAATGGAGAAATTGCTGGTGTGCCTTTTCTAAGATCTGGTGTTCCGCCTCGGAAAGCATTCCTGGTGCGGAGCGTGCTGCGTAGGAGACGTTCTCTTTTGTCTGTTCCAGCGTACTCATGCCGCTGAGTACCACGCCGACCTCCGGCAGATCCCATAGAAAATCGAAGGCCCATTCCACGGGAGTTTTGTGGAACCCAGGGCGCTCTCCTTCTTTAAAAATTTTTCGAATCTCCTGCGGTACATTTGCCAGAAATCCGCCACGCAGCGGCTCCATAATCACGACACCCAAGCCTTTGTCCTGTGCATATTTCAGTCCTTCCAGCCCTGCCTGATAGAAAACATCCAGATAATTGAGCTGGATCTGGCAAAAATCCCATTCGTCACACGCATCGACGATTTCTTTGAAAAGATCAATCGTATCGTGGAAGGAAAATCCAATAAAGCAGATCTTGCCGGAATCGCGCGCTTTTTTCATTTTACCGATCAAGTCGAATTCTATTACTTTCTTCCAAGAGTCCTTGTTTAGAGCATGCAATAAATAGAAGTCGATCTGATCCGTATTCAACTTTGTGAGCTGTTCGTTCAGGATCCTGTCAAAATCACTTTCCTTCTCGATCATCCATACAGGCATTTTGGTGGCAAGATAGATCATATCGCGGTAGCCATCCGCCAGTGCGCGCCCGGTAATAATCTCACTGTTTCCATCCAGATAATTATATGCGGTATCAATATAGTTCACACCATTGTCGATTGCATAGCGCACCATTTCAATGGATTGTTCTTCTTCCGCAGGAAGGCGCATCATGCCGAATCCTAGTGGAGAAAGCCTGACTCCCGTATTCCCGAAATCTCTGTATACCATAGAATCTACCTCGCTTTTTCATAAAAGTTGTGATTCAAAGGATATCATCCCGCACAGGAAAATGCAATACGAAACTTTGTGGAAGGAACGATCTCGGAGGCGTTCACTTGTGAACCGATCATAATGGGCCTTTATGCAAGCAGCGCCGCAATATTGTCATGGATTCTGCGCGCCGTGTCAGGGCGGTTCATTGTATATAAATGAATTCCCTGTACGCCTTGCGCGATCAGATCTACGATCTGGTCTACGGCATATGCAATGCCGGCGTCACGCATTGCATCGGGATTATGTTCGTAACGCTCCATCATTTTTATGAATTTAGTGGGCAGGCAGACGCGGCATAACGTTACCATGCGCTCGATCTGTTTTTTATTCAATACGGGCATGATTCCAGCTTCTACAGGTACATCAATCCCGGCAAGGATGCATCGTTCCCGGAATCGGTAGAAATATTCATTATCAAAGAACAGCTGTGTGATCAGCTGGTCGCAACCGGACTCTACCTTCTTTTTGAGATTCCGGATATCATTTACCATATTTTCAGATTGCGGATGACCTTCCGGATAACAAGCGCCGATAATATTGAAATTTCCATTTTCTTTAATGAATGCAATCAAGTCACTTGCATGGCGAAAATCTCCGCACTGTGGTATTTCGGGATTGGCATCGCCACGCAGTGCAAGAATATTTTCGATCCCGTTCTCCCGGAAATTTCGCAGTATCGACAGCACATCTTCTTTGGACAAATTGATGCAAGGCAGATGCGCGACGCTTTCAATTCCGTATTTATTTTTTATGGAAGATGCAATTTCAAGCGTTGCCGCGCAATTTTCACTTCCTCCAGCACCATATGTAACGCTGATAAAATCCGGATGCAATTCCCGCAAAGAATCCAGGGCCTCGTAGATGGAGTCCACCGGAGCGGTGCGCTTCGGTGGAAATACCTCAAAAGACAGAACTTGTTTTGCTTTAAAAAGATTTTTCAATTTCATTTTACAAACACTTTCTTAGTTCACGCGCCGCTTCTACCAGATGTTTCAGACTTGGTACGGTTTCTTCGTTGCCTCTCGTTTTGAGGCCGCAGTCCGGATTAACCCAGAGCTTTTCCGCAGGAATCCGCACCAGCATTTTCTTTAACGCCGTTTTCATTTCATCCGTGCTCGGCACTCTCGGGGAATGGATATCGTAAACTCCTGGTCCTACGGCGGTTCTGAAATGATTCTCCTGTAAGATCTCTATAATCTTCAAGTCGGAACGAGATGCTTCAAATGTTATAACATCAGCATCCATATCATCGATTTCTTTTATAATATCTTCGAATTCACTGTAACACATATGGGTGTGGATCTGTGTTTCCGGTTTGACACCGCTGTGAACAAGGCGAAACGCGGGAATCGCCCAATCGAGATACCGACTGTGGCGGTCAGAACGACGAAGCGGTAATTTTTCTCTGAGCGCAGCTTCATCGATCTGAATGATCTGAATTCCGTTTGCTTCTAGATCCAGTACCTCTTCTCGGATCGCAAGTGCGATCTGCATTGCAGATTCACTGCAGTTGACATCTTCGCGTGGGAAAGACCAATTGAGGATCGTGACAGGTCCCGTCAGCATTCCCTTGACCGGACGGCGCGTAAGTCCCTGCGCATACACGGAATATTCTACCGTCATCGGCTTCGATCTGGAAATATCTCCCCAGATGATGGGGGGTTTTACACAGCGGGTGCCATAGGACTGTACCCATGCTTTCTCCGTAAACAAAAAGCCATCTAGACATTCTCCAAAATATTCTACCATGTCATTTCGTTCGAATTCTCCGTGTACCAGAACATCGAGACCAATTTCTTCCTGCAACGCAATGCATTCCGCAATTTTCTTTTTATTGAATGTTTTATATTGTTCTTCCGTGATCGTTCCCTTTTTGAACGCTGTCCGGTTGGCACGGACCTCAGTTGTTTGCGGGAAAGAACCAATCGTCGTCGTAGGAAGCAACGGTAGATTTAATTTTTTCTTCTGAATCTCCGCACGTTTTTCAAAATCCGGAAGCCGGGTAAAATCTTGTTTTGTGATTGAGGCAACTTTTTTCTGTACATACTCGTTTATACAGTCCCGCGGCTTCGCAAAAACAGCCTGGTTTGCCTGATACTTCGGATGATCCAGGCATATATCATCATCTATAATTTCTTTGAGTTCAGAAAGCTCACACAATTTCTCCTCTGCAAATGCAAAATATTTTTTATAAGACTCCTCCAGTTTTGTTTCCGTCCGAATCGTATACGGTACATGCAAAAGCGAGCAGGATGTTCCGATGACGATATTTTTTGCACAGCATTCCAGCTTTTTTACCACATCAAGCGTTTTTGTATAATTGTTTTTCCAAATATTTTTGCCGTTTACCACACCGGCGAACAGCGTCTTATCCGCTGAGAACCCCGTGCGAACCAAATCAAGGGATTCCGTTCCTTCTACAAAGTCGAGTCCGATTCCGTCAAACGGCAGTGTCATAAGCGCCGCATAACAATCGCGGATATCGCCAAAATACGTTTGTAGAAGTACCTTCACATTTCCTTTCGCATTTAAAATTTCGCCATATAATTCTTTCAGCAGCAGGATATCTTCCACGGAAAGATCCATTACCAAAGCGGGCTCGTCGAACTGCACCCATTTTGCTCCATATTCATCGAATTTAGTCAGGATATCCTTATATGCGTTCACAACGGCGGCTTTTATATCTGTGATATCCTTTTCGCCTGTAAAACGAAGGGCTTTTAATAATGTATAAATACCCGTAATTACAGGTTTTGTTTCAATTCCATATGATTTTGCTTCCTGATATTCATCAAAAGGTTTTGTCCCTTCCAGCGCAATCACCAGATCGTCTTCCACTTCCGGGACGATATAATGATAATTAGTATTGAACCATTTTTTCATTCCAAGCGCTTTCACATCACCATAATCCCCCTGGTATCCGCGCGCCATAGCAAAATATGTATCGAGCTTTCCCAGTCCCAGTTTTCTATAACGCTTCGGTACGATATCCAGTAAAACTGCTGTGTCCAGTAAATTATCATAAAATGAGAAATCATTCGAAGGAATAAAATCAATGCCATATTTTTTTTGATTTTCCCAATGCGTTTTACGCAGCTGCGCCGCAGTATCTTGCAATTCCTCCATGGTAATTTCCTTTTTAAAATATTTTTCTGACGCAAATTTTAATTCTCTTAACACGCCGATCCGTGGATAGCCGATTACTGATGTCTTCATGTCCAATACTCCTTGTCTAATAAAATTAAATAAAAGCTTCCCCTATGCGTGTCAGTATAGCATAAAGGAAGCGTTATGTTTTATTCTGATATTTTATTGTTTGATATAGTTTTTATTTATATCCACTGCAAGTAGATATATAATGCCGAAGCTTTTCCACATAAGCGGCGCCCATCGCACTCAAGCCAAACCCTTTTTGCGCAATATAGCCAATCCGAATTACTTCATCACTGAGTAGTGGAATTGATATAATATTCTTACCGTTCAAATCTTCGCTCAGAATTCCAGTTGAAATGGTGTATCCATTTAATCCGATTAATAAGTTGAACAATGTCGCGCGATCGCTGACGAGAATGCTTTTGGGATGATATACGGTACTCAAGATTTCTTCTGAAAAATAGAAAGAGTTGTGGACTCCCTGTTCAAAAGAAAGGCACGGGTAAGGCGTCAGATCTTCCAGCGCGACAGAATTCTTTCTAGAAAGCGGATGCGCGTTGCTTACAAAAACATGCGGCTTTGCTTCAAACAAAGAATGAAATACAAGACTGCTCTCCCGCAGAATTTTCAGCAATACTTTTTCATTGAAGGCACTCGTATATAACACACCGATTTCGCTACGCAAATTTCTGACATCGTCAATAATGTCGTGCGTTTGCGTCTCGCGGAGCGTAAATTCATATTCATTTTGGTTATAATCTTTAATCAGATTTACAAATGCATTCACGGAAAATGCATAATGCTGCGTCGAAACAGAAAACAAGCGTCGAGACGGCTTTTTATTCATATACCGCTGTTCCAGGAGTTCCGCCTGTTCTATAACCTGTCTGGCATAACTCAAAAACTCCGCTCCCTCTGAAGAAAGCGCAATTCCACGGTTGGAACGAAGGAAAATTTCAATTCCGAGTTCCCTCTCAAGTTCTTTCACCGCATTTGAAAGACTCGGCTGCGTAACGAAAAGTTTCTCCGCAGCCGCGTTCATCGAGCCGGCATTTACAATTTCTATGATGTATTTTAACTGTTGCAGCGTCATATTTCCCGACTATTTAAATTCAACCGAGAAAGCTGCTGCCGGATAGTCCGTCCCCGAGCACAGATTTGCTTTCTCCAGATTCGCATATCTGAGTTCTGGCGCATATCGTATGCCTTCCGGATGACTGATATTTTCTACCGCAACAACATTTCCGTTAACAGTAACCTCAGCCGCTTTCCAGGCGCCGTTTATTTTTACCTCGAAGCCTGTTACTGCTTTCCCGTCCAGTGTTTTGAGGCCGCCGCCGGCATAATCGTATGTAATCTCCAAGGCATCTTTTTTATATTCTATTTTAGATGGGACCGGACATCCCACGTCATCCGCATTTCCAATTCCATATAGCTTCGCCGCCGCGATTGCCGCTGCGCGCCGACCGATTTCCTTCTTATAATACGGATGGGCGCCGTCGCCGTCGCCATCTTTCCAACCAAGATCGAGCGTTGCAATCACTTCATAATCCGGAATGCTGTGATCAATTTTGACTTCCGCCTGGGTAAAGCGCAAATTGGGCACCGCATCCCAAATTCCACCTGCAAGCGAAACGCCTCCACTTTCGTATCCGTATGATGTCAGCTGTGTATTCAGGAACAGAAAATTCGTCCCGAATTTTTCTCTGAGATCTTTCACAAAAATACCAAGTGCGTCTCCATAATCACTCGCTTCCAGTGTATCCGTCTCTCCCTGATAGAATATCATGCCCGCGATTCCCACGTTCGTAAGAGGCGCGATAAACATGTTATAAATACCGCATTCCGGAATCAGATAATTGCCGAGCATCAACGTTTTATCCTTGAGCGTAGACGGAAACGCATCATTTGCTTCCTTTGATGCAAGCAGCGAAAGAGGCGCTCCGCCACAGCCTGCCATAATAATTCCTACTGGCACATTTGGATTGAGTGTATACAATTCTTTTGCAAAAAAGTACCCCAACATAGAAAAGCTTGCAGTTGCCGAAGAACCGACAACACGTTTTCTCTCCGCCACATTCCATTTATAACCTTTCAGAATATCTGTTTGTGGATCATTCATCTGATCTTTGTATTTATCGTTCATCAGATTAAAGTTTGTCTGCCGCAGAATACGGATATTGTCATCCTTCGTAGCCGCTTTCAGTTCCTCTTTATAAAGAGTTTGGATATCCGAAGAAGTTCCGGCTACCGTGCCGAAGAATGTTAAATCAGAATTGCTCTGTCCCGATACAATCCAGATATCACCGACAAGAACATCTTCAAATTCTTCTTTCACATCATTTCCACCCGATACGGTTAAGGTGTGCCCCAGTTCCCCACTTGCCGGAAGGGTACCCTGTAGTACGATTTTCCAGGCACCGTTTTCGATTCTTGACGAACCCTTGAGGCCCTTAAATTCCGCCGCTACAATTTTACCGTTCTGCGATTCCGGAGCAGTACCCCAGACAACGATTTCTTTCTCTTTTGGAACGATCATATCGTCACTGAAATAATTTGCTACTGTAAATTGTTCTGCCGTTCCCGCTTCCGGTGTGTAACTTTCCGTTTTACGCTCCTGTACAGCCGCAGCAGTCGTTCTCCCGGAAGACCACATTTCGTAACCCGGTCTAGCAGTCGTTACAGGATTTTCTCCGTTATTCGTGCCGTTTCCGTTTTGCGAAGTTCCTTTGCACGCCGCCATTGATAGACACATTGTCATAACAAGAATAAACAATAAAGCTTTCTTCATTTTCCATCCTCCGAAAAAATTTTTAATCACTTTTTGTAAAATGCAATCTCATTTTACTCCTTTTATAAGCACAAGGCAACAGGAAATTCACGCCGAATAAAAATGCACAGCCATACTGCAGCAACGCAGCGCGGCTGTGTCCTCCATAAATATTTTAGATCATACGAACAGGCGGGCAATATTAGAAAATAAGAAGCAAATGACAGTTCCGATCAATGTAGGGATCAAGAATGACAATACCGTCCATTTCATACTTCCAGTCTCTTTTTTTATTGTAATTAATGTTGTAGAACAAGGCCAATGCATTAAAGAAAAGAGCATCATACTCCCCGCAGTAATCCAGTTCCAGCCATTTGTTATAAGCAGTGTACGAAGCTCTGATAGATTCCCGAGTTCCAGAATACTGCCCTGTGCCAGATATGCCATGATAATGATTGGAAATACGATTTCGTTTGCCGGCATACCAAGGATGAATGCAATCAGAATCACACCGTCCAATCCAAGCAATTTTGCAAAAGGATCTAGGAAGTCGGCACAGTGATTTAAAATGCTCATATCATTTACCGTGACATTCGCCATAATCCATATAATAAGACCTGCGGGCGCTGCGACAGCCGCTGCTCTGCCAAGGACAAACAGCGTTCTGTCCAGAACAGAACGCACAATTACTTTTCCAATCTGCGGCTTCCGGTAGGGCGGCAATTCCAGTGTAAAAGAGGACGGTACGCCTTTCAGTATTGTTTTTGAAAGGAGCTTTGATACGGCAAATGTCATAAATACGCCGATGATGATTAAAAATGTTAGTAAAAAAGCCGATAAAAATGAGTCTAGAATCCCTCCAGAAACGCCAATGAAAAACATTGTAATAATTGCTATAAGTGTCGGAAAAGCGCAACCGCGCAAAAGGAAAAATTTCCGAAATTCGACCGCGGATCTGTTCAATATTTTACATGTATTTAATGCAAAAAATGAGTGCCCCTCTCCATCTTTATCAATGGATTTGGGGCACTCTCTTTATCTTTTTATATTATTTTGCATTTAATCCGGTTGCTGTGCAGTTTCTCTGAGAGAAACGACGGTCAGCGCAACATCATTTATAATAAATCCTGCTCCATCTGTAACTACCTGAAGAGTAGAAGCACCTACTGTCTGGAACGGAATATTAAACGACATTGTTGTCATTTCGTTGGAAGCAGTAAACATATGGCTGGACACAGCCCCTGGGACTGGCCTGCCGTCACGGTTCAGCTGAATCCGAATGGAAGCCGGAATGGAGGTACATCTATCAACTGTGACCGTACAGTGGAAGTTCACATAATAAATGCCTGCCTGCGTAATTTGGATATCCGTAGACCTTGCTGTGTGCGTAATCGATGTGCCAGAAACAATCGGTGTATTGTTGAAAACAATTGCACCGTCTACGGTAGTCGCCTGCGGAGATTCATCAACTGTGGCAAGCACATCGTGTTTACAGCAGCGGCCTGTCGGACCGGTTGCTCCTGTTACGCCCGTAGCTCCTGTGGCTCCTGTGATACCCGTAGGACCGGTTGGACCAGTCGCTCCTGTGGCTCCCGTGATTCCTGTGACACCCGTAGGACCGGTTGGACCGGTCGCTCCTGTGGCTCCCGTGACTCCTGTGACACCCGTAGGACCGGTTGGACCGGTCGCTCCTGTGGCTCCCATATCTCCTGTGACACCTGTAGGGCCAGTCGCTCCTGTGGCTCCCGTGATTCCTGTGACACCTGTAGGACCGGTTGGACCAGTCGCTCCTGTGACGCCCGTGACTCCTGTGACACCCGTAGGACCAGTTGGACCGGTCGCTCCTGCAGCGCCTACATCTCCTCTGGGAATGACAAAGTCAAGTACATGATTCGGGCCTCCAGTTGCATCGCTAACAGAAGCATTTGTTCCCGGGTCTCCAGTCGTGGTATTTCGAATTGTAATCGTATCGGAAGAGCCGGTTGCGCCTGTGGCTCCCGCTGTTCCGGTCGGGCCTGTTGCGCCCGTAGGACCGGTCGGACCCATCTGACCATTCGAACCGGCGCTACCCGTGGCACCCGTTGCACCGGTTGGACCCGTTGGACCCATTGCACCATTCATCCCTGGTGCACCCGTTGGACCGGTCGGACCCATTAATCCATTCGAACCAGCAGGGCCTGTTGCACCGGTCGGACCAGTCGCACCCGTGACACCTGTTGCGCCCGTAGGACCGGTTGGGCCGGTCGGACCCGTCGGGCCGCCTGCAGGTCCCGTGGCACCTGTTGCGCCGGTTGCGCCAGTCGGGCCGGCAGGACCCGGAAGACCCGGAAAACCCATCGGACCAGTCGCACCCGTAGGACCGGTCGGGCCAGTTGGGCCAGTTGCTCCTGCACAGCAACAGCAACTTACCGGTTTTCCACAGCGTGGACAAAGATTTCTTCTATCGTAAGCATTGGAATTCATATGCATACACTCCTTATATTGATCTGTAAAACAGTCGCACAATTTGTGCTCTGTCTCAATTTAATATATTCCAAATCTTGGTCAAGAGTGCCGCATAAGAGTTTCAAAATATTTCAGATTTTGAAGATACGCCGGAGAATCCGGACGATAGGTCCCTGCAAGCCGGTTATACTCTTCCGCTTTTTTAAAATCACCAAGGCGATCATAGCAAACGCAGAGTTGGATACACGGCAAAAAGCCATGGCAATCTTCCGAAATAAACGCGCCGCTC